>Ga0182039_10000428_pt1 | contig 21429 bp, 19 predicted proteins | sample sta12Can44000111_FD_125975 | JGI IMG/M metagenome (GOLD analysis project Ga0182039, IMG submission 125975) | Lab enrichment of tropical soil microbial communities from Luquillo Experimental Forest, Puerto Rico - statanox.12C.anox.44.000.111 | ecosystem: Environmental > Terrestrial > Soil >...
CGCGCCACGTTGCGTCATCGACCCGATCGCATCCTCGTCGGCGAGGTGCGCGGCGGCGAGGCCTTTGACTTGTTGCAAGCCCTCAATACTGGCCACTCCGGCACGCTGTCGACCATTCACGCGAACAGCGCCGAGCAAGCCCTGCGCCGCTTCACGTCGTGTGTGCTGCAGTCGAGTGTCGACTTGCCGTATCCGGCGATTCGCCATGCGATGGCGGAATGCCTGCAGCTGTTGGTGCATCTGGAACGGCGTCGAGGCCGCCGCGTCGTCACCGAGCTCGTCCGCATCAGCGGGTACCACGCGACCAGCGACACCTACAAGTTGGAGTCCCTGTGAACACGGCTGGCATGAGGAGAGCCACCAATGGCGCGGACCAGATCAGTGACGACCAAGATCACTGAAGGCGAATACGCGAGGCTCGAGGAGATGGCCCAGGGACAGGCCGTCAGTGAGTGGGTCCGGGACGTGCTGCTCGCGGCGACGCCACGCCCCACCGATCAGGTGCTGCTGTCGGAAATACTCGCGCTGCGCACCATCGTATTGAACCTCCTGTTCGCCGTGGCGAGCGGCGAGATTCCGAGCATGGACGCCATGAAGCGGCTGATTGCGCGGGCGGACGACGAGAAACTCGAGAAGGCTCTGGAGCGCCTCGCGTCATCAGTGCGGAGCGCTCCATGACCGAGACCTGGGGACGTTCCGACACCGCCGGGAGGTGGTTCCCTCCGAGGCCGATCTGGACGATCGCCGCATTCGTCACGGCGCTGCTGGCCGCTGTCGCCGTTCAGGCGTATCAAATCGCCTTCTCCTGGACGCCGCTGCAACGCTGGTACCTGTCGGCATACGTGAAGAGCGGGGTGATCGGCGGGTTGGGCGTGACGGCGACCGGGCACTATCGGCTTCTTCAGGTCATCGACCGCCGAGGCAGCAATCGCCTCGCGCTCGATGAGGAACTCCGGCCCGCGACGAGCGCGACGGGGCTTCCGTTCATGCTGACCGAGACCGCCGCACGCATCGGCGACCGGCAGCTCGTCTGGCAGACCGTTTCATACGGGCACGCGCCGCTCCATGCCTTCTTGCACCACTGGATCTATCGCGATCAGACCGCGTGGGCCTTCGGGAGTCCGGCCATCTGGGGTGGCGGGGTCGCGCTCGCCCTGGGCCTGCTGCTCGCAATCCCCCACGACGTGGCCCGCGCGCACGACCGCCGCCAAGGCCGCAGGCTGAAGGGCCCCGAGCTCGTGTCGGTAGCGCGGTTCAACCGCCGCCTGCGCGCGGATGGCATCGGCTTTCGACAGACCAACGTTGCGGGCCGCTCACTGTGGGTGCATCTCCCGCGCGCGCTCGAGTCGAGCCATGTTCTCATCATGGGCGACTCCGGCACCGGCAAATCCGCGCTGATTCGGCAACTGCTGCAACAGCTCGACGCGCGTGGCGAGACCGCCATCGTCTACGATCCGGCGCTTGAATACACCGGTCAGTTCTATACACCCACGCGCGGCGACCTCATTCTCAACCCGCTGGACGCTCGGTCGCCGTTCTGGAGTCCGGGCGATGAGTGGCGTCACGAGGTCGAGACCCTCACGCTCGCGACCTCGCTGTTCCCGGACCGCTCCCACGAGTACCACACCTTTTTCACCGATGCGCCGCGCCGCATCTTTGCGCACCTCCTGACATTTCGACCCACACCTCAGGAGCTCGCTGCATGGCTGTGTCATCCGGCCGAGATCGACGCGCGCGTGAGCGAGACGGCGTACGCGCCCATGATCGATCCCGAGGCGCCCGCTCAGCGCGCGGGCGTGCTGGCCTCGCTCAATATGGTCGCCGACACGCTGAAGCTCCTGCCGCCCGAGCACGACACGACCACGCGCTGGAGTGCCGCGGCGTGGTCGATGACGCGCACCGGCTGGCTCTTTCTCACGAGCACGCCTGAGACGCGTCCACGACTCGTGCCCCTCACGAGTCTCTGGCTCGACACCCTCGTCCTCCGGCTGATGAACCAGGGCCAGCCCCATCCGCGACGCACATGGTTCGTGCTCGATGAGCTCGCAAGTCTTCAGCGACTCCCACAGCTTCATACAGCAATCACCGAAAACCGCAAATCGAACAATCCCGTCGTGCTCGGCTTCCAAGGCCGGAGCCAGCTTGAGACACGCTACGGCCATGATGCTGAGGCGATGCTGTCGCAGCCGGCGACGAAGATCTTTCTGCGCACGAGCGAGCCGCGCGCCGCCAAATGGATCGCGGACACCATCGGGGACGTTGAGACCGAGCGGCTCCGCGAGAGCCGATCGAGCGGGCGGGGTCGGCAACAGAGCTACAGCCTCGATCGTCAGGTCGAGCCGCTCGTGATGGCGAGCGAGATTGGTGGCCTCCCGGCGCTTCGCGGCTATCTCAAGCTGGGCAATCTCGTCGTGCGCCTCAGCTTCCCTTTCGAGATGCTGCCCGCGAAATGCCCGCCGCTGGTGGAGCGGCCACGGGCGCCGCGGCGACCCGACTTCGGCACGGCCGCGACCTCACCGGAGGCGGTGGCCGAGTCGACCACGAGCGCGGAACGGGCGCACCAGCACAGGACCCAGCGCGCGCGTGACCTGTCAATCGATTAGGGAGCCACCAGGATGCTCAAACTCTCGAAACCGCTCAGTGCCGCTACGGCCCTGGCGTATCACGCCGAAGAGTTTGCCAACGCTCGCAACAACTACTTCGCCACCAGCGAGGCCGTTCGCGGTCACTGGCACGGCCAGCTCGCACGCAAGTGGGGCCTGGTCGGCGACGTGCAAGCGGAAGCCTTCGAACGGCTCGGCGATGGTCGTCATCCGCTCACAGGCGACGTCCTTGTTCATCATCAAGCGGTCCACACGTATCTGAACGCCCGAGGTGAGATGGTCACGACCGTCACGCGTCGCGCAGGGTGGGACGCGACCTTCTCGGCCCCGAAGAGCGTGTCGCTCACCGCGCTCGTGGGTGGCGATGATCGCGTGCGAGAGGCCCATCGGGTCAGTGTCGCCGTGGCGCTCGACGAAACCGAGCGGTTCGCGCAGGCGCGGCTCCGCGGCAACCAGCCCCTTGAAACCACAGGGAAGTGGATCGCCGCCGCCTTCGAGCACGACAGCGCGCGACCCGTCGACGGCTACGCCGCGCCTCACCTCCATACCCACGTCGTCCTCTTCAACATGACCGAGGTGTCGACTGGTGGGACGCGCGCCCTTCAAACGTTGGAGCTCTACCGGTCGCAGTCTTACACGACGGCCGTCTACCGCTCCGAGCTGGCCACGCGCCTCAGGGCACTGGGATATGCGATCGAGCGCGGCGCCTACGGCCAGCCCGAGGTTCACGGGTACACGCCCGCGTACCTCGCGGCATCCAGCCCCAGAAGTCTGCAGATTGAAGCGCACCTTGCGGAGGTCCAGCGAAGCGGCGCCGGCGCCGCGGAGATCGCGGCTCACCGAACCCGTGAAGCCAAACTCGCCCCGTCGCACGACGAAATGCAGCGCCGACATCGCGAGCTGGCGCACGCCTTTGGCGACCAACCCACTCAGGTCGTGCAGGCCGCCCACGCTCGGGCCCACCAGAGGGAACCGCACGAACCAGCCATCACGGCCCGCGAGGCCGTCACATTTGCAAAAGCCCGCCACTTCGAACGGGACGCGGTCGCCGACGAACGCGTCCTCGTGGGCGATGCCCTGCGGCGGTCGATGGGCGAGGTCTCCGTTGAGGCGATCCAACGGGAATTCGAGCGACGCGTGGACACAGCGGAGTTCGTCGCGGTCACGCCGCCACCTGGCGTGCCGAGCCGCATATTCACGACGCGCGAAATGATGGCGCTCGAGCGCGAGACGATCGAGCTGATGCGCGCCGGACGGCTCACCGAGCCTGCTCTCGTTGGTGGCGTCACGCGCCACGAGATCGAGCGCGCCCATCGCCATCTGAGCGATCCGCACCGCGCCGCGGTGGATCAGATCCTGGCGAGCCATGACCGTGTCATCGCCCTCGACGGCGTGGCAGGTGCCGGCAAGACCACCGCCTTGACGGCCACCCGCGACGCGGCCACGCGCGAAGGGTACCGCGTCGAAGGGTTGGCGCAGACCTCGCGTGCGGCTTACCAATTCACTGAAGCCGGCATCCCGTCCCAAACCCTGCAGCGCCACCTCCTGCAGCAGAGCGAGGCAACCGCGCAAGACCGGCGGCTCTATTTCGTCGACGAGTCAAGCCTGGCCAGTACGAGGCCGATGCACGAGTTCCTGCGCCGCCTGCGCGCGGACGACCGTGTGCTGGTCGTCAGCGATACCCGTCAGCAGCGCGCCGCCGACGGCGGCCGACCGTACCGCCAGCTGCGGGACGCAGGCATCCAAACCGTTCGACTGGATGACATCGTCCGACGACAGGACCCTGCGCTCAAACAGGTCGTCGAACGCCTGTCACGCGGCGATATCCACGGCGCGCTGCACCACCTCGACCACCAGGGACGGATCCACGAAGTCATCGGTCGCGAAAAGCGTCTGACGGCGATCGCCGAGGCCTATACCCGGCATCATGACGGGACACTGGTTGTCGCACCCGATCCTCAATCTCGGCGCGCGATCAATCAGCGCATCCATGCGCGGCTGCTGGCCTCAGGTCAGATCGACCGCTCAGAGCACCGAGCGCGCGTCTTGGTGGCGCGGCAGGACGTTACGAGCGCCGACCGCCAATGGGCCCGGCAATATGCACCGGGCGACGTCGTGCGATACTCCGTGGGCAACCGAACCGTCGGGCTCGCCGCGGGCGAGTACGCGCGGATCGATGACGCGAAAATTGCCGCCAATCTGGTGACCGTCGTGCGCGCCACGGGCGAGCGCGTCATCTACGATCCCCGACGCGTGCGGGGTGTGACGCTGTTCCGCGAGACCGAGCGCGCTTTCGCCCGAGGCGACCGCGTGCAGTTTACCGCGCCGTGCAGGGAGCAGCGTGTCGCAAATCAGGAGCGGGGCACTATCGAGCGGATTGAGGCGAAGGGCCGCCTGCGCGTGCGCCTGGAGTCCGGTCGCCGCGTGGCGTTCTCGCTCGAGAGGTATCCGCATCTCGACTACGGCTACGCCGTCACGAGCCACAGCAGCCAAGGCCAACTCGCAGATCGCGTCCTCGTACACCTGGAGACGGCCGGCCTGGGCGAACCGCTCGTCGACCGCCGGCTCGCATATGTTGCGGTGTCGCGCGGGAAATACGACGCGCAGATCTACACCGATGACAAAGCCCGGCTCGCTGATGCGCTCCGTCGCGACGTGTCGCATCGGCCAGCGATCAGGGTCGGTCACCCGCCCGGAAGGCCGGCGGCCGAACCTGACATGGCGCACCGACCGGCGCGGGACCGCTCGGAGACGCTCACCCTCACGCTGTAGAGATCGGGGCTCGTCGACGAAAGCTGCGCGCTTCCCGACTCTAGCGGATTTCCGTGGCAGGCCTGCCTTCGGGAGCGATTTCTTGAGCTCCCGCAGGCCTACGCTCTTCATTTGCTCAATGTGGCTTCACGAAGCATCTAGCGCGTTCGAAGTTCCAGCTCGACTCGTGCCAATAGCCTCTCGGCAGCAACGTGCGTTCCATCGCGGCGCACGACGGTCGCGACGGATCGAGCACGCGCCGCGACATCAGGTCGTAGGGTGCGCTCAAGCGCGCTCGTGAGTGAATCGGTCGTCGGCGCACCGGGCGCGTGCGCTGTGCCGATACCGAGCACGTGGACTCGTTGTGCCCAGTAGTGCTGGTCGTAGTGATCTCGAGGCTCTCGATCCACTCGCGGAAGTCAGGCGGCACGCAGACGCGGACGTCCTGGCCGAGCGCTTTCAAGTGCGACGCGAGCGCCACGAGCGGTTGGACGTCGCCACGCGACCCGATTGTCGAGAGCATCACACGCATCAGAACGCTCTTTTCGTAACACGAATGCTCGGTGACAAACCGAGCGCAAACCGAGTGAGTCTGCGGATCTCAGTGCGGTGAGCAACGTACGGCTGAAAACTGAGATGTCTGATGCGCCCTTACAGCCGATGAAAGCGCGCCACGAGGACCGCCTTGCCGAGCACGTGACCGTCCATTGCGTTGAACACGGCGGTGCGCGTCGCCGCCGCTTCCTGCGCCGTTCCCTGCGGGACATCGAGTTTCGTGTCGAGCGCGTAGAGCTCGAACGTGTAGTGATGGTACGGCCCGGGAGGCGCACCCGGCCCCATATAACCGTTCGAGCGAAGGCTGAGCTGCCGCGTGCCGTCGGGCAATTCGCCGGCGGCCACGCCCTCGGGCAATCCAGTGGACGTGCCAGGGATGTTCCACACCAACCAGTGCGTGATGTCCATCTTGGAGCCGCGGTTGAGGACGGGCTCAGGATCATGCATGAGCAGGACAAAGCTTTGCGTACCGGCGGGCACCTGCGACCATTTCAACTCTGGCGACGGTGCCGTGGGCCCGGCGGCCTGAGTGTACTTGTCAGGGATCACGCCGCCGTCCTCCCACGCCGACGAAGTCATGATGAGCGGCGGCGACGCCGGTCCGCGACCGCCGGCGCCCCTCTGCCCACCGCCAGCGGGAGGGGTCTGCGCGCTCGTGAAAGCCACCGTGCTCGCGCACAGCAAGATCGCAATCGTGTGCGTCAGAGGTCGGAAGTCGCGTGCCATAGTCGTCTGCTCCTTGCGAAGTCGTGTGGCGGCGATTATAGCGAGTTTGCCCCGTTCAGACTGACGGGGCAATGGGCCTCAACCCGGCCGCCCGGGCCAGCTGCCGCTGTCGCCCGTCAAAGGTCACAAAATTCCGGAACCCCAGCTCCAGCGCAGTCGCGACGTGGAGCACGTCCAGAGTTCGACAGCCGACCGCCGGGGTGTGGGCTCGACTGATCTGGCTCGCGCGTCTGAGTGTCGCGCGCCAGAGCACGTCGGTCTCGACATACCGACCCTCGGCGAGATCTTCGTCGAACGACGCGATCGCATCACTGAACGCTTCGGCGCTAATGATCTTCCGAAATGACGCGAGGCGGATGCCGTTTACCACCTCCAAGCGCCCGTGGAGCGTTATCGGCAACGCCCCTTTCGTGCGCCCTCTCCAGACGCTCATGGCAGCCGATGCCGGTTCGTGGATGTACAGCTTCAGCAGGGCGCTCGGATCAACGTACGTTCGATCAGCGCTCGGCACGGTTTGCGTCGTAAAGGGCCTGTGCCGAGGCGGCGCTGATAGGACGCGGCTGGCAACGGCGCAGGCGCTTCAGGTAGTCCTTGGGAGGCGCGGATTGCTTCCGGCGAGTCGGCGAATAAGGCGTCAAGCGATATCTGACTCTCCCCCGCTCGGTGACCAGAACCTCTCCCTCCTGCTCAAGCAACTCCTTGACCTGAGGAAATTTATTGCGCAAATCGCGGACCGTCGCGGATACGGGCATCCTGTGAGACAAGTATGTCTCACGGCAGTCCGCCCGTCAACGTCGGTGAAGTTTCGGCTAGTAGCGCGGATCGGCCGGAAGATCTGAATGTTGCGAGGAATGCTAAACCGGAAGGTCGAGCAGCCATCATCGACGATACACAACTCTCCCCTTGAACAGGGTCAACTCGCAGCGCAGGTCCTTGAGCGCGTCGACCGGGACGGTGTATGGATCGCGATCCCAGACGGCGATATCGGCGTCCTTGCCGGTCTCAATCGAACCGATCCGATCCTCGAGAAACAGCTGATGGGCCGCCCACGTCGTGTAGGACCGGAGAGCCGCCCGGATGTCGACGGATTCTCTCAGCCCAAACGGCGTCGCTCCATACGTGCCGTTGAGCGTCGTGCGTGTCACCGACGACCAGAGCCCGTACCGCGCTGGAAATGGTGTCACCGGGTAATCGGACCCGCCGGTCCACTGAATCCCTTTCTGCAGAAACGTGTGAAATGGCTTGAGCCGCAACACGCGGTCGGGCCCCAGGTTGCCCGCATAGTTATCGCCAATCCACCACATGAACGGCGCCTGCGACTCGGGGTACGCCGCGTCGAAGTCGCGCTGGAGCCGTGCTGTGACCTCGATCGCGTGATCCGACGGTGTGTTGTCGTGAATGATGCCGTGGCGAAGACCTCGTGTCGGCTTGGCGTTGAGCGCCAGCTCGTACGTGTCGACCACCCAGTCGATCGCGCGATCGCCGATTGCGTGGGTGCTCACATGAATGCCGGCGTTGTGCAAATCGATGACAATCCGCCGGTAGGCAGCGGGGTCGATGGACGGATAACCATGATTGCCGGTGTCTGTGTCCGTGAAGTTTTTGTTCCAGTCGTTGTGCATCCACGCCGTCCGCGCGCCGCCGCTGCCGTCCATGAACATCTTCACGCCGCCTGAGATGAGAACGCCGTCGCCCAATGACGCCGGCGGCTTCGGATGAGCGAGCATGCGCGCCATCACCTGATCGGCATTCTGGCCGTTTCGTGATCCCGACCAGAGCGCGAACATGCGGACCGTCAGCTGCCCCTCTTTCAGCAGCTCCTCATAGAGATCCCATTTCTGCTCGTTGATCCCGGGGTCCTTGGCACCGGTCATGCCTTCCTTGTTGAAGTCTTGAATCAACCGCGCGATACCTTTCTTCTGCTGCGCGCGGGTATACGGCGGCACGAGGCGCGTGATCATCGCGGCCGCTGCCTCCTTCATGACGCCGGTAGGATTGCCCTCCCCATCGCGATCGATCGTTCCGGCCGGAGGGGCGCTGGTTTCCTTGCTGACCTCAGCGAGTGTGAGCGCATAGCTATTCGCGACACCGTAGTGGCCGGTCGTGTGCTCGAGCCACACGGGGTTATTCGGTGACACTCTGTCCAGGTCGGCGGCCGTGATGTAGCGCCGCTCGAGCAGCTTGCCTTCGTCCCAGCCGTTTCCAGTCACCCACTCGCCGGGCGTGGCCGTGGCGATCCGCGCGGCGATGCGCTGTCGCACCTGGTCCATGCTCTTGATCGCGGGATCACTCAGATCGACGGTGAAGAGCGCGGCCGCCTCCGAGAAGTGCACGTGCGTGTCAATGAGCCCGGGGGTCGCGGTGCGGCCGTGGAGGTCGATGACGTCAGTCTGCGCACCGATTCGCGCGCGGACAACATCATCCGATCCGACGGCGACGATTTTTCCGCCGGCGATCGCAACCGCCTGCGCGATCGAATCGGCGGCGTCCACCGTGAGGACGCGTCCGTTGACAAGCGCAAGATCGGCCGGCGCCTGGGCCTGCGGCGCGCGCCCAGCGAGCGTTGCAATGAGGAGCGCCGCGCCGGCGACTGTTAGGTTGCGCCACATTCTCATCGGAAGACCCTCCCGTCGTGGCGAGTGTAATCTATTAGAATCCTGCCGTGGTCTTCACCAAACGTCTGCGCGACGGCGTCCGTCGGGGCGAGATCACCTGCAGCGTGCGGATCTGGATGCGTCAACGCGTCAGGATCGGCGCACGCTATCCGATGGACGAAGGGCAGATTCAAATCGATTCGATTGAACCGATCGGGTTTCCGGATATCACACCGGAACTCGCGCGGCGTTCGGGGTTCAACGGTGTCATCGACCTTCTCAAAGTCGCGAAGCACGGACGCGGCGAGAACGTCTATCTGATCGGCTTTCATTACATCCCGCCTCGGCGTTCCACACGTAAGCCAGCGCGATGACTCGATCATGACCGATTCGTTCAACGGATTCCCGCGCGAAACCTTCACGTTCTTCAGGCAGCTGGCGCAGAACAACAACCGTGAGACGGATCAAGCGGGCCATGGCGGACGTGAGGCCGCTGGTCGACTGGCTCCGTGCGCACGTCGGATGATGGTTGACGTCGCGGCCACGATTTAGTGAACGTTACGAGGGGACGCCATGTTGAACGCGCTCGTCGCTCTAGTGTTCAGCGTCGGGTTTTTGAGCGCGCGGGTTCCCGCGGCGAAAAAAGCTCCGCCGCCAAAAACGATAAGGCTATACGTGTTCGACTGTGGCCTCTTGAACATCTCGCCCGAGGGCGTCGCACGCTATCACGTGACGCCTGCCGAGGTTGGTGAAACGCGGATGCCGGTGCCGTGCTTTCTCGTTGCGCATCCAAGAGGGACGCTGATGTGGGATGTGGGGGTCATCCCGGACGAGGTGGTCGAGACAGCGGCAAGGGGCGGCGCCCATTATGACGTCAACCCGACGGCTGCCGCCGTGGTCAGGTGGACGCTCAAGAGCCAGCTCGCGACAATCGGCTACACCCCAGCGGACATCACGTACGTCGCAATTTCACACGCGCACAAAGACCACTCGGCGAACCTGAACGAGTTCGCGGCCTCGACGTGGCTGGTCCGACCGGCTGAGCGACAGTTCATGTGGCAGCCAGGGAACGAGCGGGTCGAGCCGAGCTTCTACAAGGCGCTCGAGCACAGCAAATCGATAGCACTCGACCAGGACGATTACGATGTCTTCGGCGATGGCAAGGTTGTGATGAAGGCGGCGCCAGGCCATACGCCCGGACACCAGGTGCTCATCCTGCAGCTCGCGTCTGCGGGGCGTGTGATGATCGCGGGCGACCTCTACCACTATCCCGCGGAGCGGACCTTCCATCGTCCGCCACCTGACAACGAGTTCAACGTCCAACAGTCCGCGGCGTCACGGGCCATGATCGAGGAGTACCTGATGAAAACTGGGACAACGATCTGGATCGAGCACGACTTCGGCGCGAACACCAAGTTGAAGAAGTCGCCTGCGTACTACGACTAAAGCCTGTGAAACTGGCCGGCGAGGACCCTTCGGTTGAACACCTGATGCTGGTGGAAAATTTCGCTGAGCGGGAGAACAACATGATCCGACGGTTCGCGTCCGTCTCACGCCGGGAATTCCTGCAAGCGGGCACCGTCGGGATCGTCGGCGCGACGTCGGTCCGGGCAAACGGGGTGGCGGCAGTCGGCCAGCCGGAGCGCGGGCGGCTGGACCAGCCGGTGGCGTCGGTGAAGGCGCTGGTCTTCGACGTCTTCGGCACCGTCGTCGATTGGCGGACGTCAGTGACGAGGGAAGTGCAGGACCTGGCGATGCGGAAGGGTCTTACGGTGGACGCGGCGAAGTTCGCGGACGCCTGGCGCGCCGGGTACGGTCCAACCATGAACCGTGTCCGGAATGGCGAGCTCCCCTGGACCAAGCTGGACGCCCTACACCGGATGATCCTCGAAAAGATCCTGATCGACTTCGGCATCACGGGCCTCTCGGAGGCCGAGACCGACACGCTCAATCGCGTCTGGCACCGGCTACAGCCGTGGCCCGACGCGGTCGGCGGGCTCACACGCCTCAAGAACCGATTCATCATCGCTCCGCTCTCAAACGGCAACATCTCTTTGATGACCGATCTCGCGAAACATTCAGGACTGCCCTGGGACTGCATTCTGGGAGCGGAGCTCGTCCGGCACTACAAGCCCGACCGCGAGGTGTACCAATCCGCCGCAGACTTTCTCGATCTCAAGGTCGCCGAGGTAATGATGGTCGCAGCGCACCTGGGCGATCTCCGCGCTGCCAAGGGCGTCGGGTTGAGGACGGCGCTCGTGACCCGACCACTCGAATACGGACCACACGGCACGCCCGACCTCAAGCCCGACTCGTCGGCCGACGTTGCAGCGAAAGACTTCAACGATCTGGCCGAGCGACTTGGAGCTTAGGCACTGGTAGGACCGGGGGCGCACGCTCGATGACGCTCGACGCTACCAGCCCGGTGTCAGCGACCCGTCGGCCAGTTCATATACGCCGCGCTCGAAGGTGTCGTAGATCGCGAGCGCCTTGGTGTCGGCAAACGGAAGGAACTGCATCATGACCACGCCCGCGATGCCGCGCGCCGGATCGATCCAGAAGTACGTGTTGTTGATACCGCCCCAGCTCAGGCTGCCCGCCGACCGCTTGCCCGGCACGTGACGGGTCGTGAGGAGGAATCCGAGTCCCCACTTGTCCTTCCCGTCGTCGATGAAGGTGAAATCCATGCTGAGTTCCGGTTCTGCGGTCTTCAGCGCGGGAACGCCAACCTCGCCAATTTGATTCCTGGTCATCAGCGCGATCGTATCGGCCGAGAGAATCCGTGCGCCGTCGAGCGTGCCGCCGTTCAAAATCATCCGCTCGAAGCGGATGTAGTCGCTCGCCGTCGACGAGAGCCCGCCCCCTCCGTTGAATGTCGTCGCGGGACGCTGCGGCTGATTGGGCCGCTCGATGAGCGGTGCATCGGAATGGCCATCCTGACGCCGATGCACCGTCACAAGACGCGCTTGCTTGGTTTCCGGTACGTTGTAGAACGTGTCGGACATCCCGAGCGGCATGAAGATATGCTCGTGGAAGTACTCTTCCAGATTCTTACCAGAAAGCTTCTCAACTAGACGTCCCAGCCAATCGACGCTCGTCCCATAAATCCACTGTGTCCCGGGTTCAAAGAGCAGCGGACCCGCCTCATATTTCTCGCCTTCGCGTGGCTTGAAATCACGCACGGTCGGACTGGTGAAACCATAGCCAAGCCCGGACGTGTGGGTGAAGAGATGCCTAACGGTGACTTTCTTCGCCGCCGGCCGCACTGTGTATCCGCCGGTGGCAGAGTCGAACGACTCGAACACCACCAGGTTTGCCAGCTCAGGCAGGTACTTCTCGGCCGGATCGTCGAGGGCAAAGCGGCCCTGTTCGTACAGCTGCATCGCAGCAACTGAGGTGACAGCCTTGGTCATTGAGGCGATCCGGAAAAGCGCATCCGAAGTCATCGGACGGTCCTGTCCGACGTCGGCCTTTCCGAACACGCCCTGGTACAAAATGCCGGCGCGCGTGGCGGCAACCCCCACGAGTCCGGGCACGTCACCATGAGTGATCGCCGCAGACAGCTTCTCATCCAGCGAGGCAGACGGAGTGGCCCGTCCACCTACCGGAAAACGCGGCGTGGCGTGGATGCCTGTGGTGAGAAGAAGGCCCGCGGCAACAACAATGCGTGCAACGCGTCGAAGCATGTTTGGCGACTCTCTTGCGCTTAGCGAACCACACTACCGCAACACCCGTCAACAGCGAGCAGAGCGTTGCAGACCACATCTCGGACACCGCGGACACCACGCGGAGCCGCAATTAGAGGATGAGGACTCGCACTGCGACCCGCAAACATTTGATTTGCCCCACATCGCTGACCGGGCAGCGCCTCCGCGCAGATGTTGAGGCCGCCGACGTGCACGCGTTCTGGGTTCGTGCGGGTGTCAGACGCAGCCTTACCTTCGAAGACTCCGGGTGAATTCGGCCAGCGCTCCCCAATACGTTTCCGGGTCGGACGGCGTCAGGTCGTTGTGGTCTCCCCCACGGAGCGTGACGAACCGTTTGGGCGCGGCGACAGCGTCAAACAAGGCTCGTCCCTGGCTAATCGGCACGATGTGATCGCCATCACCATGCAGGACGAGCGCGGGGACAGGCGATCTCAAAGAGCGCAGGGACTCGATAGCAGAAAATCGATAGCTTGACAGGTGCGCGAGCATCCTGAACAGCGGCGAGCCTCGCAAGAGCGAGCGCGCGTCTGGAAATCCGGATTCGAGAATCAAGCCATCGGGCTCGCGGATCGTGGCCGCGTATGACGCCATCGCCACACCCAGCGATCGTCCCCAGTAGACGATCGGCAAGCCGCTCGGAGCGCTCCGGTGGAATCGCTCAACCACTGCCTCGACATCGTGGTACAGGCCACGCTCGGTCGGGTGTCCCGTGCTGAGACCGTACCCACGATAGTCGAAGGCCACCACCGCATAGCCGTGCGTCGCAATTGCGGTCAGGATGGGAGCCCATAGCGAGAGGTTCCCGCCGTTGCCGTGAAAGTAGAGAATGTGCGGGCAAACGCTGGACTCGCTGATGGCCCAACCATGCACGCGCTCGCCGTCTCGAGTCTCAATCGTCAAGGGCTCGTATCCGACGCCGAAGTCCTGCGGCGTTACGGTCTCGCCCCTCATCGGAAAGAACGCGACTCGGGGTTCAACCCATCGGACACACGCAAACAGACTGGCAAGTACCGCGAGGATCCCAAAAATCAGCAGCAACATCACACGAAGGTCCGCATGAATATCGCTCGAAGCCCCTGGGACGGGGGCCTCCGGCTCGGGTTTTTCCATACTTTCGTGCTGTGTCGTCGCGTGCCATTCCTAGCCGGTCTTCGTTGCCGAATGGGCAAGAAAGGGCAACAGTTGCCTTGGTCTGCACCCGCGTCCCACCCGCACCCGTCTGTGACACTCACGCACCTGACGGGCTTGTTCAGGGTGCGGCCAAGTCGCACCATGGTACACGCCTCGCGTGCAGCGATTCTGTGAGGCAGCACCGTTTTTGCGAGTCTATGCTGACGCCATGAGGCCCATTCGAGATTACGCAGTGATCGGCGACTGCCGCACAGCCGCGCTCGTCTCGCGAGACGGATCGATTGACTGGCTCTGCTGGCCGCGGTTCGACAGCCCCTCGATCTTTGCTGCGCTCCTCGACGAAAGCGCGGGATATTGGCACCTTGCGCCGACCATGCCGTTCGAAACGGTCCGCTCGTACATCGACGACACGAACATCCTGCAAACGCGTTTTCAGTCACCATCCGGATCGGCGGTCCTTACCGATCTGATGCCGGTCGCCTCGGAAGAAGCCAAGCGCACGCTCCTTACGCCTGATCACGAAATCCTTCGCATCATCGAATGCGAGCAGGGTGAAATCGACGTCCAGATGCGGCTCGAGCCGCGCCCGGACTACGCGGGGCAGCCGCCGTCCATTCGGGGTGCCGGCAGACTCGGGATCAAGATCGAAACGGGGGAGGGGCTTCTCGTTCTTCGCACTGACTTACCGCTCGAGCATGTCGGCGCCAGCGGCGTGCGGGCGAGCGCCCGGCTGCGGGCTGGCGAGAGACGATATGCGTCTTTAACGTTCGCCGACGAGTGGCCGACCATCCTGCCGCCCTTGGGTGATTGGTCGCAGCAGGCCGTGACACGCTCCGTCAGTTGGTGGCAACAGTGGGTATCACGAATTACCTATGACGGGCCAGCCCGAGATGCCGTCGTGCGAAGCGCGCTGGTGCTGAAGCTGCTCGCCTATGCGCCTTCAGGAGCGGTCGTCGCCGCGCCCACGACCTCCTTACCGGAGCGGATCGGTGGCGACTTGAATTGGGATTATCGCTTTTGCTGGCTGCGCGATGCCTCCTTGACCGTTCGGGCCCTCTTTGGCCTCGGCTGCGTTGAGGAGGCGGACGCGTTCATCGGCTGGCTGCTGCACAGCACTCGGCTGACGCAGCCCGCATTACGCATCCTGTACGACGTATACGGCAATATGCCCGACCGCGAGCGGATACTCAAGCAGCTCGGCGGCTATTACGGATCGCGCCCCGTGCGGGTCGGCAACGCAGCGACCGAACAACTTCAACTGGACGTGTACGGTGAAGTGATTGATGCCGTCGCGCACTTTGTCGGGACCGGCGGCACGTTGGATAGAGAGACGCAGCGCATGCTCTCCGGGTTCGGCGAGTATGTCTGCAAGCATTGGAACGAACCAGATGAAGGAATCTGGGAGCCGCGATCGGGTAAGGGTCACAACACGCACTCGCGCGTGCTCTGTTGGACCGCGCTCGACCGCCTCCTTCAACTCCACGCCAAAGGCTATCTTCGCGGGGCGCCCGTCGCCGACTTTCAGCGGAATCGGGAGCTGATTCGAAACGACGTTTTTGAGCGCGCGTGGAATAAAGACATCGAAAGTTACGCTGCCCGGCTCGATGGCGACCGCTTGGACGCCAGTCTGCTGCTTCTGTCGTGGTACGGTTTCGAAGACGCGCGGTCATATCGAATGCGCAAAACGTACGCGCGCATCCAGGAGCACCTCGGGGCGGGCAACGGTCTGCTGTTCCGATATCGAACCGCGGACTCACCCGGGGAGGGCGCGTTCGGAATCTGCAGCTTCTGGGGCGCCGAATACCTCGCGCTCGGCGGCGGAACGCTCGAGGAAGCGCAAGCCGCGCTCGAGCGCCTTTCTGCCTACGCCAACGATGTCGGGCTGTTCGCTGAGGAAATTGATCCCCAGACCGGAGATGCGCTCGGTAACTTCCCGCAGGCGTTCACACACGTTGGCCTGATCAACACGGCGCTGTCGCTGATGCACCGGCTCGGAGGCGAAAAGCCGCTGGAACGCACGATCCCGCTGCGCCAGCCGCAGCCGAGTGAGCGGAAGGCGCGCGTATGAATTGGGCCAGTTGGCTCCTGTGGGGCTTCGTCGGGACGATTGTCCTGACGACGCTCATGTCGGCAAGTCAGGGGATGCACCTGACACGGATGAATATCCCGTACATGCTCGGGACGATCTTCACGCCGAACCGCGATCGCGCCAAGGTGATTGGCTTCGGTGTCCATCTCATCATAGGGTGGCTCTTTTCGCTGGTGTACGTCGCCGCATTCTACGCGTGGGGACGCGCGACATGGTGGAGGGGCGCGGCGATCGGATTCGTCCATGCCGCGTTTGTGCTGACGGTCGGCATGCGGCTGATGCCGGGCATGCATCCGCGCATGGCAAGCGAGCAGCAGGGGCCGACCGTGATGCGACAGCTCGAGCCGCCGGGCTTTCTCGCGCTCAACTACGGTTACCAGACCCCGGTGAGCGTGCTGATCGCACACCTGGCGTTCGGAGCGATTCTGGGTGGGTTCTACGCGCCGCTGGCTGGAGGGTGACTGGGGAGACACTTTGCAGAAGCTTCGCCTTTATTGGCACAGCGATTGCTCGGTTTTTTGCCCATGGACGAATATGAGCGTCGTCTCAGGTTCATGAACGCTTCACATGTCGAGACCCCAGCAGGTCACCTCAGCAATGTTGTCATCGTCGGCGAGAGCGATCGTGCGCTCGGGAAACTCGACGGCATCATCTTCGATCCGATCGAGCGGCGGGTTCGCTATTTCGTCATCAGATCCCGTCGCTGGTGGCGGGTCCATCGGTACTTGTTAGCGGCCGAACCTCTTCGTGTTGAACGGGAACGAAAGGTTCTTCGCCTGATCAGTAAATCCGGGACCCTTGATCAGCTTCCCGAGGTAACGCCAGACACGTTTTCACCGTACTCCGACGAGGATCTCGACGACGCAACCTTCTCAACACACGCCGCCTGATCTCGGCGACGTACAGGATTTCTCATTCGTGTCGCTATAGCGCGAACATCTCATGTAACTGCCGCAACACGACCAGTATCGTCTGCGAATCAAGCTGGCCGAGCGATTTTGATAGACGCTCCGCATCCACAGTGCGCAATTGATCAAGCGCAACGAAGCCGGCGCGGCCCTGAAAGCGGCAGCGCGGTCGCCAAGGGTAGGCATGCCCACGGGGCGTCATGGGTGCGACGATGACCGTCCGGAGGTGCTCGTTCAGTTCGTTCGGCGATACGACCACGCAGGGACGTGTCTTGTTGATTTCACTACCCAGCGTGGGATCGAGTCGAACCAAGTAAACCTGACCCCGGGAGACCGGCGGCCGCGTCACCGCCACTCCCACTCCTCAACATTGATCTCGGCGGTCTGATGCCGCCGGGATGAAACCAGGACGGAAACCGTCACTATTAGTTGAGCTTGCGGAAAGAGTCACGCGCCTTGCAGTAGTCCGTTCGTGGTGGAGAAGCCCGTCCATAGGAGGTAACCCCATGAAGGTCGCCAAGACATTGGCGCTGGCTCTGCTGTTAGCTGTTGGATTGGGAGTCTGGGTAGCACCGTATTTAACAGAGCGTCGCCACGTGAGCAACGAGCCGCAGCCAGCTACGCCCGCTGCAGCGCCGGTCGCGGAGGCGAACCACGCAGCACCAACGCCACGCCCACGGCCGACACTCCGGCGAGCGAGCCGAAAGAGCACTACGCCGTCCGAAGTGGCCCCAGTTACCGTTTCGGCATCAGCGCCGGAACTGCAACGCCGATTGAAGCCCCTCTTGAACAAGGGCGCGAACATGAAGATCGCGTCACAAGAGTTCAAGGACGGAGAGCAATTTGCGACTGTCGCGCACGCTGCGCGCAACACTGAGATACCGTTTATGGTTCTGAAGCATCGCGTGCTCGACGAGGGCAAGAGCCTCACGAAGGCGATTCAGGAGTTCAAGCCAGAATTGGACGCGAGGGCCGAAGCCGCGCGCGCGAGAGTCGAAGCCAAGTCCGACGTGGTAGCCGTTAAAGGATGAACGTGGGACCTCTAGACGGCCGGGCCTGCGCCCGGCCGTCCCCTCCGGGGCGCGCGCTTCACTCTCCCCTTTTTACAGCCTCTCGCGCAGTGCCTCCAGGTCCGCGCACACGCTTGACACCGCGTGTTCGAGTTCTTCGCAACGTGCGTCTACCCCTGTCAAGTCACCTCCGCGGGCGGCGTGTTCGAGTGCGCGGGCGATCTCGTAGGCGCGGGCCTTCGAGAACAAGCCGACGGATCCTTTGAGCGAATGGGCAGCCGCTGCGAGTGAGTCTGCGCGCCGCGTGGCGGCAGCCGATCGCAGTGCCGCGAGGTGTTCCGGCACGTCGGACAGAAAGACGGAAATCACCTCTGCGAGCAGCGTTCGGTTCTGCCCGAAGTCCGCGAGCAGGGCGTTCTCATCGATTGTCGATGACGCGCGCTCGCTAACGGAAACGACACCGGCTGCGTCCCGCTCCTGCGGAACGGGGGCCTGCTGGCACAATGCAGATCCGGTGGCAAGGACATTGTCGATTGTTGCGAGGAGCTCGTCAGGTCTGAGCGGCTTCGACACATAGGCATCCATCCCCCCGGCCAGGCAGCGCTCACGGTCGCCGGCCATAGCATGTGCAGTCATTGCGATGATGGGTATGTGACCGCCGCTCGCCTGCTCCCGCTGCCGGATTGCGGACGTTGCCGCGAACCCGTCCATCTCGGGCATTTGAACGTCCATGAGAATCAGATCAAAAGGCCGCTCGCTCGCTTTCTCCACGGCCTCACGTCCATTCGCCACGGTCGTGACACGGTGATGGTGCTCGCCGAGGAGTAGCACGACCAACCTTTGATTGGTCGGATTGTCTTCGGCCACGAGGATGTTCAGGCGCCGCTCCCCGTCGCGCGGTGGCTCACGGACAGTCGCGATGTCTGCCGGATGCGCGACCGGTGGCGTGCCGAACGCGGTCAGGATCGCGTCGAGGAGGTCAGATTGCTTCACCGGCTTGGTGAGCTGCGCCGCGATAGCGCCGTCGCCGGCTGGCCGGTCGAGCGCGGCGCCCGAGGACGTCAGCACGATGACCTTTGCCACTGCCAGCCGCGCGTCGCTCGCGATCTGATGCGCCAGGGTGAATCCGTCGATGTCGGGCATCAACGCATCGGTCAGCACCAGATGGAACGGGCGCTTGTCGATGGCCGCGGTCGTGAGCGTTGCAAGAGCCGTCGCTGCGCTGTCAACCGCCGTCGCGTTCATGTGCCAGCTATCCACCAGCTCCTGCAGGATCGTGCGGTTGGTTGCATTGTCGTCCACGATGAGCATGCGCAATCCGCGAAGATTCGCGATAGAAGGTGGAGGTTCGATTCGCGGAGGGGACTGCAGCCCCAGGCGGGCGACGAATCGAAACTGGCTGCCGCGTCCTTCTTCGCTCGTCACCCAGATTCTGCCCCCCATCATCTCTACGAGCTGGGCCGAGATCGTGAGCCCCAGCCCCGTCCCGCCATACCTGCGCGTCGTTGACGAATCGGCCTGCACGAACGGGCCAAAAATCTTCCACTGCTTCTCCGCGGCGATGCCGATGCCAGTGTCCGACACGGTGAATTGCAGGACGGCTTCGGCCTCCGTCACGCTCGTAAGAGCCACTTCCACGATGACGTCGCCGCGGTCGGTGAACTTCACGGCGTTGCCGACGAGATTGACGAGCACCTGGCGGAGCCTGCCTGGATCTCCGACTAGTGCGTCGGGCACGTCCGGCAGAGTGTGGCACACGAGCTCGAGGCCCTTCTCGTGGGCGCGCGTCCCGAACAACCTGACGGCATCTTCGACCGTGTCGCGCAGGCTGAACGGCATCAAGTCGAGCGCCAGCCGTCCCGCCTCGATCTTCGAGACGTCGAGGATGTCGTTGAGGATCGCGAGCAGTGCGTCGGCGGCCTTGTTCGCGGTTTGGATGTACTCGCGCTGTTGCGGCGTCAGCACGGTACGCAACGCCAGGTCGGTCATCCCGATCACCGCGTTCATCGGCGTGCGAATCTCGTGGCTCATGTTGGCGAGGAATTCGCCTTTGGCCATTGCCGCCGCTTCGGCCTTTTGGCGAGCGACCTCCAGCTCTTTCACGAGTTGGCCGAGGTTGTCCGCCGATTCCTTGAGCGCCTGATCGGCGTGTTTCCGATCGGTGACGTCGCGCGCCGCCGCGTAGATGGCCTCCTCGTCGACGGACGGTGTGGCCGTCCACTCAAGCCAGCGATACGACCCGTCGCGGGCGCGGTAGCGGTTCTCGAAATTGACCACGCCCGAGCCGCCAGCCAGGACTGACACGGCTTCGGTCGTCCTCTCGCGATCGTCGGGGTGAACGAAATCGAGGAACGGCGAGGCGCGCAGTTCGGCGTCCTCGAAGCCGAGCACCCGAGTCCACGCCGGATTGAGTCGCTGAAAGTAGCCGTCGAGACTGGCGACGCACAACAGATCGCTCGACAGAGTGAAGAACATCTCCAGTTCATCAGCGGCCCACTTGCGAGCGACGTACAGCCCGATCTGGCTACCGGCCGTCATCATCGTCTCGATCAGCGCCGAGTCGGGCTCTCGAATGTCGCGGCTGAAGAACTCCATCACGCCCAAGACGTCGCTCCCGCGCAGAATCGGCAGGCTGAACGCACTATGAAGCCCGACGCGCTCGGCAGACGCGGCGCGCGGGAAATTGGAATCGAGAGTGGCGTCGGCAATCCACGCGGGCCGCCCGGTCTCCCACACGCGCCCCGGTAGTCCCTCGCCGCGTGCGAAGACGCTTGTGCGGCTCCGTTCGACGAACTCCGTCAAATGCAGAGACGGATCGCTCCAGACGCCCACGCACCGAAGCGTTTTTCCGGAGCGAACCACTTCCCACAAGGCACCAAACTCCCAGCCGAGCGGCTCACAAACGGCTGCCAGCATGTGTGGAGCCGCGTCCAGGAGCGTCGCCGACTCGGCGAGCGCACGCGCAACGTCGCGCACAATTGGTGCGTGCGGGCTGTCGTTGGCAAGTCTGCTGTCAGGATGCGGTTCTTTCATCTCAAGATGTCGCTCCTCTCAAGATGCCGCCCTTCCATCTGGCTCAGCCATTCGCGTTGCCCTTGGAGATCCATGCCCAGACGCCGTAACGCCGACCTGACGCCCGAAGGTTGCCAGCGAATAGAGTCTCGCGAGGCGGTACACTACTCCGATTCATCGCGCGTTTCTTCGGGCCTTACAAGAATTTTCATGGGGGCTTCGAGGTGACAGGCTTTCCTTCCGGCGGACGACACGTTCTCGTCGTGGACGATGACCGACCGCTCCGCTACGCCATCACTGCGCTTCTTCATGAGGCGGGATACACCACCGACCAGGCTGGCGA
>Ga0182039_10000432_pt1 | contig 21355 bp, 10 predicted proteins | sample sta12Can44000111_FD_125975 | JGI IMG/M metagenome (GOLD analysis project Ga0182039, IMG submission 125975) | Lab enrichment of tropical soil microbial communities from Luquillo Experimental Forest, Puerto Rico - statanox.12C.anox.44.000.111 | ecosystem: Environmental > Terrestrial > Soil >...
CCGCCGACATAGCCGTTCTTTTCGAACAAGGTGACGTCATGGCCGGCGCGGGCCAGCTGCTGCGAGGCCGCCAGGCCAGCCGGGCCGGCGCCGATCACCGCCACCTTCTTGCCGGTGCGCGGACGCGAGGTGTCGGGCTTGATCCAGCCCTCGGCCCAGCCCTTCTCGACGATGGAATATTCGATGTCCTTGATGGTCACCGGGGCGTCGGTCAGGTTCAGGGTGCAGGCCTGCTCGCAGGGAGCCGGGCAGACACGGCCGGTCATCTCGGGGAAATTGTTGGTGGACTGCAAGACCTCCAACGCTTCCTGCCAGCGGTTGCGATAGACCAGATCGTTCCAGTCCGGGATGATGTTGTTCACCGGGCAGCCGGAATGGCAGAAGGGCACGCCGCAATCCATGCAGCGGGCTCCCTGCTGGCTCAAGGTCGCCGGGTCCTGCTGGACGGTGAATTCCTGGTAATGCTTCAGGCGGTCGGAAACCGGAGCGTAGCCATGCTCGACGCGCTGGAATTCCTTGAAACCGGTCGGCTTGCCCATCTTAGTTGCCTCCCTTCACGGACGCATCCTGGCCTTGGGTCTTCGCCATGGCCTCCAGGGCCTTGCGGTAGTCGACCGGCATCACCTTGACGAACTTGGGCATGTAATATTCCCAATTGAGCAGAATGTCGTGGGCCCGCGCGCTGTTGGTATAGCGGCGGTGGTTCTCGATCAGCTGACGCAGGCGCTGGGCGTCATGGCGGGTCATGTCGCCGGACACATCCACCAGACCATGGCCTTCCAGCTGTCCGCCCGACCAGTCCTGAGCTTCGGGCGCACCCGAATCCTCGGCGGCCACCGGCTCCAGCTCGACCATCGAGAGATTGCAGCGGCGCGAGAAGTCCCCGGCCTCGTCCAGCACATAGGCGATGCCGCCGCTCATGCCGGCGGCGAAGTTGCGCCCGGTCTGACCGATGACCACGACGATGCCGCCGGTCATATATTCGCAGCCGTGATCGCCGACACCTTCGACGATAGCGGTCGCGCCCGAATTGCGGACGGCGAAACGCTCGCCGGCCACGCCGCGGAAATAGCATTCACCCTCGGTGGCGCCATAGAGCACGGTGTTGCCGAGGATGATGTTGTTCTCGGCCACCAGCTTGGAGTCCTTGGGCGGCATGATGACGATGCGCCCGCCCGACAGGCCCTTGCCGACATAGTCGTTGCCGTCGCCGGTCAGCTCCAGGGTGACGCCACGGGCCAGGAAGGCGCCGAAGCTCTGGCCGGCAGTGCCAGACAGACGGATGTTGATGCTGTCGTCGGGCAGACCGGCCTGACCGTAACGCTTGGCCACCTCGCCCGAGAGCATGGCGCCGACGGTGCGGTCGGTATTGTTGACCGGAAGCTCGATCTGAACCGGCTTGCGCGACTCCAGTGCCGGCTTGGCCTGTTCGATCAGCTTGCGGTCCAGCACTTCGTCCAGATCATGTTTCTGGCTCTCGGTGTTGCGGATGGCAACCTCGGGGCCGACCTTCGGGCGGTGGAACAGCTTCGAGAAGTCCAGACCCTTGGCCTTCCAATGGGAAATCGCCTTGCGGGTCTCCAAAAGATCGGTGCGGCCCACCAGCTCTTCCAGCTTACGCACACCCAACGAGGCCATGATCTCGCGCACTTCTTCCGCCACGAAGAAGAAGTAGTTGATCACATGCTCGGGCTGGCCGGTAAAGCGCTTGCGCAGTTCCGGGTCCTGGGTGGCGACACCCACCGGGCAGGTGTTCAGATGGCATTTGCGCATCATGATGCAGCCGGCGGCGATCAGCGGAGCGGTGGCGAAGCCGAACTCGTCGGCACCCAACAGAGCGCCGATGATGACGTCGCGGCCAGTGCGCAGACCGCCATCCACCTGCACCGAGACGCGGCCGCGCAGGCGGTTCAGCACCAGGGTCTGATGGGCATCGGCCAGACCGATCTCCCAGGGAGAACCGGCATGCTTGATCGAGGTCAGCGGCGAAGCGCCGGTGCCGCCGTCATAGCCCGAGATGGTGATGTGATCGGCGCGGGCCTTGGCGACACCCGCCGCCACGGTGCCGACGCCGGTTTCCGACACCAGCTTGACCGAGATGCGGGCCACCGGATTGACGCTCTTCAGATCGAAGATCAGCTGGGCCAAGTCTTCGATGGAATAGATGTCGTGATGGGGCGGCGGGCTGATCAGGCCGACGCCGGGAGTCGAGTGACGGACCTTGGCGATGGTGCTGTCGACCTTATGACCGGGCAGCTGCCCACCCTCGCCGGGCTTGGCGCCCTGAGCCATCTTGATCTGGATGTCGTCGGCATTGACCAGATATTCGGCGGTGACGCCGAAACGGCCCGAGGCCACCTGCTTGATCGAAGAACGCATGGTGTCGCCGTTCGCCAGCGGCAGGAAACGCTCGGCTTCCTCGCCGCCCTCGCCGGTGTTCGACTTGCCGCCGATGCGGTTCATGGCGATGGCAAGGGTGGTATGGGCCTCGCGGCTGATGGAGCCGAAGCTCATGGCACCGGTGGCGAAACGCTTGACGATCTCCTTGGCCGGCTCGACCTCGTCGATCGAAATGGCCTTGCCCGCCGGCTTCAGATCGAACAGCCCGCGCAGGGTCAGCAGCTTCTCGTTCTGCTGATCCACCTGCTTCGAGAAATCGGCGAAGCGTTCGCGGGAATTGCCGCGCACGGCATGCTGAAGAGCCGCGATGGAGTCCGAGGTCCACATATGGTCCTCGCCGCGAACGCGGTGGGCATATTCGCCGCCGACTTCCAGATGATCCTTCAGCACCGGCGAAGCGCCATAAGCGGCGGCATGGCGGCGCACGGTCTCTTCGGCCACCTCAAGCGCACCGACACCGCCGATGTTCGAGCTGGTGTTCTTGAAGTACTTGGCGATGAACTCTTCCGACAGACCCAGAGCGTCGAAAATCTGACCGCCGCAATAGGACTGATAGGTGCTGATGCCCATCTTGGCCATCACCTTGAGGATGGCCTTGTCCACGCCCTTGATGAAGCGCTTGTTCAGCTCGTACTCGCTCAAGGGCTCGGACAGGGTGGGAGCCATCGCCGCCAGGGTCTCGAACACCAGATAGGGGTTGATGGCTTCAGCACCATAACCGGCCAGACAGCAGAAATGATGGATTTCGCGGGCTTCGCCGGTTTCGACCACCAGGCCGACCTCGGTGCGCTTGCCCGCCGCCACCAGATGGTGATGCACGGACGAGGTCGCCAGCAGTGCCGGAATGGCAACGCGATCCGGCCCGACCGATCGGTCGGACAGAATGATGATGTTGATGCCGGCGGCAACGCGGTTGGAAACTTCGGCCTTCAGGGCCTCGATGGCCTTTTCCATGCCCGCCGCACCCTCGGCAGCCGGCCAAGTGATGTCCAAAGTCACCGAACGGAAGGCGTTGTCGGCATGCTGGCTGATGCCGCGAATCTTCTCTAGGTCTTCATTGGTCAGGATCGGCTGACGCACCTCAAGACGCTTGCGGCTGTTTTCCTCGGGCTTGCCCAGCAGGTTCGGGCGCGGGCCGATGAAGCTGACCAGCGACATCACCGCTTCCTCGCGGATCGAATCGATCGGCGGATTGGTGACCTGGGCGAAGCACTGCTTGAAATAGGTGTAGAGCAGCTTGTTCTTCGACGACAGCACCGAGATCGGCGTGTCGGTGCCCATCGAACCGATGGCTTCCTGGCCGGAAACCGCCAGCGGCGCCAGCAGGAACTTGGTGTCCTCCTGGGTGTAGCCGAAGGCCTGCTGGCGATCCAGCAGGGTAGCCGGGTCAGCCGGCTTGGGCTTGACGGTGGCCGGCAGGTCTTCCAGCACGATCTGGGTCTTGGCCAGAGCCTCGGCATAGGGATGCGCGGCGGACAGTTCGGCCTTGACCTCGGCATCATCGATGATGCGGCCCTGCTCCAGATCGATCAGCAGCATCTTGCCGGGCTGCAGACGCCACTTCTTGACGATCTTGTCTTCCGGAAAGGTCAGCACGCCCATTTCGGACGCCAGCATGACGATATCGTCATCGGTGACCAGATAGCGGGCCGGGCGCAGGCCGTTGCGGTCCAGGGTGGCGCCGATCTGGCGACCGTCGGTGAAGCAGACCGCCGCCGGGCCGTCCCACGGCTCCATCAGGGCGGCATGATATTCATAGAAGCTCTTGCGCTCGTCATCCATCAAGGGATTGCCGGCCCAGGCTTCCGGCACCAGCATCATCATGGCATGAGCCAGCGAATAGCCGCCCTGCACCAGCAGTTCCAGCGCATTGTCGAAGCTGGCGGAATCCGACTGGCCTTCGAAGGTCAACGGCCACAGCTTGTCCAGATCCTCGCCCAGCACCTCCGACTTCATGGCGCCGCGACGGGCTGCCATCCAGTTCAGATTGCCGCGCAGGGTATTGATCTCGCCATTATGGCAGATCATGCGGAAGGGATGCGCCAGGCTCCATTTCGGGAAGGTGTTGGTCGAGAAGCGCTGATGCACCAGGGCCAGGGCCGAGACCAGACGCTCGTCGCTCAGGTCCTTATAATAGACGCCCACCTGATCGGCCAGCAGCATGCCCTTGTAGCAAATGGTGCGGCAGGACAGCGAATTGGCATAGAAATCGACGCCGGTATCGCCCAGTTCGGCGGCCACGGTGTTCGACACCTGCTTGCGGATCACGAACAGCTTGCGCTCGAAGGCGTCCTGATCGGCGACATTGCCGCCCTTGCCGACGAACACCTGGCGCACCACCGGCTCGCAGGCCTTGACGCTTTCGCCCAGGCCGGAATTGTCCACCGGCACGTCGCGCCAGCCCAGCAGGACCTGGCCCTCGGCCTTGATCTTCTCTTCGATGATGGCTTCGCAGCGGGCGCGGGCCTCGGCCTTGCGCGGCAGGAAGAACATGCCGACGCCGTAAGCGCCCTTCTCGGGCAGCGCGATCTTCAGACCGGCGGCAGCCTCGCGCAGGAAGGAGTCGGGCAGCTGAATCAGAATGCCGGCGCCGTCGCCAGCCAGAGGATCGGCACCCACCGCGCCGCGGTGGTTCAGATTGGCAAGGATCTGCAGGCCCTGTTTAACGATCTGATGAGTCGCGCGGTTTTTGATGTCCACCACAAAACCGACACCGCAGGCGTCATGTTCATTCTTCGGATCGTAGAGGCCCTGTTGCTGAGGGAATCCCTGAGAAATCATATCCTTACCTTTTTCCCCTGATGCACGGAAGATTGTTTCCAGCCGCGTTGAACCTTCGCGTATAACAAAACAGTTCGCCGATGACACGCGGTAAATAACGCCCCAGACAAGGAAAGATGTCCTGACAAATGGTATACGATATACAAAATTGCTTTATCTTATTGTTATCATTGTCATATTAGCATTCCAAACAATCCCATGATGCGTTTATGGAATTGTCCTGCGGCAAAAATTCATGGAATGAAGCATAAGTCCAAAAGTGTTTAAAATTCTAAACATCTTGTGTTTTATTTCTAGACGCAGCGCAGCATCGGCAATGGTTGACAGACGCCGGTAAACAGGCCTTGATGAAAGACATGATTGACCAAGAATTAAGCAATTCAGATCAAGAATTAGGCAAAACCGTTGCCATCATCGGCGGTGGTCCTGCCGGTCTGATGGCGGCCGAGCATCTGGCGACGGCTGGGCTGAAGGTTGACCTCTATGACGCCATGCCCTCGGTCGGACGCAAGTTCCTGCTGGCCGGCAAGGGCGGTTTGAACCTGACCCATAGCGAGCCCCTGCCCCGATTCATCTCGCGTTTCGGCAAGGATGCCGACCGCTTCGCCCCCTGGCTGGAGGAGTTTGGCCCCGAACAGGTGCGGGCCTGGGCGGTGGGTCTGGGAGTGGAAACCTTCGTCGGCACCAGCGGCCGGGTATTCCCCGCCGAGTTCAAGGCAGCGCCTTTGATGCGCGCCTGGGTGCGGCGGCTGCGGGGGTTGGGCGTGCGCTTCCACCCCCATTGCCGCTGGCTGGGATTTGACGCGAATAACGCACTGCAATTCACTGATAAAGAAAGGGGATTAACCATCTCTTCAGACGCCGCTTTATTGGCATTGGGCGGTGCATCCTGGCCCAAGCTGGGGTCGGACGGCGGCTGGGCGAGCATGCTGGAACGCTCCCTCGGCTGCCGCACCGCCGCCTTCAAGCCGGCCAATTGCGGCTTCCTGACCGGCTGGTCCGAGCATATGCGATCCCATTTCGGCAGCCCCCTGAAGACCGTCGCCCTGACCTTCCAGGGCCGCCGATTGAAGGGCGAGGCGCTGATCGCCGACTATGGCATCGAAGGCAGCGCCATCTACGCCCTGTCGGCAGCCTTGCGCGACGCCATCGAAGCCGAGGGGCATGCGCTGCTGGAGATCGACCTCAAGCCCGATCTGACACTGGAACAGATACGCGAACGCCTCGCCAAGCCGCGTGGCCGACTGTCGCAGTCCAACTGGCTGCGCAAGGCCCTGAACCTGCCGCCGGTCGCCATCGCCCTGCTGCGGGAATGCGCCCCGGCCCCGACCGCCGAAGCCATCAAGGCCCTGCCCCTGATCCTGACCGGCACCCGCCCGATGGAAGAAGCTATCTCGACTGCCGGCGGTCTGCTGTTCGAGGAGTTGGACGAAAACTTCATGATCAAGCGCCGCCCCGGCCTGTTTGCCGCCGGAGAAATGCTGGATTGGGAGGCTCCCACTGGCGGCTATCTGCTAACCGGCTGCCTGAGCCAAGGCGTGGCGGCGGCCCGGGGGATCATGGAATGGCTGGATATCCACCCGAATGATCGTTCGGGAGATTTGACGCCTTAATACTGCTCCAGCACCGCCGAGGCCAGCTTGGTGGGGGAGTTCTTGGCCGGCTTCTTCAAAAGGGCGATGCGGGCGCTGATATCGTCCACCGTCGCCGCCGGACGGCCCAAGGGCGCCTCGACCACAGCGGCGCTGGCGCCCAGCAGCGGGAACTGCTTCAGATTGCCTTCGCGGTCCTGGGCGGTGATGAAACCGGCAGCGCGGGCATCGGCGTCATAGAAGCTTTCGGCATCGCCGCGGAACACCGCCAGCAGCTCGGCCACCTGCCGCTCGGCCTCGGCCAGGCCAACGCCGACGAAGCCGATGAAGAAGTCGTCGCCGCCGATATGCCCCAGGAAATGCTGCGGCTCGATGCGTTTTCGCATCAGCTCGGCGAACAGCAGGATGGCGCGGTCGCCTAGGCGGAAGCCGTATTTGTCGTTGAACGGCTTGAAATTGTCGAAGTCGACATAGGCATAAACGAAGGATTCCTCGGCCAGGGTCAGGCTGTCATTGACGAAGGCGTTGATCAGCGCATTGCCCGGCAATTTGGTCAGCGGGTTCTGATCGCGGGCCTGAGCCAGATTCTTTTCGTTGATGACGCGGATGATCGAACGGGCCGACAGGAAGCCGACATAGCGCATCTGCTCGACCAGCAAGATGCCCTCGGCCTCTTCCTCGCCGGAATAGATGGCCATGATGTTCTCGACCGAAGTATGCACCTCGGCAATCGGGCAGCGGACGATGAAGTCCCGCAGCTTGCGGCCCAACCCCTTGTTCGAGATCAGATCCTTGCCGAAGGGGGAATAGGCGTAGTTCTTGATATTGGCTTCGCGGATGATGCCCAAGGGCTGGCCCATCAGATCGACGATGGGGACAAAGGTCTGGTTGGTGTCGCTGCGCAAACGCTCGAACACCGCCGTCACATTGGCCTCGACCGACAAAGGCTCGATGCGCTCCATCTGATCCAGGATGATCTTCTGGTCGCCGCCCTTATGCCGGCGGTCATTACGGGCCAGCTGCTCGATATGGGGATAGGCATGCGGGAACAGTTCCAGCTCGGCATCGGGCCGGGCCACCATATGACCTTGCACCAGATCGCAGCCGATCTCCTTGCAGACCATGAACTCCTTTTCCGTCTCGACCCCGGAAGCCACCACCACGATGCCCAGCAGATGCGCCAGCGACACCATCTGGGACAGCAGCAGCTTCTTGCGGCTGTCGTTCCAGACATCGCGCACGAAGAAGGGATCGATCTTGATGAAGTCGGGTTCGGTCACATGCAGCAGCTGCGCTCCCATGGCGGCGCCATACTGGTCCAGCGACAGCTTGCAGCCATTGCGGCGGAACGGACGCAGCCAGTCCTTGTTGTCCGCAGCACGCCCGCCCGCTGTTTCGCCGGCAGGCGGCATGCGGTTGATGTCGAAAGCCACCGCGCTTTCCGGCAGATCGTAATGGGCCAGCAGCCCCTTGATATGGCGGGGCACCAGGCCATGCTCGTCCAGCGAACGGCTGTCCATGTTCAGGAACAGACGCTTGCCGCGCGCCTTCTCGGTGGCGGTGAAGCGGGCGATGGCCAGTTCCCACAGCTGCAGCTGCGCGGCATCCAGGATGCCCTTTTCATGGCAGTTGTCGAACAGCGCCTGTTGCGTGTGGAACCCCAGATTCTCGTGATTGCGCAAAAAGGCCTCGAAACCGAAGCAGACTCCGGTGGCCACATTCACGATCGGCTGGAACACGAAGTCCAACCGCCCCTTGAGGCCGTCCAGAACAGTGCGGGACGCATCAAGATAGGCGCCGGTTTCCTCGGACGAGAAACCGCGCTCCTTTGGCTCAGACGCCACATCAATGTTCAAGGGCCGCTGATCGATCATGGCCTGCAACGAGCTTCCGATTGTTGGAAAAACCAAGCCGAACCCAAGACGGATTTCATCACGGAGAATCGGCCTTAGCTGCAACGAATGTCAATTCTTGCGGGGCTTCGACACGGAACTTTCACATGGCCGCAATGAATCTGATTCCTTGCGACGAATTATGCTAGGATTGGACTGGGATATTATGGGGGTATGGAATGAATTCCACGACAGGCCTTGGCCTGGACAGCCTTTTGCACGCGTTGCTGCGGCATTTGGTCGAGGAAGCCGGAGCCGTCGGAGGCATTGTCGTCTCGGCGGCTGGGGCCATGCTGGCGCGCCACCCGCCCTTGGGGCTGCAGGCGCCAGGGGTGCCTGAACCGGCGAAACTCCTGCGTGTCATGTCGGGTGAATGCTGGAACGAGGGGGCACGCTTCCTTGCCCCTTTGACCATCGGCTCGCGATCAGTCGCCGCCCTGGTTCTGGAAATGCCCGACGGCAAACAGCTTTCCACCGAAGCCGGTGCTCGCCTCTTGACCCATGCCGGCCATACCAATCTGGCCTGGAGTCCCCTGCCCGAAGATACTGACCCGGAATCCGAGGCTTTGCCGCCATTGCATGTGCTGGTGGCCGAAGACAACGAGGTTAATCGCAAGGTCGCCAAGGCCTTCCTGGAACATGCCGGCCATGCGGTGGCGGTCTGTTCCGATGGCGCGCTGGCGGTGGAGGCAGTGCGCGAGGGCGAGTATGACGTGGTCCTGATGGACATCCGCATGCCTGGCATGGATGGGGTCGAAGCCACCCGCGCCATCCGCGCCCTGCCCGACCGCCGCCGCGCCGGCCTGCCGATCCTGGCTTTGACGGCGAATTTCACCGCCGACGAAGTCGATCTCTATCTGGCTGCCGGCATGAACGGGGTGATCCGCAAGCCCCTGCGTCTGGGCGACATCGAAGCGGCGCTGGCCCCCATCTTCAGCCTGCCGGACGACAGCGCCGACGCCAAAACAGCGGAACAAAGTCCCGAAGACACTGCCGGAACATCTCCGGTGCTGGACCCAGCCCGCGTGGCCTTGCTGGCCGAAGCCCTGCCCCCGGCCAAGCTGGCCGAACTTTACGCCTCGGCCAAGGCCTCCATCGTCGAGACATTGGCCGAACTGCGCCGCCATTGGGCAGACCAGGATGTCGCCGCCGCCGGCAAAGCCGCTCACCGTCTGGCGGGCGTTGCCGCCAATTTCGGCTGCACGTCCCTGGGCGAGCTGGCCCGCATGATCGAAGCCGGCTGCAAACAAGGCGTCCTGGGACGCCAGTATGCCCAGTCCCTGTCGGAACTGGAAAACAACACCCTGGAAGCCTTGTCAAAGCTTCATGACGAAGATACCTCGGGGAATTCAAGGTTTTAAATCCGCTCCAGATATGTTACGCCGAAACAAGGGGAGAGGTACCAGAGCATCTTAGTCCACAGCCATAGCATATCGGGCAGTGGTCAGTTCACAACTTTAAGGGTTGGTATGGATTTCGCGGATGGCATCGACCTCCTTCTGACCATGGCGCTGGTCCTGCTATGGGCCTTTGTCCTGGCCGTGTATTTGCGCCGCCTGAGCGCCGGACGGCTGGATCGCTGGCTGAAGTTGTTGGTGGTTTTATTGGCCGTCGATGCTTTGCGCGGCATGGTGCTGGCGGTCTTCGGCAGCGGCTTGGCGTCGTCCATGCTGATCTCTCCGGAATTTCAGCAACAGCTTGTTCTGTCATTCCGCCTGATCGGCGTCTTCATTGGCTTGGCCGCCCTTTATGTGCTGACCCGCCTGTGGCTGCCGGAAACCATCGCCGAGCGCCAAGCCCTGACCCAGAAGGCCCAAGCCGCCATCTCGCGCATGCAAAGCGTGATCGATCAGGCCCCCGACGCCGTCTTTATCCATGATCTCGACGGCCGATTCCTTGACGTTAATCAGGCGGCCTGCCTGACATTGGGCTATAGCCGCCAGGAATTTCTGAGCGGCATGACCGTCTTCGACATTGAAACAGGCATCGACCGCAACACGGTGCTGAGTCTGTGGCACGATCTGGTGCGGGGTGAAAGTTTCAATCTGCGCGGTGAACAGCGGCGCAAGGACGGCACGCAGTTTCCTGTCGAAGTCTCCGGCGCCGCCATCAAGGATGACGATGGCCGCATTCTGGTGATGGGCATCGTCCGCGACATCTCGTCACGCGAAGAGCAGCAGATCGCCCTGCAACGGGCCGTCGAAAGCCTTTATCAGGCCAATGCCCGCGCCGAAACCGCCATCGCCACCAAGAACCGCTTTCTGGAAACCGTCAGCTATAAGCTGCGCACGCCGCTGAACGCCATCTTAGGGCTTACCGAGACCATCATCGCTGGGGTCTGGGGTCCGGTGGGCAATGACAAAGTCGCCGAATATCTGAAGGATATTCACGTCTCTGGCGCCGATCTGATGAAGGTGATCGACGAGCTGTCATCAGTCGCCACCGTCGAGGCCGCGCTGGCGATCAACAAGGACGGCTATCGCTCGATCATCGAGATGAGCCCCGATGCGGTGTTTCAATGCCGCGACGGGTTGATCCTGTTCATCAACGCCGCCGGCGTTCGCCTGCTGGGCGGACAGGACCGCAACCAGTTCGAAGGCCGTCCCTTCACCGATTTCGTGCTGCCCGAACAAGTGGGTTTGGTGGCCGACGATCTTAAGACGCTGAGCCAGACCGCCGGCAGCACCCAGATGAAGCTGCTGTCGCTGGAAAGCGGACGCCATATCGATGTCAGTCTGGCGGTGACCGCCTCGCCCGAAGCCGATGGCTCGGTACTGGTGGTGGCCCGCAACATCACCGACATCATCCGCGCCAACCGTGATGTGGCGGCGCAGAGCAAACGGCTGAACAGCATCCTCGACACCGCCGTCGACGCCATCGTGGTGGCCGACGAGCATGGCGTCATCGAAACCTTCAACCGCGCCGCCGAGCAAATCTTTGGCTTCCCCGCCGCCGAGGCCATCGGCGCCAATGTCACCATCCTGATGCCTTCGCGCGAAGCTTCGCAGCACGACCTTTATATGAACGGCTTCATGGAGCATCCCAGCCATCCCAAGGTGGTGGGGCTGGGCCGCGAAGTCACCGCCCGCAAAAAGGACGGTACGGAATTCCCGGCGGAAATCTCGTTGTCGGTCTGCCATCTGGATGACCGCAAGCTGTTCACCGCCATCATCCGCGACATTACCGAGCGCCGCAGCTTTGAAGACCATCTGGCGCATTTCGCCACCCACGACACCCTGACCAGCCTGCCGAACCGCCATCTGTTCCAAAGCCATCTGCAGAAGGCGTTGGACAAGGCCAAGACCGACGGGCTGCTGGTGGCCGTCTGGTTCATCGATCTGGATGGCTTCAAGATGGTCAACGACGTGATGGGCCATTCCGCCGGCGACGAGCTGATGGTGCTGGCCGGCCTGCGCCTGACCGACGCCGTCAGCCCCGACGACACCGTGGCCCGCTTCGGCGGCGACGAGTTCGTGGTGATCCGCAACGGGCTGAAGGACGAAGCCGCCGTCAGGGACGCCGCCGAGGAATTGCTGCGCCACCTCGCCCGCCCCTTCATGGTCCGCAACCGCGAGGTCACGCTGTCGCTCAATCTGGGCATCGCAAACTATCCGCAAGACGCCCATACCGCCTCGGACCTGGTGGCCTGCGCCGGGGCGGCGATGATCGTGGCCAAGGCCTCGGGCCCCAATCATTACCGCTTCTTCGATCCTTCGATGCATCACGACTCTGCCGAGCGACTGACGCTGGAGAACGAACTGCGCCGCGGCATCGCCCAGGAAGAGCTGACGCTGCATTACCAGCCCCAGGTCTGCACGCAATCTGGCCGCATCATCGGGCTGGAGGCGCTGGTCCGCTGGAACCACCCCCGCCTGGGCATGGTGCCGCCGGGCCGTTTCATCCCAGTGGCTGAGCGTTCCGGACTGATCGTGCCCTTGGGCGAATGGGTGGTACGCCGCGCCTGCCTAGACCTGCGCCATCTGGAAACCCTGGGCATTCCCGAAGTGTCGGTGGCCGTGAACATCTCGCCCAAGCAGTTCGCCGAGGCCGATGTGCTGGGACTGATCCGCGAGGCCCTGGCCGATACCGGCGCCGATCCCTCGCGCCTGGATGTGGAAATCACCGAAAGCACCCTGATGAACGACCCGGAGCGGGTCATCGCCCATCTGGAGCAGCTGAAGACCACCGGCATCCGCCTGTCGATTGATGATTTCGGCACCGGCTATTCGTCGCTGAATTATCTGAAGCGCTTCCCTGTGGATACCTTGAAGATCGACCGCAGCTTCGTCATCGACATCGCCGACAACGACAAGGATGAAGCCATCGCCGTGACCATCATCACCCTGGCCCATGCCATGGGCATGACGGTGCTGGCGGAAGGTGTGGAATATGACCGCCAGAGCAGCCTGCTGCAAAAGCTTGGCTGCGACGTCATTCAGGGCTTCCTCTATTCCAAGCCCCAGCCGTTCGACGTGATCTGCGGCTATCTGACCGAAGGTGTTTCGCTGCCGGTGGCGTGATCCAACAGTATATTCCCGACGGTTAGATTGCCAATCTATGAATAATCAGGTTTAATAACAACCTGGGCGTTGCAATGCATCTTGGGTGGATTCCCCCATGATATTCTTGCACTCCAGCTTCCGCACTTGCAGCACTTGGCTCTGGACCAAATTCAGAGAACAGGAGCGCTTTCTCTCATATTACGAAATCTTCAACCCCGTTCTTGAAGACGTCACCGTCGAGAAAGCCAATATCAGTGACTACAGGGAATGGGATTCCAGGCATCCCCCGACCCCTCCTTATTTTCAGGAATTCATCCCGCTGATCCGCCCCACAGGCGGCGTTGATCTCTTTGAAAGAGACATGGAATATCAGCGCTTTATTCCCAAAAATGGTATCAACGGCGATATTTCGGAGCCAGAAATACGTTATTTGGCAAGCTTGATTTCCCATGCCGAGCGACTCGGCAAAACTCCAGTTCTCAGCGATACCCGCTCATTAGGTCGCGTTGCCGGGATCAAGCGTAGCTTTGGTGGGACACATGTGCTGATCTACCGCAATCCATTCCATCAATGGTGCTCGTACTCAGAGCTATACATTAAGCAAAACTTTGGCTTCATCAGGACCATTGCTGACACAATAATAAATAATAAACACGACGTTTTTCTATCAATGATACAAAAAACATTTGATATCAAAGAAAATGAAATATTCACAAACAAGACAATGCTCGCATTTATCATCTTGCATATGTACTTGTACGCCCAGACAGCCAATCAATTCGATATTCTGATTGACGCCACCACCCTGGCCACCAACACCTCTTATCGCATCGCCATCGAAAGCGAATTGGGCTCTCGCATAGGGGGCGCTTTCGATCTCTCCGATGCCCAGCTGAGCCTTGGCGCCAATTTGTCGGTGCTCGGACCAAGGAAAGATGTTGAAGCGGTTTTAGAGCCGTGGGTGGCGCAGATTGTTGCGCAGGCCCCCAGTGACTTCGGTCGTCAATTAGCGGCCAAGGCCTATGCCGATTTCCTAGATGAATATGAGCTTCATTTTTTCTATGTGCTGCCCATCGTGAAATCATGGTCTCCCATCCATCGCGCCTGGAATATCGGCAGGGAAATCAGAGACGATGAAATCGCCCGTCTGGAAAGCGAATGCGCATCGATGAAGGATTCGCTCTCCAGGCGGATCACAAACCCGCTGCGCTGATTGAGCGCCGTCAGAAGAAAAGGCAGCCCGCAGCAAACAAAAAGGCCGGAGGTTTCTCTCCGGCCTTTTCTGTTTTCATCCTCAGATCGAGGCGTCGTGCTGTACCGGCTGATCGCCGGGGTCACGCTGCAGATCGCGCTCGATATAGCGGATCAGCTTTTCCACCGCCTCGTCCACCGACAGAGACTGGGTGTCCAGCACCAGTTCGGGATGCACCGGCTCTTCGTAAGGAGCGCTGATGCCGGTGAATTCGGGGATGCCCCCGGCCATCGCCTTGGCATAGAGCCCCTTGGGGTCGCGACGCTGGCATTCCTGCACATCGGCCTTGACCCAGACCTCGTGGAAAGCCCCCGGATTGATCGCCCGCGCCCGGTCGCGATCCGAGCGATAAGGCGAGATGAACGAGGTCAGCACCACCATGCCCGCCTGCACGAACAGATTGGCCACCTCGCCGATACGGCGGATGTTCTCGGCGCGGTCCTCGGGGCTGAAGCCCAGATCGGAGTTCAGGCCCTGGCGGATATTGTCGCCGTCCAGAGTGAAGACCTGGAAGCCGCGATTGAACAGCCGGCGCTCCACTTCCATGGCGATGGTCGACTTGCCCGAGCCCGACAGGCCGGTCAGCCAGACGATGCCGCCCTTATGGCGATTGACCGCCGCACGGGCCGACGGCGTGACCTTATGGTCCACCGAGGTCAGGTCGGACGCCACGGCGCTGGGGGCGCAGCGGGTTTCCGGCAGGCCATCGGCGGACACCACGCCGCCGCCGACGATGTCGTAATTGTCCACCAGCACGAAGCGGCCGGTGCGGGAATTATCGACGAAGGGGTCCAGCGCCACACGGCCGGCGGCGCGGAACACCACCTCGGCCACGGCATTGCGTTCCACATAGTCGTTATCGACCGAGGCCAGATCGGTGACGTCGATGACGCGCTCGACCTTCTCGACGGTGACGATATGCTCGGCGGTGGCCAGCTTCAGCTTGTAGCGGCGTCCAGTGGTCAGCGGCGCCCGGCCCAGCCAGAAGACACGGGCCTTGAACAGATCGGTGCCGATGGGAGCTTCGTCGAACAGGCTGGCGATCTGGCCGCGTTCGATGAATATCTGCTCGTCCAGGGTGACGCCGATGGACTGCCCAGCCTGGGCCGAGACGGGAACGGCGGCGTTCCAGGATTCGATGCTGGCGATGCGCGCCGTCTTGCCCGAGGGCGAGAACAGCAGGCGGTCGCCCACCTTCAGACGCCCACTTTCGATACGACCGGCAATGATGCGGCGCGAGTCGAACTTATAGACGTCCTGCACCGGGAAGCGCAGCGGCAGGTCGGTGGCCTCGGCAGCCGGAGCGAAGCCGTCCAGCGCCTCCAGCACCGTCGGGCCCTTGTACCAGGGGGTCGTGGTGGCGCGGGCGGCGATGTTGTCGCCATGACGGGCGGCAATCGGCACGATCTGAGTCGGGGTTACGCCGATCCCGGCCAGATAGGCGGTAATCTCGGCGGAGACTTCCTTGAAGCGGGCTTCGGAATAATCCACCGCATCCATCTTGTTGACCACCACGGCCAGCTGACGCAGGCCCAGCAGATGCAGCAGATAGCCATGACGGCGGGACTGTTCCTGAACGCCTTCGATGGCGTCGATCACCAGCACGGCGGCGTCGGCGGAAGCCGCGCCGGTCACCATATTCTTCAAGAACTCCTTATGGCCCGGCGCGTCGATGATGACGTAGGGGCGCTTAGGCGTCTTGAAGGGAATCTGGGCGGTGTCGATGGTGATGCCCTGGTCGCGCTCGGCCTGCAGGGCGTCCATCACAAAGGCCCATTCGAAGGGCATGCCGCGCTTGTCGCAAACGGCGCGCAGGGTCTCGACCTTGCCTTCCGGCAGGCTGTCGGTTTCATGCAGCAGGCGGCCCACCAGAGTGGACTTGCCGTGGTCGACATGGCCGACGATGACGATCTTGAGGGTCTTGTTGGCGCTGCTCATCTTACATGTAACCCTGCTGGCGGAGGCGCTCGAAAGCGTCCTCGGATTCCTTGTCCTGGGCGCGGCCCGAGCGTTCCGAGGTCTTGGTGGTCCTCAGTTCCTCGATGATCTCGGCCACGGTGCTGGCGTTGCTCTCGATCGAGCCGGTGCAGGGCGCGCAGCCCAGCGAGCGGTAGCGGCGACCGTTCTTCGAGAAATACAGATCGACCATCGGAATGTTCTCGCGCTCGATATAGCGCCAGACATCCAGCTCGCCCCAATGCAGCAGCGGATGGATGCGCAAATGCGTGCCCGGCGCGAAGTCGGTCTTGAACTGGTCCCAGAATTCGGGCGGCTGGTCCTTGAAGTCCCACTCGGCGGTCTCGGTGCGCGGGCTGAACACGCGCTCCTTGGCGCGCGTACCCTCTTCGTCGCGGCGGATGCCGGCAATCACGCCGGTGAAGCCATGCTCCTTGATGACCTGCTTCAGGGGCTCGGTCTTCAGGGCCGAGCAGCAGGTGACGCGGCCCTTCGAGGGATGCATGCCCTCGGCCAGCGCCTGAGTGTTGCCGCCGATGATCAGCGGCAGATCCCATTCCTTGGCGACGCGGTCGCGGAATTCGATCATTTCCGGAATCTTGTAGCTGGTGTCCACATGGATCACCGGGAACGGCACATGGCCGAAGAAGGCCTTGCGGGCCAGCCACAGCATGACGTTCGAGTCCTTGCCGATCGACCAGAGCATGGCGATCTTGTCGATGCGGTTGAAGGCTTCGCGAAGGATAAAGATGCTCTGGGCTTCCAGGGCGTCGAGGTCGGAATTCATATCGTCAACAGTCCTATGGATACCGCATTCATTCTTGCCCATCCCGGCCCAGCGGCCGGCCCGCACCGGCTCGCCCGGCTTGGTAGGACGGGAACAGGGCCAGCAACCGATGGAGCGATACCCCTGCTCCACCAACGGATGCCGGGGCAGGTCACGCTCGGCGAAAGCGCCTTCGATGCGCTCGGCCGACCAGGGCGCCAGGGGGCTGACCTTGATCAGGCCGTCGGCGCTTTTCTCCAGGGTCTGGATGCTTTCGCGCCCGCCGCCATGGAAACGCTTGCGCCCGTCGATCAAGGCCTTGAAGCCGTCCTGCGCATGGGCCAAGGGCTTGACCTTGCGCAGAAAGCAACATCGGTCGGGATCGGTGCGCCACAGATCCTCGGCCTCTTTCAGATCGGCGGGATCGGGGCGCACGACGCGCACATCGGTCAGGCCCAGCTTGGCGACCACCTCGTCGCGATGGGCCAGGGTTTCGTCGAACAGCTCGTTGGTGTCGAAGAACAGCACCGGGATCGAGGGATCGACCTGGGCCACCAGATCGAGCAGAACCACCGCCTCGGCGCCGAAGCTGCTGGTCACCGCCAGGCTGCCGGGAAATTCGGCAGCCATGGCGGCGATCAGGTCCTTGCCGTCGAGATGGCCGAACTGTTGACGCAGATGCTGGATATCGCTCATTCAGCCGCCTCGTCGACCGACGGATCCAGCAGATAGCTGACGCTGTCGAGGAACACCGCCACCGATTCGCGGTAGCCGTCGGCGCGGCCCGAGGACAAGGCGCCGGTACGCTGGGCTTCGGCATGATCCAAAGCCGCCAGGATGTTGGCGGGAGCATGAGAACGCAGACGCTGCAACAGCACTGCCGGGGTCTCCTCGTCCGTGGTGGACTGACCCGTCTTGTGTAGCACGCGGCGCGAGGCGAAGCCCAGAGCCACTTCCGCCGAAGACAGCGCCTCGTTCCAGCGCTCGGCCTGCAACAGGCGGTCGAACTGGATCAGGGCGTCATCGGCCAAAGCCGCCAGCAGCGGATCGGGCGCAATCGGCAAAGCGCATTCACCGCGCACGGTGGGAGCGCCGGCGAAGACGTCTTCCGAGCCGTAATCGACATAAATCTGCTCATGGCCCTTGCCTTCGATGGGCGACAGAACCTTCAGCAGGCCTTCCTTGCCGATGCGTTCGGCCCAGGCACGAACGGTTTCGCCGTTCTCGGCCTCCGCTTCGGCATAGGCGGCGCGCAGCAACTGATAGGCCTCCAGGGCATGACGCACCGGAATGATCGGGCCAGAGACACCGACCTCGCCGCCGGCATGGCCCGAGCCGCCGACATGCAGCTGGTAATGCGGGGCCGATTGGCCATCGACCTTCTTGGCCATGCCATGGAAGCCGAAATCGCCGATGTGATGCAGGCCGCAGGAATTCTGGCAGCCCGACACGCGCACCGAGACGCCGCGCAGATCGGCATTCTGGGCCTGCTCGGCGATCACTTCGCGGGCGAAGTTGTACGAGCTGGTGATGCCGATGCGGCAGGTGGTGGTGCCGGGGCAGGAAATCACGTCGATATTCTCGGCGTCCGACTTCGGCACGGCGATGTTGATGGCTTCCAGACGCTGGACCACCTCGGCCACCGCATCCTTGGGCAGGCCGGGGATGACGAAGTTCTGATCGCGGGTCAGGCGCAGGGCCTTCACCCCGAACTTGACGGCGATGGCCGAGATTTCCTCGATCTGTTCCGAGGACAGATTGCCCAGCGGCGGATTGCCGACCACGGCGGTCAGACCGTCATGCTGGGCGATCACGCCGGTCGGAGCTTTGGCGACCGGGGCATCATCGGTGGGGGTGCGCCAGGCCAGCGGCTCCCAGGGGCGCTGACGCAGGCCCTTCAGATGGGCCAGTTCCTCGCGGAACAGCGCCACGAACTTCTCTTCGCCGAAGCGCTTGACCAGGAACTTGACGCGGGCGGCGTTGCGGTTGATGCGGTCGGAATAGCGATGATGAATGCGGATCAAAGCCTCCATCACCACCGGCAGCTCTTCCTCGGTGGCGAAGGGCAGAATTTCCACTGCCGGACGCGGCTGACCGCCCAGGCCGCCGGCAGCCATCACGCGGAAGCCGTTCTTGCCGTCCTGCACGGTGGCGATCAGACCCAGATCATGGATCGAGGAGGCGCCGCAATCGGTGCCGCAGCCGGAAACCGAGAACTTCATCTTGCGCGGCATCTGCTGCACCAGCGGCTGACGCAGCCAGGTGCGGGCCAGACGCTCAGCCACCGCACCGGCATCCACATGCTCACGCGGGCAGACCCCGGCCAGAGCGCAGGAGGTCAGGTTGCGGATGGTGTTGCCGCAGGCTTCACGGGTGGTGATGCCGTTCTTGTAAAGGAAGCCCAGGGCATCGGCAGTGCGCTCCAGCGGCACGAAATAGCTCTGGAAGTCCTGACGGGTGGTGATATGAAGATCACCCTTGCAGAATTCGCGGTTATAGCGGGCCAGCGGGATCAGCCAGGCAGTGGGCAGGACGCCGCCAGGGATCTTGATGCGGATCATCTGCACGCCCGGCTGCTTCTGGCCATAGGTGCCGAAGCGGACGCGATGCGCGGTGAAGACTTCGTCGTCCCACTCGCCCGACAGGCGGCGATCAAGACCCTTGCGGTACTCGTCCAGGTCGGAGAGACGAGCCAGCGGCTCGATCTCGCGGAAGGAAGCCAGGGGAGCGGCGGGCTTGCTCAAGGGAGTCTCCTATTCACACGTCAAGCAATGTGCATTGCTTTTTCTATCCTGATTTTTCACACACACCACATAGACCGTCAAGATATTTCACATAAATTATAAGAAGTATCTATTTCTATCGAATATATGGATTAAATATATTAATTGAACAGGCACCGTCATGCCCGTGCTTGACACGGGCATCCACGAACCAGCCTCTACCCAATTGTTTTCAATATATTTTTGCGGATAGACGTGGATGGCCGGATCAAGTCCGGCCATGACGAAAGAGGCTTGATAGCCCAGGCGGTCTTAAATCCCTGCCCCGCCATGCATCAGCTCTTCCCCCAAATCGAAGCCACGCCCTTCGGGCCAGCCATCCTTCAGGAAGAAACGCGCCTGACGCGGCCAGATATGCACCGTCTGACCGGGAGCCAGTTGCAGCTCGGCATGGCGCTGGCGCGTGGTTTCCGCTTCCAGCAGTTGATCGCCGATTGCCAGCTCGACCCGCACCACCGGCCCCAGCACGGTGACATGCAGAACCTTGGCGGGCACGCCGGTCCCCTCCTCTGGCGCATGCAGCAGGAAGTCGTGAGGCCGAACGAAGGCCTGGCCCGGTCCATTGCCGCCGGCGCCGGCGAATGGCAGCGACAGCCCGCCGATCTCGACCCGGCCATCCTTCAGGCTGCCATCCAGCGAATTCACATTGCCCAGGAACTGATAGACGAAGGGCGTGGCGGGATTGTCGTAAATCTCGGTGGGCGAGCCCACCTGTTCGATCTTGCCCTGGCTCATCACCACCACCCGGTCGGCCACTTCCAGCGCCTCTTCCTGATCATGGGTGACGAAGACGCTGGTGATCTTCAGCTCGTCATGCAGATGCCGCAGCCAGCGCCGCAGCTCCTTGCGCACCTGGGCGTCAAGCGCGCCGAAGGGCTCGTCGAGCAGCAGCAACTTGGGTTCGATGGCAAGAGCGCGGGCCAAGGCGACGCGCTGACGCTGCCCGCCCGACAACTGCGAGGGATAGCGCTCGGCCATCCCCTCCAACTGCACCATCGCCAGCAGATGATGCACCCGCTCGGCGATTTCCTTCTTGCCCGGACGGCTGCCCTTGGGGCGCACCGTCAGGCCGAAGGCGACATTGTCGAACACGGTCATATGGCGGAACAGCGCGTAATGCTGGAAGACGAAGCCGACGCCTCGGTCGCGGGCAGCCAGATGGGTGGCGTCATGGCCCTGCAATTCCACCGTTCCCTGATCGGCGAATTCCAGCCCGGCCAGGATGCGCAGCAGCGTCGTCTTGCCCGAGCCCGACGGCCCCAGCAGCGCCAGCAGCTCGCCCTCGGCCACATGCAGCGAAACATCGTTCAGGGCCTTGAAGGAACCGAAAGCTTTATGAAGATGGGAAACATGAATCATCTTAATGTCCCTTTCTCACCCCGTAACGCCATTCCAGGACGCTCTTGGCCAGCAGCGTCACCAGCGCCAGCA
>Ga0182039_10000433_pt1 | contig 21347 bp, 14 predicted proteins | sample sta12Can44000111_FD_125975 | JGI IMG/M metagenome (GOLD analysis project Ga0182039, IMG submission 125975) | Lab enrichment of tropical soil microbial communities from Luquillo Experimental Forest, Puerto Rico - statanox.12C.anox.44.000.111 | ecosystem: Environmental > Terrestrial > Soil >...
CTGCCGACGGAAGAATGCACTCTCGCGGATTGCTACGGGTCCACCATCACGCAGGTCAACAATTATCGGCAAATTCTCGACCATAACGGCATGCAGGGCAAGCCGCTGGCCAACACGGAAGGCGGCATCCTCGGTACTTCGATAACCGACCCGGATACAGCCGCTGCCTGGGTAGCTCAGTATTACGTCCTGCAGGCAGGTGTCTCCCAGATTCTCAGCCTGCGGTTTGTATCCTGGCTCACTTGGGGAACTCCGGGCATTGGGTCGCTCCAGGCACCGGGGCATACCCCTAACCAGGCGGGGGTCGCCTACAACCAGGTTTATGACTGGCTGGTTGGAGCAGCCTTCACTGCGCCGTGTTCGAACGCTGGCAACATCTGGACCTGTAACATCACTCGTTCCTCGGGCTATCAGGCTCAGATCATCTGGGATTCATCCCAAACCTGCAATTCCGGGATCTGCACTACCAGCGACCAGGCGACTGAGGGTCTATACACGCAATACCGGGACCTGGCGGGAGACCCGGCGACGGCCATCGTTGGTAACGCTGTTGCGGTCGGACTGAAACCGATTATTCTCGAGAATCAAAACCCCTAAAGTCTGAGTCGAACCGCCTATTGAGAAAAGCCGTTCCCAAAACCGCGCGTCGCTGGCGGGTCCGTTTCAGGGTCAACGTGTCTTTTATCCTCTACCCCATTCCACCACTTCGCCCCTTTTCGGTCTCTAAGGCTTGGGCCAAGGAGCGGGGCAAATCAGGTAGTACTGGCAGTTCTTCCCGCCGCGCCGAATCACCTTCACGGTGGACTGGTAATGGAATTTCTACTGTGATCCTGCGTGTCTGTCCACTTTAACGCGTCCTCATCACCGCCTCTCTTAATGACTTGGGTGTTAGTCGTGCGGGTACTTGACAGCGATGGCGAAATGAATTAAAAAGCTAGAGCTTCGGAGCCCAAAGTACCGGGGTTGTATGCCGACGGCGAAAAGGCAAGAGGGTTGAATACCCTCTGTAGAGACCTGGAGTTGTTCTGCAAAGCTATCAGCCAATCGCACGATCCTTCCTGAACACCGGAAGGTGGAGGAAATTAGGTCCGGATCGCTGTATGTCACAGGGCGGAGCTTGGCTGATCGCTGGAAGCGACCACTGTTATCGCGAGAGCTAAGCGATCCGGAGGTAAAGAACTTGAGCAGGAATTTCGAACTTTTGCGCCGGGCAGAGACGGAGCAAGAATGGCTGGGCACGTCGCTCGCCCCGCCGCCTGCCCCAGCTCTCGCCGCCCGGCCGCAGTTTAGGAAATCGACGCTGGAGGAGGAAGCTAAACTCGTCCAGCGCCTGTTTCTTTCCGGCCCTGAAGCTCCTCGCACTGTAGTCTTTTGTGGCGCTGAGTTCGGTTACGCTCCTAGTTGGATCTGCGCCCGCGCTGGCGAGGTATTGGCGGCGCAGGTAACGGGGCCGGTGTGCACCGTAGACGCCAACTTTCGCGTTCCTCACGTGCACCAATGCTTGGAAGTGGAGAGCCCGTTGGGGCTTACGGATGCGGTGCTGGATGTGGGTCCGGTCCAGAACTTCATACAGCAAACTCGGAGTAGCAATCTCTGGCTGCTGCCCTGCGGGTCGCAGGTTTCGGAGCTGGGCACTCTACTCAGGCCTGACCGCCTTAAGGCGCGTATGGCAGACCTGCGGGCGCAGTTCGATTACGTTTTAATCAGCGCTCAGCCAGTGCATCTAGCCGTCGACGCGGTCGTGCTCAGCCAGACCAGTGATGGGGTGGTCCTGGTGTTGGAGGCCAACTCGTCACGTCGCGAGGTGGCTCAGCAAGTGAAGCTCACCTTAGAAGCTGCCGGCGTAAAGCTGCTTGGAGCAGTGCTGAACAACAGAACCTTCCCGATTCCGGACGTTGTCTACCGGAAACTTTAGCGGGCCGAACTCTCTGCTGATCTTCCATAGGGTGGCGCATTTCTTCCTTGGGGATCCTAAACAAATGAGAAGCTCTCGACGCCGAATGCTCATGGACGCATTCAAACTCTTCGACTTGGGCATCATGGTCCTTTCGTTCTTGCTGGCGGCGCTGGCGGTTTACCAGGGGAGCCGGGTTTCGCTTGAAGAGTTTCTCTCCATGCGAGTAAAGGTGGGAAACTTCGTCCTGTTCTTCTGCTTCCTGCTGGGTTGGCACAACGTACTGAAGAGTTTCGGGCTTTATGAATCCTGGCGGCTCTCCTCCCGTAGCGCCGAACTGATTAACTTACTGAAGGCAACCTCCTTGGGCACGATGGTCATCTTGGCATTTGCCGTTGTTTTCAGGATTCGTCTGATTACTCCGCTGTTCGTGCTCGTGTTCTGGATTACCGCAAACGGGGCGGGCGTCGTCACCAGGCTGGCGCTGCGATACTTTTTGGAGCAGGCCAGGATTCACGGCCGGAACCTGCGCAACATGCTTATTCTCGGCACAAACTCCCGGGCGGTCGAGTTCGCGCGTAAAATCGAAACGAAGCGCGACCTCGGTTACCGTATCATCGGCTTTGCGGATACAGAATGGGCCGGAATGCGGGCTTTTCGAAGCATCGACTACCCCGTACTGTGTGATTTCACCGGCCTGCCTGGCTTCCTGCGCGAGCACGTCGTCGACGAGGTCGTCATCGCTTTGCCGATGCGGTCCTTCCACGCCCATGCGTCCGAGATCGCTAGCTTGTGTCAGGATCAAGGCATCACGGTACGCTTCCTCTCCAACATCTTCAATCTGAAAGCGGCGCGGCCAATGGCCGAGGAATTTGAGGGCGATTACCTGATAACGCATACGAGTGGTGCCATTGAGGGTTGGCCAGTACTGGTAAAGAGGATTTTTGACTTTGCGCTTTCGCTGACCTTGATTGTCCTATTATCGCCCCTGTTTCTAGTCGTAGCCATTCTCATCAAGCTCACTTCCCCGGGCCCCGTGTTCTTTACACAGAAGAGGCTCGGTCTGGCCAAACGCCGGTTTTCGATTTACAAGTTCCGAACCATGGTCCTTGACGCGGAGCGGAGGATACATGAGCTCGAGGACCTTAACGAGGTGAGCGGACCAGTTTTCAAGATTACGAAGGATCCGCGGGTCACGCCCCTCGGAAGGTTCCTGAGGAAGGCCAGTATTGACGAATTGCCGCAGCTCTTTAACGTCCTCAAGGGGGAGATGAGCTTGGTCGGTCCCCGGCCATTGCCGGTGCGGGATTATGAGGGGTTCAATCAGGACTGGCATCGGCGACGCTTCAGCGTGGTCCCAGGGATTACCTGTTTGTGGCAGGTGAACGGCAGAAGCTCCATTTCCTTTGAACAGTGGATGGAGTTGGACATACGGTACATCGACGAGTGGTCCTTGTGGCTGGACTTGAAGATTCTGGCCCGGACGATCCCTGCCGTTCTTAAGGGATCAGGGGCCGCTTGAGGCGGCGTTCGGGATGACTCCATAACCATGTTTGTTAGTCGTGTTGCCCTAGTCCAGATTTTGATCGGTTTGCTGGTGGGACCTTGGTGGCCGCAGCCGCCAAGGCGGTCTGCTCGGCACCGATATCGTTCATGCCGTGAGTCTGACCGCTTTCACGAGTCTGCTCCATCTCCGACTTGGAACTGTCGATCGTTCGCTCGTGTTTCCGCTACTCCCGGGGTCAATACCAGGATCCTTGCTGGGAGTGAGGTTCAGTACCGTTCTTCCCGGTCAGCCGTTGGTTTGCTGCTACAGATCTTGGGCAGAGGATGCGGATGAAGTTGCCAGACTCGGTCACCCCTGATAAGTTTCTGGGATCTGCGGGCTGCAAGCTCAGTCTTGATGCTATGCCACTTCCCCCGCAGGCTTGGAACGGTACGGCCCGGGCGTTTCCAGTCGACCGGTGCGTACAGCAGTTGATGACGGAACGGGCCGCGGCGGCTCCAGGCGCAGTGGCTTTGGTGGCAGGTGCCGAGGTTCTGACTTACGAGCAATTGGAGATTCGCGCCAACCGCCTTGCCCATCACCTACGCACGCTCGGAGTGAGCTCCGATGCCATCGTCGGTATATGTTTTCACCGCTCGATCGAGTTTGTTGTCGCGGCTCTCGCCGTCCTGAAGGCCGACGGAGCTTACCTACCCCTAGATCCAGACTCACCGGCAGAGCGCCTGACCTTGATGCTGCAGGATGCCGGAGCGCGCGCGGTGGTGACGGCAGGGCGCAAGGCAGCAGAATTGGCAGCGAACCGCGGGTGCGTAGTGTCGCTGGATGCCGACGACGCGCGGATTGCCAGCCAGCCTTCGTCTCCGCCGCCTTGCAAGGTGACAGCATCACACTTGGCCTACGTCATTTACACCTCGGGTTCAACGGGGCGGCCTAAAGGTGTGGCCATCACCCACCGCAGCTTGCTGAACCTGATCTACTGGCACCAGCGGGCCTTCGCCGTGACTTCAGCTGACCGCGCCACCCAGCTGGCGAACCCAGGGTTCGATGCCGCCGTATGGGAACTGTGGCCTCACCTCGCGGCGGGGGCAACCGTTTGTTTCCCCAACGAATCCACACGCAGTAACCCCGAGATGCTCCGCGACTGGCTGGTGACGCAGAGAATCACGATCAGTTTTGTTCCCACCGCGCTTGCCGAGCGCTTGGTCTTTCTGGAATGGCCGCTTGAGACGCGGTTGCGGGTCTTGCTCACCGGAGGCGATACGCTCCACTGTTACCCATCTTCTGCACTGCCCTTCTCACTGGTCAACAATTACGGCCCTACCGAATGCACGGTTGTTACAACCTCGGGGCGCGTGCTGCCCCCCGGACAACCCTTGGAGGCTCTGCCCTCGATCGGACGACCGATCGACAACGTCCAGGTTTACATCCTCAACGAGCGTCTGATGCCTGTTGCAGTGGGAACGCCCGGAGAACTGTACATCGGAGGGTTGGGAGTGGCGCGAGAGTATCTCCACCATCCTGAACTGACGGTCGAAAGGTTCATACCCCGCCCTGGTGTGAATGTCCCCGATGACTGCTTGTATAAGACAGGGGATCTGGCCCGCTATCTGCCGGACGGTCAGATCGCGTTCCTTGGTCGAGTCGATGACCAGATCAAGATTCGCGGGTACCGAATTGAGCCGGATGAAGTCGTCAAGGCCCTGAACGGGCACCCGGCCGTGGCGTGCAACGTGGTGGTGGCCCGGGAAGATAGCCCGGGTGAGAAATACCTCGTGGCCTATGTGGTAGCGGCCCCTGCGGCGGAGTTGGCAGCAGACGCGCTCCGGGACTTCCTGAAGTCGCGCTTACCCGATCATATGATACCGGCGGCCTTCGTGCGGCTGGAGTCCTTGCCGCTTACTCCCAATGGCAAGGTGGATCGGACGGCCCTGCCGCCCCCCAGTGCATCGAACACCGTACGGAACAAGTCCGGTGCGGTTCCCCGCACCATCGTTGAAGAACGTCTGGCTGAAATCCTGGCCGGCCTGTTAGGCTTGGAGCAGGTCGACGTGAACGACAATTTCTTCTTGCTGGGTGGTCACTCGTTGCTGGGGACGCAGGTTATCGGCCGGGTGCGCGACGCTTTTGGTGTTGAACTCCCCCTGCGCACGCTCTTCGAGCACCCGACGGTAAGTGGTATGTCCGCTGAGATCGACCGACTCATTTACTCCAAGTTGGAGGCAATGAGTGAAGAGGAGACTTACGAGGCCCTCGATTCCACAGGCAACTCCGCATAGAACCGGACTAAAGTGAATCTGAGCAGGAAAACCTCTGTCGCAGCGAAAAGGCCAGATCCAGTCCTCAGCCTTTACCACCTCCTCGATCCCGATGTTCTCGCCAATCCCTACCCTCTGTACCACCGACTCCGCACTGAGGATCCAGTGCATTGGGATCCTTACCTTCATGCGTGGGTCGTCACCCGCTATGGGGACGTGGTGACTGTCCTCACCGATTTCTCCGCCAACCGCACCCCTGCCCCTGAGCAGCTTACGGCGATGGGCTTGTCGGAGTTAAACCCCATCGCGCAGGTCATGGTCAGGCAGATGTTGTTCTTGGACCCGCCTGCGCACACACGCATTCGAAGCTTGGCGTCCGCCGCCTTCACACCTCGCCGAGTCGAAGTCCTGCGGTCCCACATCCTGGAGATCACGAACAGCCTAATCGACGTCGTCCAGAGCAAAGGGCGTATGGACGTGGTCGCAGACATAGCGGTTCCTCTGCCCTCAATCGTGACCGCCGAAATGCTGGGAGTCCCGGTTGGTGACCGGGAATACTTGAAGAGCTGGTCAGCGGACTTCGCCGAAATGCTGGGCAATTTCCAGCACAACCCGGATCGCGTTCCACGCGTGCTGAAAAGCGTGCAAGAGATGACGACCTACTTTCATTCCGCGATTCGGCGACTGAAGGACAATCCCCGCGAGGGGCTGGTACACTCCTTGATGACGGCCGAGATTCAAGGGGATAGGCTCACCGATGAAGAGGTGGTGGCCAACTCCATCGTCACCATGGTGGGTGGTCAGGAAACGACCACCAATCTCATCGGGAACGGGATGCTGAGTCTACTCCGCAATCCGGAGCAAATGCAGAAACTGTGTAGCGATTTCTCGTTGATTCCTTCCGCCGTCGAAGAACTGCTGCGCTACGAGAGCCCCAGCCAGCACACCGCCCGATTGGCTCCAGAAGACTGGGAACTTGGAGGCAAGAAAATTCGCAAGCATCAGGCGGTGATGGCGGTTATGGCGGCCGGGAACCGCGATCCGGAGCAATTTCCTCATCCCGATCGGCTCGACATCACACGCAAGGACAATCGACATCTTGCTTTCGGATGGGGCCCCCACTTTTGTTTTGGCGCCGCTCTGGCGCGCCTTGAAGGGCAGATCGCCTTCGAGAGTATCCTGCGACGGTTGCCCAACCTGAATCTCGAACCCGCGCCTTTGGTATGGCGGGAGAACCTGGGCCTGCGTGGACTAAAGGCCCTCCCGATGACGTTTGGGGAACAGCCTTTGCCAACGAAAGTTGCGCCCTCTGGCGTCCGACGTCAGAGGGGTATGGTAGCCTGACATGAACGACCGCGACGTCATGCAAGCTGGCTCGACTGTGTCCGAGGCCAAGCGCAAGCTGCTGCAAAAGTATCTACGTGGGGATATCGGCCAGACCGCGGCTAAGCCCATACCTCGGCGGCAAGAAGAAGGGCCTGCGCCCCTTTCTTACGGACAAGAGCAGATTTGGCTTCACACCCAACTGGCGCTTGACCTTCCACTGTACAACGAGCCGTTCACAGTTCACCGAGCCGGGCCTCTCGACGTGAAAGCCTTGGAGCGCGCATTCAACGAGGTCATCCGGCGTCATGAGGCGTGGCGGACTACCTTCCCCACGGTAGACGGGCAGCCGGTTCAGGCTGTGTCTTCAGCCCCGCCGGTGACCGAGCTCCCAATGACCGATCTTCGGAAGTTGCCCAAGCACAGGCGGGAGGCGGAAGCGCTGCGGCAGGCGGCCGACGATGCCCGCCGACCGTTTGATCTTGCCTTGGGTCCGCTATTGAGAGCCCAACTGGTGAGGCTTGAGGACGAAGAGTACCGCCTGTTCTTGACCCTGCACCACCTGATTGTCGACGGCCATTCCATGTATCGGGTGTTTCTGCCGGAGCTGAGCGCACTGTATGAGGCGTTCTCGACAGGAAAGCCGTCCCCGCTTCCTGATCTGCCCATTCAATATGCCGACTACGCCCAGTGGCAACGGAACTCGTTGAAAGGTCAGACCCTGTCCAATCACATGCGCTACTGGAGGCAGCAACTGGCCGGAGATCTGCCGGTGCTTCAGCTCCCTGCCGACCATCCGCGACCCAGGATCCAGACGTTTCGGGGTGCAACCCAACCCTTCGCGCTGCCCAAAACCTTGATTCAGGCACTCCAGGGGCTGGGTCAGCAGGCGGGTGCTACGCTCTTTATGACGCTGGTAGCCGCGTTCAAGGCGTTGCTATACCGCTATTCGGGGCAGACTGATGTTCTTATCGGCAGCGTCACCGGAGAACGGAAGCGGCCCGAGGTTGAGAAGCTGCTCGGTTTCTTCCTGAACACAGTGGTGCTACGCACCAATTTGGCGGGCAATCCGACTTTCCGCGAACTACTGAGCCGTGTGCGGGAAGTGGTTCTTGGCGCCTTGACCCATAACGAAGTGCCATTTGCGCACTTAGTGCGAGAGGTCCAGCCCAGGCGGGACCTCAGCCGCAGCCCCATGTTCCAGGTGCTTATAACCTTCGAACCTCAGCGGGCCTCCTACGAGTCCGGCTGGGATTTGACCCCGATCGACCTTGAAACAGGCGCCACAAAGTTCGAGCTGTGCCTCGTGCTGGACGACAGACCGGAGGGTGTCATCGGCCGGGTGATCTACAACAGGGATTTTTTCGATTCGGCAACGATCGCCCGGATGCTGGGACACTGGCAGATGCTGTTGGAAGGTATTGTCACCGATCCGGAGCAGCGCATAGACGAGCTGCCGCTGCTGACCCTCGCCGAACGACATCAGTTGCTAGTGGAGTGGAACGATACTCGGAAAGCCTACCCGGACTCTCTCGTTCACGAATTGTTCCAGGCACAGGCGAAGCGCATTCCGGAAGCAGTTGCGGTAAGGTGGGATCAGCGGGAGCTAACCTATCGCGCGCTGGACTGCCGCGCCAACCTGTTGGCGAGGCATCTGCAGGCCTTGGGCGTTCGGCCGGAATCGCGGGTCGGGCTCTGCGTCGAACGGTCCCTAGAGATGATTGTCGGAATTCTCGGCATCCTGGAGGCCGGTGGTGCGTATGTGCCGATGGACCCAGCCTACCCCCAGCAGCGGTTGGCGTTCATGCTGAAGGATAGCGAGGTCTCCGTGCTCGTGACCCAGTCAAAGCTTCGGGCCAAGCTTCCGCCATGCAACGCCCGTCTGGTGTGCCTGGACGCCGAATGGGATCCGACGGCCAAGGAATGCCAGGTCACTCCGGACAGCCCCGCGAGCGATGAGAATCTAGCCTATGTCATGTACACCTCCGGCTCCACCGGCCTGCCGAAGGGTGTCCTGATTGCGCATCGGAACCTGGCTCAATCGACCAGCGCCCGCATGGGCTATTATTCAGAGTATGTGGGTAACTACCTGTTGCTCTCATCCTTCACCTTCGACAGTTCGGTTGCTGGGATTTTCTTCACCCTCTGTCAGGGCGGAACCCTTTGCCTGCCGCCGGAAGGCTTCCATGGCGACCCCGAGGAGCTGGCAGAGCTCATCTCCAAGAACCGTGTGTCTCAAATGTTGTGTTTTCCATCCCTTTATGGCTTGCTTCTCCAGCATGCACAACCCCAAGAGCTTGCTGCCCTCCGCGCTGTGGTTGTGGCGGGCGAACCGTGCCCGAGAGAACTAGTCGAACGCCACTATGCGCTTCTTCCGATGGTCCCTCTTTTCAACGAATACGGACCTACTGAGGCTACTGTCTGGAGCACCGTGTACAGGTGTGACCCGCGGGAACACAGGGTTTCGGTTCCAATTGGCCGTCCGATCTCCAATACGCAATGCTATGTTCTGGACGCCCACTTCAATCCGATGCCGGTTGGTGTGCCGGGCGAGCTGTACCTTGGTGGGGATGGCTTGGCTCGCGGATACTTGAACCAGCCTGAACTCAACCATCAGAAATTCATACCCAATCCGTTCAATACCCGGCAGGATGAGCGCCTCTACAAGACGGGCGATTTGGTGCGCTATCTGCCGGATGGAAACCTTGAATTCCTCGGTCGAGTTGACAACCAAGTGAAAGTTCGCGGCCTGCGCATCGAACTGGGCGAAATCGAGGAGGCACTGACCCGGCATCCCGCAGTGAGGGAGGCTGTGGTGATAGCGCGTGAGGACGAGCCCGGCAACAAACGCTTGGTGGCATATGTTGCGAGCAGGCAGCCGTCGAATCCTCTCTCGGATGAATTGCGCGGCTTGCTCAAAAGCAGGTTGCCCCAATACATGATGCCCTCGGCATTCGTTGTGATGGAGGCGCTTCCCCGCACTCCCAACGGCAAAGCGGACAGGCGGGCGCTGTCCGCGCCGGAACTGGCGAACCGAGGTCAGGAAGCGGATCTCGTGGCGCCGAGGGATCACACCGAGGCTCGGCTGCTTAAGATCTGGCAAGTGATTTTGGGCCGTCCGGACATCGGTGTTACTCAGGACTTCTTTGCATTGGGCGGACATTCCTTGTTGGCGGCAAGGCTGCTCAGGCGGATGGAGAAGGAATTCGACCGGAAGTTCACGCTTGCAAATGTCTTTGAGGCGCCGAGCGTCGAGCAGATGGCTGCCCTGATGCGTCGGCCGGATTGGAGGCAACCTTCGAGCCACTTGGTGGTTCCGATTCACGCTGTGGGCTCTCGACCGCCGCTTTTTTGCGTCCGGGGCGGGCCACGCTTCAGGCTTTTGGCTCAGCGGCTGGGTCCCGATCAGCCGGTTTTTGGCCTTCACTTGGATACGAGTGAGGCGCGCCGATTATCATTTCCCTACAAGCTGGAAGAGATTGCCAGTTGCCTGGTCAAAGCGGCGCGTGAAGTCCAGCCAAAGGGTCCGTACTATCTTGCCGGTCTGTGCGTAAACGGCGCGATCGCCTATGAAATGGCCCGCCAACTGGTTGCCCAGGGCGAGCGGGTTGGACTACTAGCAATGTTCGACGCGCAAAATGCAACCTTTTACATTGATTCTTGGCGACACGGCCGGGTTCACTCCCTCGGTCAACGGACCGTCTACCATCTGCTGAACTTGTGGAAATTGGAGTGGAAAGCCAAGGGGCCCTACATTCTGGATCGGCTGAAGGAGGCCCGGCGGAGGATCAACAGAATTATCTGGCAGATTGCTTACGAGTTGCAGTGGCGCGCCGATGAGAGTCGGATGAAAGATGTCGAGGCAATCGTACATCCGGCTGCAAGCGCTTATCATCCCCAGCCCTACTCCGGGTCTGCCATAATGTTTCAGTCCACCAAGTGGCCTGAGGGGGCTTACTTCGATTTCGCCCTGAGCTGGCGCCACCTTGTGGCTGGTGGCATTGAAGTGCACCGGATCCCGGGGAACCACGCTGCCATGTTCAAAGATCCGAACGTCGATGTAGTCGCCGACAAATTACGCTCCCAACTCTACGAGGCCAAGCAGGTCAAGGCGGAAGAAAGCACGTTCGCTACCGTCGGTGGCTAAGCATTCTTGTGCGGGGCTTGCCCTAGCGCCCGTCCAGGCGGCAGCAGGCCGTAGCCCTCCATCCCAGCAGAGTTTGCTCGGTTTTCTGTAGTTTGACGTCGATGGTCTTGCCAAATCCTGTCCCAGCAGAAGGATACACTGATACGACGGGTAGACCTCTACCTGGCGGCGCAGCGCTCCCTCTCGTTACGGATGGCGAGCGCCGAAAACTTCTGGAGGAGTGGAACAACACAAAGGCCGAGTATCCTCATGACCTTTGCGTCCATCAGCTCCTGGAAGCTCAGGCGGAACGTACTCCCGAATCCGTGGCGGTGGTATGTAGAGACCAGCAGCTAACGTATGGGGAACTGAACGCCCGAGCCAACCGGTTGGCGCACTATCTTGTCAAGCGTGGTGTCGGCGCCGAGGTACCTGTCGGAATTTGCTTGGAGCGTTCGTTGGAGTTGGCGGTGGCGCTGCAAGGAGTCCTCAAGGCCGGAGGAGCTTGTCTCCCGCTCGACCCCAAGTATCCCAAGGAACGGCTAGCGTACATGCAAGAAGACTCCAAAGCGCCGGTCGTGCTGATTCAACCCAGCCTGACGTCGGAGTTCACCGGTGCCACATCCCAGGTGGTCTGTCTGAGTCCGGGCCTCGAGAGCATCGCCCAGGAGCCTCAAAACAATCTTGACAGCGGCGTCAAGCCCCATAACTTGGCGTACGCCATTTACACGTCGGGCTCGACAGGAAGACCCAAAGGGGTACTTCTCACCCATCGCGGCTTGGTTAACCACCACATGGCGGCGGTGAAACTTTACGGTCTTAAACCCAGTGACCGGGTTCTGCAGTTCTCTTCGATCAGTTTTGATATTGCTGTGGAAGAAATCTTCCCAACGTGGGTTGTGGGTGGCTCTGTTGTTCTATGGTCGGAGGGCATGTCACTTGACCCGAGTGAATTCCTGCGCTGGATCCGCCAGCAAAGTGTTACAGTCCTCGACCTGCCAACGGCCTACTGGCACGAGTTGGTCTACGCACTCCCAGAATTGGAAGAGGGGCTACCTGTCAGTCTGCGGCTGGTCATCGTCGGGGGTGAGAAGGCGTCGGCGGACGCTTTTCGTTCCTGGCGGAAGTGCGCCGGCGAACGAGTTCGCTGGATCAATACCTATGGGCCCACCGAGGCAAGCGTCATCGCGACCGCGTATGAACCCGGCAAACAGGAGATGCTGACAGAGTTGCCCATCGGACGACCCATAGCCAACGTGCGTGTCTACATCCTGGACTCGCATCAACAACCGGTGCCCATCGGCGTTCACGGGGAGTTGTACATCGGCGGAGATGGGGTGGCCCGCGGCTATCTTAATCAACCCGAACTGACTGCCGAAAAGTTTGTTCCTGATCCGTTCAGCAGTGAGCCTAATGCGCGAATGTACAAAACCGGTGACTTGGCGCAGTACCGGCCCGACGGGAACATCGAGTTTCGCGGCCGCACGGACCACCAGGTAAAGATCCGGGGCTACCGCGTGGAGTTGGGAGAAATCGAGTCACTGCTGGACAAGCACCCGTGTGTCCGCGAAGCTGTCGTTGAGGTTCGAGAATCAGCCTCCGGCGACAAGTGCTTAGTAGCTTATGTTGTACCCTCTTCGACGCCGCCTCCCACTGCGGGTGACCTGCGCGCCTTCGTTAAACAGACACTGCCAGAATATATGGTGCCGTCGGCGTTTGTGGAGCTAAGGGAGATGCCGCTTACGCCCAACGGCAAGATCGATCGGCGGGCGTTACCGGCCCCCGAACGCTCGGTCCTCTGGCCGGAGGAGGAACCCAGGGCGCCACGAGACCGGCTGGAGTCTCAGTTGGTGGCTATTTGGGAAGAAGTACTCGGCATCCGGCCAATCGGGGTGCAGCAGAACTTCTTTGACCTCGGAGGGCATTCGCTGTTGGCGGTGCGACTCGTGCATCGGGTCGGGAAAGCCTTGGGCAAGAACTTGCCTATCGCCACGCTTCTCGAAGCGCCAACCGTCGAGCGGCTGGCCGGCTTTCTCCGCCAAGGTGGCTCGTCACTCCGGTGGTCCTCGCTGGTCCCGATTCAGACCGGCGGCTCAAGGCCTGCCTTCTTTTGTGTCCACGGCCTGGGCGGGACTGTGATGCGCTTTCACGCTTTGGCCCGCCATCTGGGCGCAGATCAGCCGGTGTATGGCCTGCAAGCTCAAGGCCTGGATCCGGCGCTTCCGTGCCACAACACGGTAGAGGATATGACAACACATTACCTTATGGAGGTGCGTTCAGTTCAGCCACAAGGACCCTACTATTTCGGAGGCTATTCTTTCGGCGGGTTGGTAGCCATCGAGATGGCTCGACAGTTGCTCCGCGAGGGAGAGGAACCACGCGTGGTGGCACTGTTCGATACATTTCCCGGCAAGCCGAAGTCGAACGCTTCGCTGTTCGTTAAGTTTCTGCGTAAGCCCATGCGACAGTGGCTGCCTTACCTCCGGCGAAAGGCCAGAGTACACGTGCAGTGGTACATCAACCGGCTCTGGTTCCCGCGCAGGATCGTAGAAGTCAGAGACGCTTGCCTTCAGGCTGAGGAGTCCTATGTGCCGCGAGTCTACCCCGGGCGGCTGGTGCTCTTCAAGCCGACTGAGAAGTCGCTGCGAAGCTATCAGGAGTCTCATGGTGGCTGGGACCAGTGGGCCGCGGGCGGGGTTGAAATCCATGAGATTGCTGGCGATCACGGCAGCATAACAAAGGAACCCAAAGTCCGTCTCCTGGCCCAAGAACTGAGGGCATGTTTCGAAAGGGCACAGGCAGCGTGTCCCCCGAGCGTCGGTCTCGGTCCGATGGAAGGAACGGAAGCCAGTCCTAGCGCCCGCCGGTGAAAGTAATGCCGAGCGCCTCAGAGGCCTGAGGTTCTACATGATGCTCGATTCATCAGTTTGGCCTGTTCCTTCCGACATGCCGGGACTGAGTGCTGACGAAGTCCACGTCTGGTGCGCGGCTGTAGATCACGAGGCCTCACCCCTGGACCGCCTCCAGCAGCTGCTTTCGGCCGAGGAGCGGGCGAAGGCGAACCGGTTTCGCCTCCCGAAGGCGCGGGCGGAGTTTGTGGTGGCACGCGGACTGCTGAGGATCATCGTTGGGCGATACCTGGATACGAAACCAGCCTACATGCAGTTCTGCACGGGCCCCCATGGGAAGCCTGCACTCCTGGCTCAATCAGGCCAGGCTGCTCTCCGATTCAACGTGTCACATTCCGGCGGGTTCATTCTTTATGCGGTCTCCCGTCAACGAGAAGTGGGTGTCGACCTGGAGCGGATCTGTTCTGAGTTGGCCGTTGAAGACCTGGCGGCGCGTTTCTTTTCGCCGCGGGAGAATGCAGCGCTACTTGGTCTCCCGAAGAACCGGAGACGAGACGGATTCTTCGCGTGCTGGACGCGCAAAGAAGCCTTCCTCAAGGCCAAGGGTGACGGCCTCTCCCAACCGCTCGATGGCTTCGATGTATCCTTAGCCCCGGGGGAGCCTGCCGCGCTGCTTGGCAGCCGAAGCCATGCGCGGGATGTCGAGCGCTGGTCCATACGAGAAGTGCCGTCCATTCCGGGGTACGCGGGCGCTGTCGCCGGAGAAGGCGCCGATTGGGTACTTCGATGCTGGAGCCTCCGTAAGGGACAGCCGTGGACACACGTACTCGGATGATGATCTCGGCCAAAGGATCGATCGCGGGCGGCGGCAAGGCATTGGACACGCGTGTTCAAGAGCTTGGAGCTTCTGCAACAGGAGAGTCTGCTGCCCTTGTTGGCGCCCGGATTCCACCCGACCGCAAAACGGTACTCCCTGTGCTCATCCCTTGGGCCATGAAGGGTGGGCTGGCCATCCTCGACCAGGGGTTGATCTCCGGCTCCAACTTCATAATTGGCATTCTGCTTGCGCGGTGGTTGCTACCTGCCTTATACGGCGCCTATGCGCTGGCCTTCGGGGTCTTCCTATTGTTAACGATGCTCTATGGATCCTTACTTCTCGAGCCGATGGGAGTTTTCGGTGGCTCGACCTACCGGTATGGCCTACGGGGTTACTTGCGGTCATTACTGTGGATTCATGTCGCCACCACTTTGTTGATCATCGCCGTCCTAGGTCTGGTGGTCGGTGCCGCCCGTGTCCTGCGGTTGCCAGACGGACTTCCAGGGGCACTGGCTGGCGTTACGGTGGCAGCCCCTTGCATCCTGCTGTTCTGGCTGGCGCGCCGGAGCTTCTACTTGGAGCTATCACCGGCGCGCGCCGCTATCGGCTCCGCTTTGTATTGCACGCTCGTGCTGGGAGGTTTGCTCCTGGCTTACTGGCGCGGGATTCTTTCCCCCTTTGCAGCGTTTCTGTTGATGGGACTCGGCGCCCTGGTGACTGCCGCGTACTTATTGGTGCGTCTAAAGTCCGAACTCTCATCAAGCCATCAGGGTCCCAACGTGCGGGAGGCCTGGCGCAAGCACTGGGACTACGGGCGCTGGGCTCTCGCCGGTAACGTGGCGTCGTGGGTTCCTGCCTACATCTTCTATCCATTGCTCGGCACTTTCTCGGGAATGGCCCAGGCAGGAGAACTACGAGCTTTGATGAATTTCGTCTTGCCCCTCGCCCAGGCCCAAGCAGCGCTGTCCATGCTCTTGATTCCCTATGCGGCCAGGATGTACGCGCAAGAGGGCCGGCGGGAGGCTGCGAGTTTGACGGTAAAGATCACGCTGCTGTCGGTAACCGCGGCAGCCCTGTACTGGGGTGTTGTCATCCCACTTCGGAGCCCGGTTTTTCACTTCCTTTATTCAGGCAGGTACACGGCGGTGGCTTCCTTGACGCCCCTGGTGGCCGTGGGTTCGATTTTTTGGACCGCTGCCTACGGATCCTCGATCGTCCTGCGGGCCATGGAATGCCCCGATTCGATCTTTAAAGCTTTCTGTGCTGCCACCGCCATATCGCTCGTCGTCGGAGTTCCGGCGACGTGGGCCTTTGGGCTAAGGGGAGCGGTGTGGGGCATCAACCTATCAGACACGTCCGCCTTCTTGATGGTGGTCTACTTGCTGCGCCGCAAACTGCGCCAAGCTTGATCCACGACCGAGTGCGCCATGACAACCCTTCGACGGTTTCGATACGCTCTTTCCAAGAGCCGGCTGCGGGTCCCTTTCGTCTTGCTTCGTCATCGTGGCCTCGACGTTCGAGATGTCTTTTTCGGCTCGTACCCGAGATCGGGTAGCACATGGCTGCGATTTCTTTTGTTCGAAACTCTGAGTGGACAGTCTTCGGAGTTTGGGAAGGTGAACACGAGCATTCCTAACGTCGGCGATCACCGCAAAGCACCGAGGCTCCTGCCCGGTGGAGGACGATTGATCAAAACTCATGAGCCGTATCGCAACTCATACGAGAAAGCTTTGTACCTGGTCCGCGATCCGAGAGACGTTGTGCTTTCCGAATTCGCTTATCACCAAGCCTTAGGTGTAGTCGGCGATGAATTCGATAGGTATCTGTTATCGTTTTTGCGGAAAACTGTAAGCCCGTTTGGCTCTTGGCAGTATAATGTTCAGACTTGGCTTCAAGCCAAAATGCCTCAGGGTCGAAACATAGTAGTGATCAAGTTTGAGGACTTGCGCGGAAACACCGCCGCGACGCTAGCTCACATTCTGGAGTTCCTTAACGTGTCTAGGGACAGCGAAGCGATCCAACGCGCAGTCGATAATAATTCCGTTGAGAAAATGCGTGAGAAGGAAAACCGTTCTCCCCAGCGCGTCTCGCAAAAAGGTCGCTTCATTCGCACGGGTACGGCCGGCGGATGGCGCCAGAGATTAACTGACCGCCAGATAGAACTGATTGAATCGTACACGCATGAGTTGTTGGCGAGTCTCGGATATCCGGCGGACGGTGCTTTTGATAGCAAGCTGAAGCAGCAATTGACACCCGTAACGAAACCCTAACCGCATTATCCTGCCGGTGTTGAGCGCCCGGCGCTGATGCGCGTGGGAGCCTGGCAGGATGGCAAGGTCTCGCCGAAGGCACTGCGGCACTTCTCGAATGCTGTTTCCGTGCTTCGTGGGGCGTTGTTGCGCGAGGGTCGAGGCAGGCAACCTCCAATCTAGCTTAGCTAGCTAGACCCAAAACAAAGAACGCCTGCTGGGGGGGAAAGTGTACCGTGAGTTTGCCGCAACGGCCATTGTTACCACAAGCTGGGACGACGGGGCCCGGACTGATCTCCGAGTGGCGGAACTGCTACGTTCCCGGAGGCTATGCGGCACTTTTTACGTGCCGATCATGCCGTTCCGGCGATGCGCGGCGCTTTCGCATGAGGACTTGAAAGGATTAGCATCACAGGGCTTCGAGATCGGCGCTCACGGGGTCGAACACGAGAACCTGACACGCCTCTCGAACCGAGAGCTTGCGCGAGTTGCTTCGCTCTCTAAGCAGACCCTAGGGGACATCACCGGTTCAAAAGTCAGCATGTTTTGTTACCCTGGAGGTCGATACAACGGAAGAGTAGTGGAGGGGCTGAAGCAGGCTGGGTACCAAGGAGCTCGCACCACTAGCATGCTGGCTATCCGGCTCGATTTCGAACCTTTCGAAATGCCCACTAGTTTACAGGCGTATCCCCACTCTCGGATGTCCTACTTCAAGAACGTCGCTAGGGCGCGCAGTATCGTGCGCTTTTGTGAATATGCCCGACACCTGGGTCATGCAGGCGGTTGGGTTGAACTGGGGAAGAGGCTGTTCGACCGGGTTTCGCAAGCCGGCGGATTGTGGCACCTCTGCGGGCACTCTAGCAGGATCGAGCAACTTGGCCTTTGGCGTGACTTAGGCGAGTTGCTGGATTATGTCTCCGGCCGAAAGGGAGTGGTTTACATTCCCAATGGAAGAGTGCTGGAATACCTCCGCGCGCCGGCGCCGGCCCTTCAGCAGATCGGGAGAGCGCCTTGAAGGTGCTGTTGGTTCATAACGGGTACCAGCGGCCTGGGGGAGAGGACGTCGTTTTCGAACAAGAGCGCAGCTTACTCGAGCGCGCCGGGCATCAAGTAGTCCTCTATCACCGAAGCAACTGGGAAGTGGAACGCTATTCGGGCGCAAAGCGACTTGCGCTAGCCAGGAATACAATATGGAATTCGGCGAGTCGCCGGGAGATCGCCAAGCTGATCGCCCGAGAGAAACCTGACGTCGCGCACGTCCATAACACCTTCGTTGTGGTTTCGCCCTCGATCTTCTCGGCGTGTCAGGCAGGGGGTGTTCCTGTAGTCCTGACGCTGCACAACTACCGGCTTCTCTGCCCCGCGGCTACCTTCTTTCGGGATGGCAAGATTTGCCAGGAATGTGTGGAGCACGATCTGTCGCGGAGCATCCGTCACGCTTGTTATCACAACTCCCGCGCGACAACGGCAGTGGTGGCCCTTATGCTAACCCTGAATCACTGGCGGCGAACTTGGACAGACGGCGTCAACCGCTTCGTGGCTCTGACCGACTTTGCTCGAAAAAAGTTTATCGAGGGTGGACTGCCAGCGGAGAAGATTCTGGTCAAGCCGAACTTCGTTCATCCGGATCCGGGAGCGCGAACCGAAGGCGGAGAGTACGCGGTGTTCGTTGGACGTCTTTCCCCGGAAAAACGGGTGAGTACGCTGCTGGCAGCCTGGGGCCGGCTGAACAGCAGCCAGATTCCGTTGTTGGTGATCGGGACCGGTCCTCAACAGGATGAGCTTCAGGCGGAGGCTGCCCGGTTGAACCTCTGGGCCATTCGCTTCGAGGGACAAGCGACGCGGGAACGAGCGATAGCGGCCATTAAACGGGCGCGTTTCCTCGTTTTCTCCAGCGAGTGGTATGAAAATTTCCCGGTAACTATTGGGGAAGCCTTTGCCTGTAGCACTCCGGTGATCTGTTCAAAGATGGGTGCTATGGAGGAAATCGTCGAGGATGGACGGACGGGATTGCATTTTATGCCTGGCAACGCTGAAGATTTGGCGTATAAGGCGGAGTGGGCGTGGTCTCATCCGGAAGCCATGCGGGAGATGGGGGCAGAAGCTCGGCGGGAATATGAGACCAAGTACACGGCCGAGAAGAATTATCCCCTGTTGATGAAAATCTACGAGGAGGCGCGAACGGCGGGTGCATAGTGTTGCCTCGGTTAAGTTAACACGCGGGATACCCCAATTTCCGATCCTGGGAGTTCGCGTTCACGCCCTCCAGATAGCCGATGTAATTACCCTAGTGGAGCGCTGGATACAGGAACGCATGTCTGGTCACTACATCGCCGTAACGGGCATGCACGGTTTGTCGGAGGGCCTGCGTGATCCCGGTCTCCGGGCTATCCTGAACGCGCCCGAATGCCTCCTAGTCGCCGATGGCATGCCTTTGGTATGGCTCGGCCGCCATCACGGGTTTCCTATGGCTCGTCGCGTTTACGGGCCGGAACTGATGGAAAGCTTCCTGCGTCAGACGGGCAGCCGGTACCGGCACTTCTTTTACGGGGGAGCACCCGGAGTGGCGGACGATCTGCGCGAAGTGACATATCAACGCTTTGGCACCCACGTCGTAGGGACGTACTGCCCGCCCTTTCGACCCTTGACGGACGACGAAAGACGGCCAGTGGTCTCCCACATCAAAGCTGCTGCTCCGGACATACTCTGGGTGGGCCTGAGCACGCCCAAGCAGGAGCGTTGGATGTCGGAGTATCTACCCCTCCTCGACGTACCCGTACTGGTCGGTGTGGGAGCAGCATTTGATTTCCTCATCGGACGCGTGCGGCAAGCGCCCCTCTGGATGCGGGAAAGGGGATTAGAGTGGCTATTTCGACTTCTGGTCGAGCCACGAAGATTATGGAAGCGGTACCTTGTTAACGGATCACAGTTTTTGTGGAACGTATCTCTGGAACTTCTGAATTTGAGGACTTTCAACCAACCTAGGAGGAAGTAAGTATGAACTGGCAAGGGTGCAAGGTCTTGGTGACCGGTGGCGCGTCTTTTATCGGCTCCAATCTGGTGAAGACCCTATTGAAGCGTGGCGCAAAAGTGCGGGTAATCGATGACCTCAGCAGCGGAAAGCTGACAAATATCAAGGCGCACCTCGACGCCGGAGAGGTTGAACTGATCGAGGCTGACTTGCGGCAGATCGGTGTGGCGGAGCGCGCGGTCGAGGACATGAGCGTTGTGTTCCACCTCGCCGCGGATCACGGAGGCCGGGGCTACGTGGACCTTCACCAGGCCGCCTGCGCGACAAACCTGATGCTGGACGGCGTAGTTTTTCGCGCCTGCCATCTGGCCAGAGTGGATAAAGTCGTTTATGCGTCCTCGGGCTGCGTCTACCCCAACCACATTCAAACGGATCCCAACCGGATTCTTTACCTGAGCGAAGATATGGTGGGGCCGCCATACGACGCGGACAACATGTACGGCTGGGCCAAACTGATGGCGGAAATGACCTTGCGCGCCTATCACCGAGACTGGGGCTTGAAGTCCGCCTCCTGCCGATACTTTACCGTTTACGGGCCGCAAGGAGTAGAGAATCACGCCGTCATCGCTATGATCGGACGCGCGTTCGTGAGACAGGATCCCTTCGTGGTGTGGGGCACGGGGGAGCAAATCCGCAACTGGACCTACATCGACGACATCGTTCGGGGAACCATCCTTGCTGCCGAGAAGATTGACGACGGCACGGCAGTCAATCTTGGCACCATGGAGCGCATCAAGGTCATCGATGCCGCCAGGGAAGTCTGCAGGCACTTGGGTTACAGTCCTAAGTTTGAATTGCATCCTGAGATGCCGACGGGACCCTACAATCGGGTGGCCGATAATTCTCTGGCCAAGAAATTGCTGGGCTGGGAGCCGGAAGTTAGTTTCATGGATGGCCTCCACCGCACGATCCAATGGTACATCTCAACCAAGACGCAGGAAGAAGTGGCGGCCGACCTGGAAGCGTTGCTCACTGAACGGTAGTCTGCCCGAAAGGAAGAGTTCGGGCTTCTTCGCCAGGGGCAGTTGGTCAGATGCCCGGGTGTCTGAGTTGCTTTGCCAGCTGCGGTCCGGAAGGGCTGAAGCCTTTCCGCGCCTCAGACCTAACGCTAAACTTTCTGTGGGCTCAGCCGCTTGCCGGGAAAGTCATGAGGCCAGTCTTGACTATGACAACTTTCACCGCCCGGCATGAAAATAGGTGCCGGAGGCCCAAACGAATTATCAATAACTTACGACTTTTTTCGAAGCAGCACGCGGGCAGTCGCAGCAGCCTGTGAGTAGCGATTCTTTCAGACGC
>Ga0182039_10000434_pt1 | contig 21333 bp, 20 predicted proteins | sample sta12Can44000111_FD_125975 | JGI IMG/M metagenome (GOLD analysis project Ga0182039, IMG submission 125975) | Lab enrichment of tropical soil microbial communities from Luquillo Experimental Forest, Puerto Rico - statanox.12C.anox.44.000.111 | ecosystem: Environmental > Terrestrial > Soil >...
AGCGCCGCACCCGAACCGGGGCTGCAAGCCGTCACGCAAATCTCCGAGGTCAAATCCCGTACCGGCGAGAAACGCCAGGCCACTGATATCGAATATGAACTGCCGCCCGAATTGGCGCATTTGATGCAGCGCTTCCAGTTCGTGGTGCCGCAGATGCCCGAGGTGAAAGGCGACTTCGACAACTTCGAACAGCTCTGCGAAGCGGCGATCCATCATCGGGTGAACAAGATTCTGGTGTTCTTCCAGCGTTCGAACCCCGAGGTGAAGCGCAAGCTGCCGCCGGTGTTTCTGGCTTCGCCGGCCTTTGCCGCCAAGTTCCATGCCGCGGTCAGCAAGTTCATCATTCCCGCCATCACCGCCAGCCGTCAGATCAAGATGATGTCGGCCAGCGTCGATTGCTCCGGCCTGGATACCGAAAATTTCTGGGAGCTGCTGAAGCAGATTCTGAAAGACAGCATCCTGGCCACCTGGCGCTCGGCCTGGGACGATCTCCGGCTGGTGCCGGTGACCAAGCCGGATGGCTCCCGCGTGTTGCAGGTCAAGGACGAAACCAAGCTATTGCGCGAGATGCTGGCCGCCGACGAGGATGCGCTCTACGATCTGCCGAAGGTCGGCAACCGCGAGATCGATGTCTTCATCTCGCTGCTGGATACCACGGTGGATTGGTGGGACAGCCTGAACCGCACCTGGGATATCGTCGAAGATATCTATGAGCAGGAAAAGGACCCGCGCGTCTTCCAGGACAAAGCGCGGGTCGGAGCCCTGCGCGACAATCTGCTGGCGGCCTTCCAACGCTTCCCTGAACAATGGGGCGATTTCCTGATCCTGGCCTGCCATCGCATGTTCCCCAGGGTGTCGTCCCTATTCATCGAGGACTTCACCCGCAGCGTCGGGCGCAATGAGACTGAGCGCGAGGCGATCATGCCTTACACCATCCGCTATCTGCGCCAGGTCCGCGACTTCCCCTCGATCCGCGAGAAGGAAGCCGCCGAAGAAGCCCAATGGCAGGCGGAAATCGACGAGCTGCGCAAGTTCCTGAAAGGCTGGGGCGGGCAGACCCAGGATTAGAACCCGAATTACAAATCGATCTCGTGCCGGGTCTGGCCGTATTGGATGACCCGCACCTTTTCGACGGTCACCAGGGTGCTGACCAACAAATCCTGCACGGCGTTCAGATAGGTTTCGATCTTCGGCTTGGTGTCGACGATCTCCAGCACCAGCGGCAGATTGTGGGACAGGTCGAGGATCTTGGCGCTGTGGATCTTGCCGGAATGGCCGAAACCGAGTGGGCCGCGCAGAACGGTGGCGCCGGCCAGTCCCAGCTCGCGGGCCTTCATCACCAGGGTCTCGTACAAGGGGTGCGAGCCGGCATGTTCGGTCTCGCCCAGATAAATCCTCAGCAGCAGAGCGGCGTTGGGAAGGGTCATGATGATCAGACTCCGTTCAGCAGATTGGCGGCAACGGCTCCCAGCCAGGCGCCGAACAGGCAGAGGCCCACCGAAAGCCCGACATTCAGCCCGGCATTCAGCCATTCGCCGCCCTGGACCAGCGCCAGGGTCTGCATGCTGAAGGACGAGAAAGTGGTGAAGCCGCCACAGATGCCGACCATGAAGAACTGCCGCCATTCGCCGGGCACGAAGATGCGGGCGTCGGGGGCGGTCAGCATGGCGAAGAACATGATGGCGAACGAACCGGTGATGTTGATCACCAGCGTTCCCCAGGGAAAGGTCTGACCGACCCAGTTGGCGATCAGGCTGGAAAGCCAGAAGCGGAGGGTGGAGCCGATTGCCCCTCCGATGGCGACAAGAAAATAGGTCATAGCTGCTTCTTCGCCTTGTTCCCGGATGGCGGTCATGAAAAACCCGCCCCATCGTGATCGGACGGCGGCGGGTTGGCATAACGTCCCACCGCGCATTGCTACGCAGTAGGAGTCATCAGCCTTGCGGCGGTTTCGGGAGACCCCATTCCCATCGGATGTCTGTTCAGACTAAGCTCCCGGCGACGCAAGGTCAACAGAGGCCGCCGCCAGCTTTTCGCGTGATCAATGGCCGGCGGCTCCGTATCAGCGAGCAAGGGCGTGACCCTGAGATCTTGGAGACGGCCCCGCGATGGCGCCCTTGTTCTATCTGCTGCTGATGCGTTGGCGCAGGCGCAGGCGCAGGCGCCTGACGGGCGGACGGTGATATCCCGAATTGCATCCGGCCCCAGGCAGTGACAGCATGCCGGGATGATCGGTCTGTTTCTGAAAAGTCTGCTGGGCGCCGCCGCCGTATTGGCCATCGCCCTGCTGTCGAAGTCGCGCAGCTTCGTCATCGCCGGGCTGGTGCCGCTGTTCCCCACCTTCGCCTTGATCGCTCATGCCATCATCGGCGCCGAGTGCGGGCCGAAGGATTTGCAGCAAACCGCTTTGTTCGGCCTATGCTCGCTTTTGCCCTATGCGGTTTATCTGGCGGCGGTTTATATCCTCTGCACCCGCCTGCCGCTGGTCTGGACTCTGTCGGCGGCGACCCTGGCCTGGGTGGCGGCTGCGGCAGTGCTGCTGATGCTGTGGCCGCGATGAGGACAATAGCTCTTGACTGACTAGTCAAGTCGTGATTATATCCGTCTCAAGCTAATGAATGGACGTGGGCCATGGGCCGACAGCTACCCGATACCAAGCAGATTTTGATCGATACCGCTCTGGCGCTGATTTGGATGAACAGCTATGGCTCGGTCAGCGTTGACGATATCTGCAAGGCTGCCGGGGTGAAGAAGGGCAGTTTCTACCACTTCTTCCCCTCGAAGGTGGATCTGGCTTTGGCCGCCATGGACCATTCCAATGAAGAGTTGAAGCCGCTTTACGACACCATCTTTTCGCCCGGCACGCCGCCCTTGCAGCGGTTCGTCAAGCTGGCCGAGGTGATGGTGGAAAAACAGACCGAGACCCTACAGAAATATGGCCGGGTCTGCGGCTGTCCCGACACCTCGCTCAGCTGCGAGATGGCCGGGGCGGAAGAGCGGATTAAGGTGAAATTCGAGGAATTGGCCGCGCGCAAGAAGCGTTATTACGAAAACGCCCTGCGCGATCTGGTAGCCGAGGGATTGCTTCCTCCGGATGCCGATGTGAAGGCCAAGGCCCACGAGATTTTCGCCTATATGCTTGGGCAGATGACCCTGGCGCGCATCCAGAACGATCTGGAGCTGCTGAAACGGGATCTTCTGCCGGGATTGATGGGGTTGCTGGGCGTTCAGGACAAGGCGCAATAAGCCTTCTGACCGTCATTTCTCCCGATTTTTGAAAGCCGGACGGTTCGCCGTCCGTTGTGTTGCACAGGGGTTGTCTCACCCCTGGCCGCCGATGGGGCGGCTTTTTTTGGATCATGCACTAGACTGACCAGTCAACTATATGAGGAAAACCTCAACTGGCCGACAGTCATAACCGATGAAGGACGATCGCCATGACCCGTTCCCGATCTTTCCCGCTGGGCCGTGCCCTCCTCCTCTCCACCACCTTGCTGGCTGCTGGGGCCGGCGGGTTCTTGTATCTGAAGGGCAGCCAGCCGGCCCAGGCCCAGGCGGTGGTCCAGGCTCCGCAGGCGGTGCCGGTGACGGTGCAGACCGTCTCGGCCAAGCCGGTGCAGATCTGGTCATCCTTCTCGGGCCGCATGCGGGCGGTGGATTTCGCCGAAATCCGCCCCGAGGTCAGCGGCCGCATCACCGAGGTGAAGATCACCGACGGTCAGACGGTCAAGGCCGGCGACGTGCTGTTCGTCATCGACCCGGCTCCTTATGAAGCGGCGGTCGCCAAGGCCGAGGCCGATCTGGCCACCGCCAAGAGCAACGCCCAGTTCGCCCGCACCGAGTTGGAGCGTGCCGGCAATCTGATCAAGACCGATGCCATCGCCCAGCGTCAGGTGGACGAACGGGCCAATGCCGACAAGGTGGCCCAGGCGGCGATTCTGTCGGCAGAAGCCGAGTTGAAGCAGGCGCGGATCAATCTCGACCATGCCTATGTCAAGGCTCCGATCGCCGGCCGGGTCAGCCGCGCCGAGATCACCCTGGGCAATGTGGTGCAGGCCGGAGCCGGTGCGCCGCTGCTGACCTCGGTGGTGTCGAAGGACGGCATCTATGCCGACTTTGAAGTGGACGAGCAGACCTATCTGAAGGGCATCCGTAGCGTCGCCTCATCCCAGGACAAGGAACGCCAGATTCCGGTCCAGGTGACGGTGCGCGGCGACGAAGCCCATCCCTATCAGGGCACCATCCGCAGCTTCGATAACCATATCGACACCGCGTCCGGCACCATCCGCGCCCGTGCTCTGTTCGATAACAAGGACGGGGCGCTGGTGCCCGGTATGTTCGTCTCGGTCAAGGTGGCGAATGGCGGCGAGGAAAATGCCATGCTGATTCCTGAGCGCGCCATCGGCACCGACCAGAACAAACGCTTCGTCTATGTGGTCGGCGAGGGCAGCAAGGTGGCTTATCGCGAAGTGGGCTTAGGCCCGCAAGTGGACGGCCAGCGGGTCGTCGAGCGCGGCTTGCAGCCGGGCGACAAGGTGATTACCGACGGCTTGCAGCATGTTCGCCCCGACATGCCGGTCAGCGTTCAGGAAGCCGCCTTGCCCAGCCGGAGCAGCGTCGCCGCCAACTGACAGCCGACGCTCCTCTCCCATCCGTTCCAAATCTTTAAGCCGCCTCGGTGCGAGAAGGCAACGCCATGACTTTGTCCAAGTTTTTCATTGATCGTCCGATGTGCGCCGGGGTGATCTCGACCATCATCCTGCTGGCCGGTCTGATCGCCATTCCCCTGCTGCCGATCTCGGAATATCCCGAGGTCGTGCCGCCCTCCGTGATCGTCAAGGCGCAGTTCCCCGGCGCCAATCCCAAGGTGATCGCCGAAACCGTGGCGACGCCGCTGGAAGAGCAGATCAACGGCGTCGAGAGCATGCTCTACATGAACTCGCAGGCCGCCAGCGACGGCACCTTGACCCTGACGGTCAGCTTCAAGATCGGCACCGATCCTGACCTTGCTACCCAGCTGGTGCAGAACCGGGTCAATCAGGCTTTGCCGCGCCTGCCCGACGTCACCCGTTCGCTGGGCGTGACCACCACCAAAAGCTCGCCCGACCTGACCATGGTGGTGCATCTGACCTCGCCGAACGAGCGTTACGACATGCTCTATCTGCGCAACTACGCTCTGTTGAACGTCAAGGATCAGCTGGCGAAGATTCAGGGCGTCGGCAGCGTGCAGATGTTCGGCTCGGGCGATTACGCCATGCGCATCTGGCTCGACCCCGAGAAGGTGGCCGAACGCGGCATGACCGCCGACGAAGTGGTGGCCGCGGTGCGTCGCCAGAACGTGCAGGTAGCCGCCGGCGTCATCGGCGGCCCGCCCTATGGCAAGGGTGTCGAGCTGCAATTGCCGATCAACGCCCAGGGCCGCCTGTCCGATCCCGACCAGTTCGCCGAGATCATCATCAAGCGCGAGGCCGGCGTCGTCACTCGTCTGAAGGACGTCGCCCGCATCGAGATCGACGCGGCGGAATATGGCCTGCGTTCGCTGCTGGACAACAAGCCGGCGGTGGCGATTCCGATCTTCCAGTCGCCCGGCTCGAACGCCATCGAGATTTCCAATCAGGTCCGCTCGACCATGGAGGAGCTGAAGAAGAACTTCCCCGAAGGGTTGGATTATTCCATCGTCTATGACCCGACGGTGTTCGTGCGCGGCTCGATCGAAGCGGTGGTGCATACCCTGCTGGAGGCGGTGGCGCTGGTGGTGATCGTCGTCATTCTGTTCCTGCAGACCTGGCGCGCTTCGATCATTCCCTTGCTGGCGGTGCCGATTTCCATCGTCGGCACCTTCGGCGTGATGCTGGCCTTCGGCTTCTCGATCAATGCCCTGTCGCTGTTCGGTCTGGTGCTGGCGATCGGCATCGTGGTCGACGACGCCATCGTCGTGGTGGAGAACGTCGAGCGCAACATCGAGAACGGCCTGTCGCCTCGCGACGCCACCATCAAGGCGATGACCGAAGTTACCGGCCCGATCATCGCCATCGCCCTGGTGCTCTGCGCGGTGTTCGTTCCCATCGCCTTCATCAGCGGCCTGACCGGCCAGTTCTATCGCCAGTTCGCCCTGACCATCGCCTTTTCGACGGTGATCTCGGCCTTCAACTCGCTGACTTTGTCTCCGGCTTTGGCGGTGACCCTGCTGAAGGGCCATCATGCGCCGAAGGACCGGCTGACGCGGATCATGGACAAGCTCTTTGGCCGCTTCTTCGCCTTGTTCAACAAGGTGTTCCATCGCGGCTCGAAGGATTACGGCCGGGCGGTGTCGGGCATTCTGGGCCACAAGTCCTCGGCCATGGGCATCTATGCCCTGCTGCTGGCCGCCACCTATTTCGGCTTCCAGCATGTGCCGCCGGGCTTCGTGCCGGCCCAGGACAAGCAATATCTGGTCAGCTTCGCCCAGCTGCCCGACGGCGCTACCCTGGAGCGCAGCGAAGAGGTGATCCGCACCATGTCCGAGATCGCGCTGAAGGAACCCGGTGTCGAAAGCGCCGTGGCCTTCCCCGGTCTGTCGATCAACGGCTTCATCAACAGCCCCTCGGCCGGCATCGTCTTCGTCACCTTGAAGCCGTTCGAGGAACGCCGTTCTCCCGCTCTGTCGGGCTTCGCCATCGCGCAAAAGCTCCAGGCGAAATATATGGGGGTGAAGGATGCCTTCATCGCCATCTTCCCGCCCCCGCCCGTGCAGGGCTTGGGCACCATCGGCGGTTTCAAGCTGCAAATCGAGGACCGCACCGACCAGGGCTATGAAGCCTTGGATCAGGTGGTCAAGGCGGTGCTGGCCAAGTCGGCCCAGACGCCCGAGCTGTCGCGCCCGTTCTCCAGCTACAAGATCGGCATGCCGCAGCTTTACGCCGATCTGGATCGCACCAAGGCGGCCCAGCTGGGTGTGGATGTGCAGGATGTCTTCGACACCATGCAGATCTATCTGGGCTCGCTTTACATCAACGACTTCAACCGCTTCGGCCGCACCTATCAGGTGATCGCCCAGGCCGACAAACAGTTCCGCTCGAAGCCCGACGATATCTTGAAGCTGCAGACCAAGAACTATGAAGGCCGGATGGTGCCCTTGGGTTCGGTGCTGCGCGTCTCGGAAACCACCGGCCCCGACAGCGCCATGCGTTATAACGCCTATCGTTCCGCCGATCTGAACGGCGGCCCGGCTCCTGGCTTCTCGACAGGTCAGGCCCAGGCGGCGATCACCAAGATCCTGAACGAGACCCTGCCCAAGGGCATGGGCTTCGAATGGACCGAGCTGACCTATCAGCAAATCCTGGCCGGCAACACAGCCCTGCTGGTGTTCCCGATCTGCGTGCTGCTGGTGTTCCTGGTGCTGGCGGCCCAGTACGAGAGCCTGTATCTGCCGCTTTCCATCATCCTGATCGTGCCGATGTGCCTGTTCTCGGCCATCACCGGCGTCTGGCTGACCGGGGGCGACAACAACATGTTTACCCAGATCGGCCTGTTCGTGCTGATCGGTCTGGCCTGCAAGAACGCCATTCTGATCGTTGAATTCGCCCGCGAGCTGGAACTGGGCGGTATGACCACGGTGGCGGCGGCCATCGAGGCGGCGCATCTGCGGTTGCGTCCGATCCTGATGACGTCCTTCGCCTTCATCATGGGCGTGGTGCCGCTGGTGACCTCGTCCGGGGCCGGCGCCGAGATGCGCCATGCCATGGGCGTGGCGGTGTTCTTCGGCATGTTGGGCGTGACCGTGTTCGGCCTATTCCTGACCCCCGTCTTCTATGTCCTGATGCGCACGATCGAGAAGCGCATGACCGGAACCGAAAAGGTGCATCACCATGTCTGAGCGTCTGACGACCTCCTCCGTCCTGCTGCTGTCCGGCCTGCTGCTGGCGGCTTGCTCGACCACCCCGCCCGGCCCCCAGGCCTCGGGTATCGAGACCCCGTCGCTGTGGAGCCGCCTGACCGGCGGCTCCCAGTCGGCGGCAACGAATGCGCCGCTGACCGCCAGCCCTGACGCCGAAGTCGAACAGGACTGGTGGCGGCATTTCCGCGACCCGGCCCTGGACGGGCTGATCGCCGAGGCTTTGGCGAATAACAAGAGCCTCGCCATCGCCAAGGCCCGGGTCGAGGAAGCCCGCGCCAATCGCGGCGTCGCCCGTTCGGCCCTGCTGCCCGAGATCGACGCCACCGCCGGCTCGCAACGCGGCAACCAGGGCTATGCCAGCAACAATAAGGCTGTGACCATCCATCAGGCCGAACTGACGGCCAGCTGGGATCTGGATTTATTCGGACGCAATCAGGCGCGGCTGGCCCAGTCCACCGCCCTGCTGGAGTCCGAGGAAGCCAGCCGCCAGGGTGTCCGGGTGGCCTTACTGTCGGAAGTGGCGCGGACCTATTTCGATCTGCGCGACGCCTTGCGCCAGCTTGATCTGACCCGCCAGAACCTGATCACCCAGCAGCGCACCCTGGAGATCACCAAGGCCCAGCAGGCCGGAGCTCTGGCCAGCGATTTCGATGTCCAGCGGGCCGGTGCCCAGGTATCGGCCACCACAGCTCTGATCCCGTCGTTGGAGACCGCCCGCGATGTGGCCTTGAACCGTCTGGCGGTGTTGCTGGGACAGGCTCCCGGCAGCAGCGACGGCGCCCTGCTGGCCAGTCTGAAGCCGCTGGCGCCGCTGGATGACCACATCATCGCCGCCGCACCCGCCAAGGTGCTGGCCGCCCGCCCGGATGTGCGCGCCGCCGAACGCCGCTATGCCGCCAGCCTGTCGGCCAAGGATGCCGCGTCCGCTGAACTGTTCCCCGATATCTCGCTGACCGGCCTGTTCGGAGTGCAGTCCTCGACCCTGTTCCATGCCATGCCGTGGGGCGCAGGCTTGTCGCTGGTGCAGCCTGTACTGAATTTCGGTCGCATCGAATCCCAGATCGATGCCGCCGACGCCCAGCAGAAGCAGGCCTATCTCAGCTATCAGCAGACGGTACTGGAATCGCTGGAGGATATGGAGAACGCCCTGTCTCGCTTCGGCCATGAATCGCAGCGCGACGATGCCCTGACCACCGGCGTCGCCCAGAACCGCAAGGCGGCGGAACTGGCCCGCAGCCAATATCAGAACGGCTATGCCGGTCTTTTGGATGTGCTGGTGGCCGAGCGGAATCTTCTTGATGCCGAGCAGGCCCAGGCGACGTCAGATGCTAATCTGCGCCGCGATCTGGTCTCCATCTATGCTGCCGCTGGCGGCGGTTGGACGGAAAAAGAGAAGGGTTAACGCGGCCCGCCTTTGCCGTTCTGCTGGGGCGGGATCAATGCCAGCAGAACGGCGGTGGGCGGCAGATGGGCGATTTCGGCCAGTTCGCTGATCTGTTGGGTTTCACTGGCCTCGATGCCTTTGCTTTTCAGCAGCGCGATCGCCTCGGTCGGAGATTTTCCCAAAGCCAAGGCGGCATTGCCCAGGGAAGCGTGTTCCATCGCTTGCAGCACCTGGCGAGGGTTCCCGCCCTGGCCCGAGGTGGCAAGACTGACCCCGGCGAAGCCAAGCGACAGGACCACCATGCCGGTCATCACCGCGCGTGAAACACCCTTGTTCCAATAGCCGGCGATGTTCTTCCAATAGCGCAGTCCATGCCACAGGGCGGCGGCGGCGAACAGCAGCCCCAGCCATTCATGGGCGGAATGGAAAAAGCCCGAGCCGACATGAAAAAACAAGCCCAGGCCCGAAATGGCAATGAACAGGAACAGGCCGACCACGGCGGGGGTGACGATATCGCGGGCCGAGGGTTTCATCTCGAACATTCCTTTCTGTGCAGATCGGAATGATAATGCCCATACTGAGTATCAGGATGATGTCTGCGGACAGGGGTATTTGTCGCCAAAGATGGCGGCGGGCGGGCTTTGCGACAATCGGATACAATTTCCCGGCTCCCGGTCTTGGCGCGCCCGTTCTATTCTCGGTCCCCAGGAGGAGGCGCATGGAAAAGGTCCCCCATATCCTGGTGGTCGATGACAGCCGGGACATTCGCGAACCCTTGGCGAAATATCTGACCAAGATGTCTTTGCGCGTCAGCACCGCCGCTGATGGTCGGTCCATGCGTCAGACCTTGGCGACGGCGGCCATCGATCTGGTGATTCTGGATGTGATGCTGCCGGGCGAAAGCGGGCTCGATCTGGGCCGGCATCTGCGCGAGGCCGGCATCCCCTTCATCATGCTGACCGCCATGACCGAAGAGGCCGACCGCATTGTCGGGCTGGAGCTGGGCGCCGATGACTATGTCTGCAAGCCCTTCAGCCCGCGCGAGCTTTTGGCGCGCATCAAGGTGGTTCTGCGCCGCGCGAATCAGGGTGGGTCGAGGCCTAGCTCTTCGACGGGCAAGCGTCTGAAGTTCGGCTCCTGGCTGTTTGATTTGACCCGCCGCGAGTTGATCGGCGAGGACGGTGTCGGGCTGGCCTTGAGCGCCGCCGAATTTCGCCTGCTCGAGGTGTTGGTGGAGCGTCCAGGCCAAACCCTGAACCGCGATCAGCTGCTGGATCTGAGCGCCGGGCGGGCCTCGGACCCGTTTGACCGCAGCATCGACAACGTCATCAGCCGCTTGCGCAAGAAGATTGAAGACGATGTGAAGACGCCCAAGATCATCAAGACCGTCTGGGGCGAAGGCTACAGTCTGGCGGTGCCGGTCGAGGAAGTCGAGGGGCCATGACCCTGCTGCCCCGGCGCATCTTTCCCCGTCTGGCGGTGTTGCTGCTGCTGTCCATCGGTCTGTCGCAGATCGTCAATCTGCATGAAGCCCTGGAGACGGAGCATCGCGTTCATAAAAGTTTGGTGCGCAGCCAGATTTTCGAGCAGGTCGAGGCGGCTTTGCGGCTGCTGGACGATACGCCGCCCGAACAGCAGGCCAGAGTGCTGGATCGTCTGAGCCTGTACGAGCTTTGCTACTCCCTCAGCCCGACAGCCGAGGTGCTCAGCAACGAGGAAGAAGAGGAAAAGCTGGTCCGCCGTTTCAGAAATCTGTTGCGTCTGCATAGCTCGGGCACGCCTCGGCTGGAACTGTCGGATCAGCCAGGCCATGCCTGTGATGCCTATATTCCTGTCTCGGGCGTGCCTTTCGACCAATATCCCGACCATGACCACGACTTCAACGGGCTGTCGCTTTCGGTGCCGATGACCGATGGCCGCTGGCTGAACGCCCATGCCCGTCTGGTGGTGCCCTCGATCTGGGATTCGACGCCGGTGGTCTCGATCCTGGTGATGATGGTGGCCTGCACCCTGGTGGTTTTCATCGTCGTGAGCCACGAAACCAAGAGCCTGCGCCGTCTGGCCGCCGCCGTCGAACGGCTGGGGCGGGGGCAGCCGGCGCCGCAAGTGCCGGAAAGCGGCCCCAGCGAGGTGGTGGCGCTGATCCGCGCCTTCAATGTCATGCAAGACCGCATCACGCGCTTCATCCAGGACCGTACGCGCCTGCTGGCCGCCATCAGCCATGATCTGCGCACGCCCTTGACCAGCCTGCGGCTCAAGGCCGAATTGCTGGAGGATGACGAGATCGGCCAGCAGATGGCGGCGACCATCGACGAGATGACTGCCATCGTGCAATCCACTCTGGACTTTGCCCGCTCGGATTTGGCTATCGAGGAAAGCCGCGAGATCGAGCTTTCCTCGCTGGTGGACAGTTTGGCCGAGGATCTGGTGGAACTGGGGCTGGAGGTGACGTTCGCGGATTCGCCACGGATCAAGCTGCAATGCCGCCCCACCGCCTTGCGCCGGGCGGTGCGGAACCTGATCGAGAACGCGGTGCGCTATGGCGAGCGGGCTCGGGTCCATTGTTTGCAGACGAACGGCTTTGCGGTGATCGTGATCGAGGATGACGGCCCCGGCATTCCCAAGGAGCAGATGGCCGAGGTGGTGAAGCCCTTTGTGCGGCTGGAAGCTTCTCGCAACAGCGCCACCGGCGGGGTAGGGCTGGGATTGGCGATCGCCAATGATATCGTGGTGGCCCATGGCGGCCATCTGGAAATGCAAAATTTGTCCAAGGGGCTGCGGGTCTCGGTCCATTTGCCGCTGCCGGCCTGACGACAAAATTGTATCCAATTGTCGCAGAGGCCGGATTTGAGACTGTCTGAGACAGTTTCACCAGAGAGTTGGGATAATTTGCCGCTCTTGCTCCTGTAGGGTGAGCGCACCTTAATCTTCAAGGACGCTCCCTCCCATGTTGAAGTTTTCCCGTTTCACCCTGTCGTCGGTTCTGGCCTCGGGCCTGATCCTGTCCATGACCGCCGGTGCTTTCGCCGCCGATCCCATCGACGAACGCGTCAAGGCCTTCAAGGGCGCCAAGCAGTCGGTCGCACAGATCAAGGACGGCCTGTCCTCGGGCGATAACGCCGCCATCGCCGAAGCCGCCAAATCGCTGTCGGCTTTGGGTGGGCGCATCCCCGGCATGTTCCCCGAGGGCAGCGACAAGGGCAAGACCGACGCCAAGGCGGAAATCTGGAGCAACTTCCCCGACTTCACCAGCAAGGCCAAGGCCCTGCAGGGCCGATCCGATGCCTTGGTCCAGTTGGCCTCGACGGGTGCCGGCAAGGCTGAACTGTCGGATGCATTCGGCAAGGTGATCGACAGCTGCAAGGCTTGTCATCGCAGCTATAAGGAAGACTGATGTCTAAGCCTTCTTCCTCCGCGGCGGTCAAGGTCTGGGATCTGCCGGTACGCCTGTTTCACTGGTCGCTGGTCACGGCAGTCGCCGCCTTGTTCCTTAGCGCCCAGCTGGACGCCTTGCCCGTGCATGCCCTGATCGGCGAGTTCGTGCTGGGTCTGGTGCTGTTGCGCATCCTCTGGGGATTCATCGGCAGCCGCACCGCCCGTTTCGCCGATTTCGTCGCCGGCCCGAAACGGATCAGACGTTATCTGCAAACCGGAAAGTCCGAGACCATCGGCCATAATCCGCTGGGGGGATGGATGATCCTGTTCCTGATGGCGGCCTTGCTGACGCAGGCCGGCCTGGGGTTGATGGCGAATGACGATGTGTCGTTCGAGGGCCCTCTGGCGCATCTGGTCGGTGCGCATTGGTCCAATCTGGCGACTGGGGCGCATCACCTGTTGTTCGCGCTTTTGGCCCTGATGGCGGCGGTGCATGTGGGGGCCGTGCTGGTGCATCTGCTGATCAAGCGCGAGAACCTGATCCGCCCGATGATCACGGGCTGGAAGGCGGCATCAAGTCCTAATGGTTGATTGAATTTCGCTGTACTCTATTATCGGTTTGCGTCGTTTCCAGGCTATGGCAAAAATACACTCAATTTATGGTCATTCGGGATGGACCGGCCCCGGTTAATCTTGCATCCTGTCCATAAGTGCCGTGTGCCGTCATAGCCTGGAGACCGTTCTTGAGCAGCGAAACCATGGATATCAGCCGCTTTACCGCGATGGTTGATCAGCTTCTGGCCGGTGCCTATATGTCGCTGCCCGAGGAATCCGGTCCCTTGGCCGAAAAGCTGCACCAACTGGCGACGAAGCTGGAGCAGCGTTCACATTCCCTGCTGGTACGTTCGGTGGGAATGTCGGTGCATCTGAACGAATCGGTGACCCAGGCCATCAACGCCCTGCGCAGTGTGCGCGAAATGAGCCAGCGCATGTCCAGCATCTCGGCTTCCACCGAGGAGCTGGTCGCCACCGTGCAGGCGATCAGCCGCACCTCGGAGCTGGCGGCTTCCAACGCCCGCTCTGTGCAGGATATGTCGGATGACGGTGCTCGCAGCACCGAGGCGGTGGTCAGCACCATGCGTTCCATCGTCAGCACGGTGGGCGATGCCGCCAACCGGGTGTCGCGCCTGACCGAAGCGTCGCAGGACATCGCCAACAGCGTCAAACAGATCGAGCAGATCGCAGGTCAGACCAACATCCTGGCCTTGAATGCCACGATCGAGGCGGCGCGCGCCGGCGAATTCGGTAAAGGCTTCGCCGTGGTGGCTACCGAGGTGAAGAACCTGGCGAACCAGACGGCCCTGGCGACCCGCGAAATCCGCAGCCGTATCGATACCTTGCGCAAGGAAACCGATGCGATCCTGAACGGCATGGACAAGGGCACCCAGGCAGTCAATGACGGCGAGAAGGTGGTTCTGCAGTCGGTGGAAAAGATGCAGGGCGTCAGCCACGAAATTCGCGACGTCACCACCCTGATGCAGGAAATCGCCGACCATCTGGCGCAGCAGCGCGAGGCGGCCCAGGAGATTTCCGACAATCTGGACGCGGCGGCGACTCGCTCGACCGACGACACCAACGCCATCAACAATGTGATCGACGTCTCGAACAAGGCCAGCGGCGAACTGATCGAGATGCTGGGTGAGCTGGCTCAGGTCCAGATGAAGAACGCGGTCATCCATCTGGCCAAATCGGACCATATGATCTGGCGTCGCCGTCTGGCCGAAATGCTGGCGGAAAAAACTCAGCTCGATCCCAACGAACTGGCGAACCACCATAATTGTCGCTTGGGTAAGTGGTACGACGGGCTGACCGATCAGAGCATCCGCAACCATCCTTCGTTCCGCGCCATCGAGGCTCCTCACGCCCGCGTGCATGAATTGGGCATCGAGGCTGCGCGGCGCTTCAAGAACGGCGACTTCGACGGCGCAGTCGAATGCGTTACCGCCATCGAAGCTCCGTCGCAAGAAGTCCAGCGCCGGCTCGACGAATTGGCCGCGGCCTTCTGCTGACGGCGGTTTAGGCTTTTCCGGGCCAGCAGACCGACACCAGGGTCAGGTCATCCGGCGGCTCGCCGGGCAGGATGGCGCTAAACCGCTCCAGAACCGCCGAGGCCAGGCAGCCGGACGGCTGTTCTTCGGCAACCCAAGACAGCAGACGCTCGTCGGAGCAGACCAGCTGGCCATCGGCGACGCTTTCCACCAACCCGTCGCTATAGGCCAGCAACTGGCTGCCGGGGGGGAAGGGGGTTTCCCATTCTTCGAATTCCGGGCTGTCAAAGGCGCCCAACGGCGGGCCGTCGCATTCGAGGAAGCGCGGCTGACCGCCCTCGACCAGAACCGGCGCCGGCGTCGCGGCTCCGCAATAGGTCATCCTCTCTGCTTCAACATCGATCAGGGCGGCAAAGACTGCGGCGAATTCTCCGGGTTTCAACACATGCCGCAACTCGGAATTCAGTCGTTCCAGCAAGCGGGACGGCGAGCCGATACTCTCTTGCGGCAAGCGGCTTAGCAGCAGATGCAGGCGGAAGACGTTAAACGCAGCGGCGGTGCCATGTCCGGTGAAGTCGGCCAGCAGAAGGCAGATGCGATTCTCACCCGCGTCGAGCAAGGTCCAGAAGTCGCCTCCCAGTTCCGACGATGTCGCCATCAATCCTTCGATCAGAAGGCCGGTCCGCTCGTTGATGGCCTCGATCTGCAATGGGGTGGGGACCAAAGAAAGCTGGGCGCTGCGGGCGCGCTGCAATTCGTCATGAACGCGGGCCTGAAAGACGTTCAGTTTGGCCATGATCAGCCCCAATTGCAGATGGACACCGACACGGGCGATGACCTCGGCATTGTTCAGGGGCTTGGAAATGACGTCATTTCCTCCGGCGGCGAAGCAGGCGAACCGGTCTGACGGGCCGTCCAGAGCGGTAATGAAGATGACGGGCAATTCCGATAGGGAATAGTGACGGCGTAAGGATCGGCAAGTAGCATAGCCGTCCATTCCCGGCATGATCACATCCAGCAGGATCAGGTCGGGGCGGTCGGCGGCGATTATGTCCAGTGCCTGTTCTCCGCCCTCGGCCTGGCGGATGCGTCCGACGCCCATGGCGGTCAGCAAAGCCTGTAACAGATCGCGATTCAGTTTCTTGTCATCGACGATCAGCACATGGGCCTCTTGCATGCCGACCGACAATTTCGGCTTCTGCCGAGGCGGCAGGCGCAGAGTTGCGATGGCCCGGCGGCCGTTCTCTTCGCTGCGATACTGGTTGACGATCTCGGATACGAAATCCAGTCCGTGGGGGCGCAAAGGGTCGGGCTCCAGCGAGATGGAGCAGAAGCCATCGCCGACATCCTCGACGGCCACTTCCAGCATATGGCCGTCGTGGGTGGCCGAGATCAGAATGCGCCGAGCCATGGTATCTTCGGACCCCAGCGCCTGATCGATCTGTCGTTCAAACAGCTCCAACCCGGCCTCGTCGCAGGCGAAATGTCCGGCAATTCCGAAATTGCCGTGCAGCAGGGCGTTCGAGATCATCTCGTGCAGGACGAATTCCAGATCGTCGGTATCGACGTCGGCAGCCAATAGCCGGCGGGCCAGCGCTTGGGCGAAAATGCGGGCGGTTTCAGCCGTATAAGCCGTGTCCGAACGTAGAGCAAGCCCGAGTCCGCCTTCCGAGAGATGGCGCAGGAAACAGCTGCTCAGGGGGCGAAGGTCCGAACCGGCAAGCTCGATGCCGCCGACCCAGGGTTCTTCCAGGCAGGATTCCAGTCGGCTGTCATCCAGCCGATCCTGCACCATGATCGGCGCCTGCCCCATTCCGGGAACCCGGCTGCGGGCTACTTGCCAGCCCTGCTGATGGAAAAAATGCTCTAAGGGGTAAGAGGTGTCGGCCAAGACGGCAACGATGTTCATTCTCCCGCTCTCCTACCAAATAGCCGGACAAATCTACCTGTAGGGGGTCGACAAGTCCCTACTTTCTTAGGAGACTATGACCGAAACCAGGAATGGGCCGGATTTGCCCATGGCAGCCGACAAGGGATGGTGAGGCGGCGATGCAGCATAGCTTCAAACAGATCGACAATGCTTTGCAGGTTCAGCTCAGTGGTCGAATGACTCATGCGGATCATCGCAGTTTCCGCGACATCCTCACTAAGGTTACCCAGGATAATCCCCGCCGCGTGGTGTTTGATCTGGGGCATGTAGAATTCATCGATTCTTCGGCTCTGGGGATGCTGCTGATCGTACGGGATGCCTGTCTTCAGCAAAACCGGGTAATCGCCTTGAAGAATGCGACCGGTCAGGTGGAAAAACTGACCAAGGTAGCCAAGCTGCATAAATATTTCGAAGTCGAGTAATGTCGACTTACGGCTTGATTTGTCCCGCCGGCTCCCACCAGCCGCATTTGGCGCAATAGCGCACCATGCTGGTGGGGGGACGCTTGGTCTCCGACAGGCTGAACCATTCCAGCACTTTGCCGACGCCATCGATGATCAGGCCGATGCCGCCCAGAATCAGGGTGGCATCGCCGTCGACGGATGGTGTGCCGAGAACGGTTTCAGTCACGCCGGCCTGGGAAACGCCGGGGCGGCGTTCCGGCACCAGCTGAATATCCGTATTTCCACATTCCGGGCAAACCGCATTCATCAGAGGGGGCTCCTGCGTTCTAGGCCAGCTTCGCCACGGCGGCGATATGGGCCGGAGTGATGCCGCAGCAGCCGCCGACGATGGCGGCGCCGCGCTCGGACCAAGCCTGGGCGAAGCGGGCATAGGTCTCGGGCGTCAGGTCGGGGCGGATTTCATCCAGCGTGACATTGGCTTCGGCATCCTTCGGGGTCGGCGGGAAGGCGTTGGCATAGACGCCCAGCTGGGCCTGCTGCCCGGTTTCGGCCATCACGGCGCGGGCGGCGTCCAGAGCGTCGGCCATCACCTCCGGCTGGCTGCAATTGAACAGCACCGCCTGGGCGCCCAACCGCAGAGCCGCGCGCACGCCATCGCTTACCGGCTCGCCCGAGCGCAGGGCAGGGCCGTTTTCCGGCTCGTCATCCAGGGTAAAGGACACCCAGAACGGCTTGGGATCGTCGCCCAACGCCTTGCGGGCGGCTTCGATCTCGGCCACCGAGCTTTGGGTTTCCGCCAGCCAGAAATCCACCGACGGCGACAGCCCCTTGATCAGCACCCGATGGATGGCGACCGAGGCGGCTTCCTCGAACAGGTCGGGGCGATAGGACCCCAGAGCCGGGGGCAGCGATCCCGCCACCCGCACCGCATGCTTGGCCTTGGCGGCAGAGGCGCGGGCCAGACGGCCGGCCAGGGCGGCCAGATTCTCGCCCTGCTGGGCGAAGCGATCCTCGCCGATATGGAACGGCACCACGGCGTAGGAATTGCTGGTGATGATCGCGGCTCCGGCCTCGACGAAATTGTCGTGCGCCTGCTCGACGGTTTCGGGGGCTTCCATCAGCGCCAGCGCCGACCATTCCGGCTGACGGAAAGGGGCGCCGATCCGCTTCAGCTCGCGACCCATGCCGCCATCCAGAACCGTGATGCCTGCCACGTCATTTCCCCTTTTCTCTAGCTGTTCGAAATTTTGTCACATATTGTTTAAGAAGGTAAACATTTCCACGTTGCTTTCAAGTTGCAAATGCTTGTTTGCACATCTTCATTTTGTTGTCTGAAGGGGGCCTTCATGTCCGTGAATTGGAAGCTGGGTATCGCTGCCGTGGCGCTTGCTGCTTTCGGTTTTTCCGCCGCCGCCCAGGCTGGCGAGACGCTGAACCGCGTCACCAAGACCAAGACCATGGTGCAGGTGGTAGACCAGAATTATCCGCCTTTCTCGTTCCTGAATGACAAGAACGAGATGGACGGCTTTGACATCGATGTCGCCAAGGAAGTCGCCAAGCGTCTGGGCGTCAAGCTGAAGGTCGAGACCCCGGCTTGGGAAGTGGTGACCGCCGGTCACTGGCAGGGCCGTTTCGATGTCTGCATCTGCTCGATGACTCCCAGCAAGGAGCGCGGCGAGGTGCTGGACTTCGTGACCGTCTATTACAACACCCCGGCGGTGCTGGTGGTGTCGGCCGATAACAAGACCGCCAAGAGCATCACCGATCTGAACGGCAAGAAGCTGGGCGCCGAGGCCGGTGCGTCTTACGAGAAATATCTGAACAAGGCCCTGGAGATCGAAGGCGGCAAACCGATCGACTTCCCCTTCAAGGATATTCAGGTCGCTCCCTACGAGACCGAGGAACTGGCCTTCCAGGATCTGGCTCTGGGCGGCGGCAAGCGTCTGGACGGCGTGGTCGGCAATCTGGTCTCGATCAAGCCGCGCGTGGATAAGAGCCCGGACAAGTTCCGCATCGTCGGCGCTCCGCTGTTCTCGGACCCCAATGCCATCGCCGTCGATAAGGGCGATGCCGAATGGAAGGCCAAGATCGCTTCGATCATCGCCGATATGCGCAAGGATGGCAGCCTGTCCACGATCTCGCAGAAGTGGATCGGCTCGGACATCTCGAAGTAACTGTCGGCCAACTAATGCTGGCGGGCAAAAGCCCGTTTGCGTTATGAAGCGGTTCCCGGCCTTGGGGGCAAGGCCGGGAACCGTCATGTTTGGGGATCGCGAAGATCGTGCAAAAGTGGTTCAGGCTTCGGGTAGGCATCGTCTGGGGGCTGCTGGCGCTCAGCTTCGGCCTGTTCGTCTCGGGCTTCGATCTGAAGCTGTCGCTGGTGATGGACAAGCTGCCCAACCTGCTGGGCTTCCGGCTGACGCCGAACGGCTTCATTCAGGGCGTGCCGCTGACGCTGTTTCTTTGCGCCTCGGCCATGCTGTTCTCGACCATCCTGGGCTTTCTGGCCGCGCTGGGGCGCCTATCCCAGAGCGCCTTGGCCTATGGCGTTTCCACCTTCTACACCTCGTTCTTCCGCGGCACGCCGCTGTTGGTGCAGATTCTGCTGATCTATCTCGGCCTGCCGCAGTTGGGGCCGGTGCCGGATGCGGTGCCGTCGGGCATCCTGGCGCTGTCGCTTTGCTATGGCGCCTATATCAGCGAGATTTTCCGCGCCGGCATCCAGTCGGTGCATCACGGTCAGTGGGAAGCCGCCCAGGCGCTGGGTCTGCCGCGCTGGGTGGTGATGCATAAGGTCATCATGCCCCAGGCCTTCAAAGTGATCGTGCCGCCCCTGGGCGCGCAGTTCATCTCGATGCTGAAGGACAGCTCGCTGGTCTCGGTGATGGGCTTGTGGGAAATCATGTTCCTGTCGCAAAGCTATGGCCGCGCCACCTATCGCTATGTCGAGATGCTGCTGACGGCGGCGATCATCTATTGGATGCTGTCGATCATGCTGGAGGCCATCCAGGCCCGCATCGAGCGCCGTTTTCCCCAGGGGCATCGCTGATATGACCGAGCCTGCCGAAATGATCCGCATCGAAAATTTGAGCAAAAAATTTGGCGAGCATCTGGTGCTGCGCAATGTCTCGCTGACGGTGGCGCAGGGGGAACGGGTGGTGCTTTGCGGCCCTTCGGGCTCGGGCAAATCGACCCTGATCCGCTGCATCAATCGTCTGGTCGAGCATGATGCCGGCAAGGTGGTGGTCGATGGCATCGAACTGGATAAGGGCGCCAAGGCCCTGGACGCCATCCGCCGCGAGGTCGGCATGGTGTTCCAAAGCTTCAATCTGTTTCCACATCTGACCATTCTGCAGAACTGCACCCTGGCCCCCATGCGGGTGCGCAAGATGGGCCGCAAAGAGGCCGAGGAACTGGCCATGTCGCTGCTCAGCCGGGTGCGTATTCCCGATCAGGCGCATAAATATCCGGCCCAGCTGTCGGGTGGTCAGCAGCAGCGCGCCGCCATCGCCCGCGCTCTTTGCATGCGGCCCAAGGTGATGCTGTTCGACGAGCCGACCTCGGCCCTTGATCCCGAGATGATCAAGGAAGTGCTGGACACCATGGTCGAACTGGCCGGCGACGGCATGACCATGATCTGCGTGACCCACGAAATGGGCTTCGCCCGCAAAGTGGCTGATAAGGTGGCCTTCATGGACGGCGGCGAGATCATCGAAACCGCCGCCCCCGAAGAGTTCTTCACCAACCCGGCCAATCAGCGGACGCGCCAGTTCTTACAGCAAATCCTCAGCCACTAGAGCCGATTTCGATCAATCAAAATCGGCTCTAAGCTCTGCATGAAGCGGCCCGTGCCGGGCCCGCTCAGCGCCGCGCGGGCTTATCGCAAATTTCCATCTGATCCAGTCAGATCGAAATTTGCTCTAAGACTCAGGGCCTTCATACCATTGCGGCCATTCCCGCTTGACCACCGGGCCTTTGGCGTCCAGGGCGTGGCAGGTGTCGAGGATGCGCGGGCGCTTCTCGCCCCGCAGCTCATGCTTCACCAGCGGCGCCAGAGTCTGAAAGGCGGTGGTGGCCAGCGGTCCCATCATCTCGACGATATGGGTGCAGCCGTGGGTGCCGCCGAATTTCTGGCGCAGCTCCTTCATGAAGCCAGGCCCCAGGGTCAGCCCCTCCAGCCCTGAGAAGGTCGGAGCAATCGCGTCGCAGATATGGAAAGGGGCATGGTCGGTTACCGCCTCGACCTTGTGAATGCGGTAATGATCATCGACCGTCAGGCGCACCCACATTTCATGGATCGGCTCACCGGCGGGAAT
>Ga0182039_10000439_pt1 | contig 21232 bp, 23 predicted proteins | sample sta12Can44000111_FD_125975 | JGI IMG/M metagenome (GOLD analysis project Ga0182039, IMG submission 125975) | Lab enrichment of tropical soil microbial communities from Luquillo Experimental Forest, Puerto Rico - statanox.12C.anox.44.000.111 | ecosystem: Environmental > Terrestrial > Soil >...
CAGGGCCTTGAAGGAACCGAAAGCTTTATGAAGATGGGAAACATGAATCATCTTAATGTCCCTTTCTCACCCCGTAACGCCATTCCAGGACGCTCTTGGCCAGCAGCGTCACCAGCGCCAGCAGCGCCAGCAGCGAGGCGATGGCGAAGGCCGAGGCGAAACTGTATTCGTTGTAAAGAATCTCGACCTGCAGCGGCATGGTGTTGGTCTGGCCGCGAATATGGCCCGACACCACCGAAACCGCGCCGAACTCGCCCATGGCGCGGGCGTTGCACAGCAGCACGCCATACAGCAGACCCCATTTGATATTGGGCAGCGTCACCCGCCAAAAGATGCGAAAGGCTCCGGCCCCCAGCATCACCGCCGCCTCTTCTTCCTCGGTCCCCTGCTCTTCCATCAGCGGGATCAGCTCGCGGGCGACGAAGGGGAAGGTGATGAAGACGGTCGCCAGCACGATGCCCGGCACGTCGAAGATGATGCGGATGTCGCGATCCGACAGCCATTCCCCCAACCAGCCATGCAGGCCGAACAGCAGCACGAAGATCAGACCCGAGATCACCGGCGACACCGAGAAGGGCAGATCGATCAGGCTGATCAGCAGGCTCTTGCCACGGAACTCGAACTTGGCGATGCACCACGAGGCCACCAGCCCGAACACCATGTTCAGCGGCACCGAGATCAGCGCGATGATGCCGGTCAGCTTGATGGAATCCAGAGCGTCATCATCCACCAGCGCCTCAAAATAATGGGCGACGCCTTTCGACAAGCCTTCCGAGAACACGGTCAGCAGCGGCATCAGCAGGAACAATGCCAGCACAGCGAAAGCCCCGAAGATCAGCAGGTAACGCATCCAGCGACTTTCACGGATCATGACGCGTCACTCCCCGGCAAAGCGCTTGCGGCGCCATTTCTGTAAGCTGTTGATCGCCAGCAGCAGCAGGAACGAGGCCGACAGCATCACCGAGGCGATGGCGGTGGCGCCGCGATAGTCGTACTGCTCCAGCTTGGTGACGATCAGCAGCGGCGCAATCTCGGACAGGCCGGGCATATTGCCGGCGATGAAGATCACCGAGCCATATTCCCCCACCGCCCGCGAAAAGGCCAAGGCGAAGCCGGTCAGCAGCGCCGGCAGGATCGCCGGCAGAATGACGCGGAAGAAGATTTGCAGACGATTGGCGCCCAGCGAAGTGGCGGCTTCCTCATGCTCGGCTTCCAGGTCTTGCAGCACCGGCTGCACCGTCCGCACCACGAAAGGCAGGCCGATGAAGGTCATCGCCACCAGCACGCCCAAGGGGGTATAGGCCACTTTGATGCCCGCCGCCAGCAAGGGGGCTCCGATAATGCCCTTCGGCCCATAGATGGTGGTCAGGGCGATGCCGGCCACAGCCGTCGGCAAGGCGAAGGGCAGATCGACCAGAGCATCCAGAACCTTGCGGCCGGGAAAGTCGTAGCGCACCAGCACCCAGGCCACCAGCAACCCGGCGAACAGGTTCACCACCCCCGCCGCCAGAGCGCCACCAAAACTCAGCCGATAGGCCGCCAGCACGCGCGGAGAAAAGGCCGCCGTCACGAAGTCATCCCAGCCCATCCCCGCCGTCTTCAGGAACAAAGACGACAGCGGGATCAGCACCACAAGGCTGAGATAGAGAATGGTCAGACCCAAGGTGGGCCCGAAGCCGGGAATCACCCGTGACTTGGCGGCCGTGCTCATTACTGTTTCGAAGCTCCGACCAGACCATCGAAGACGCCGCCATCGGCGAAGTGGGTCTTCTGCACGGCCTTCCAGCCGCCCAAGGCATCGATGGTGAACAGGCTGACGGCAGGGAATTCGCCGGCATGCTTCTTCGCCACATCCGGGTCACGCGGACGGTAATGATTGCGGGCCGCGATCTCCTGGCCCTCGGGGCTATAGAGATATTTCAGATATTCCTCGGCCACGGCGCGGGTGCCATGCTTATCGACGTTCTTGTCGACCACCGCCACCGGCGGCTCGGCCAGGATCGACAGCGAGGGCACGACGATCTCGAACTGGTCCTTGCCCAGTTCCTGCACCGCCAGAATGGCCTCGTTCTCCCAGGCCAGCAGCACGTCGCCCAGGCCGCGCTGAACGAAGGTGGTGGTAGCGCCGCGAGCGCCCGAATCCAGCACCGGCACGTTCTTGAACAGCGCCGCCAGATACTCCTTCGCCTTGCCTTCGTCCTTGTTGTACTTGTTCAGGGCATAGCCGTAAGCCGCCAGATAGTTCCAGCGCGCCCCGCCCGAAGTCTTCGGGTTGGGAGTGATCACCGCCACGCCCGGCTTGATCAGATCGTCCCAGTCCTTGATATGCTTCGGATTACCCTTGCGCACCAGGAAGACGATGGTCGAGGTGTAAGGCGTGCTGGCGTAAGGCAAACGGCTCTGCCAATCGCCAGTGATCAGCCCGCCTTTTTCCGCCACGGCATCGATGTCATAGGCCAGACCCAGCGTCACCACATCGGCGGGCGAGCCATCGATCACCGAACGGGCCTGAGCGCCCGAGCCGCCATGGGACTGCTTGACCTTCACGGTCTCGCCGGTCTTGGCCGACCAATATTTGGCGAAGGCCTGATTATAGTCCTGATACAGCTCGCGGGTCGGGTCATAGGACACGTTCAGCAGAGTGGTGTCGGCCAGAACCGGACCGGACAGCAGCAGGCCGATGACAGCCAGCGAGGCGAAACGAGTGGAAAGACGCATCTGATAAGCTCCTGTAAGGACTTAGAAAAGTTTGGCGACCCCGACCGCGCCAAAGGCAGCGGCCAGCCCGCAACATCGGGCCCGAGCCAAGCTTTCTTCCATTCGTTTCATCACGTCGCGCATAATTTACATTTCTCATGCGTTGATGCAGTGCATTTATCAGTACATGACTGTGATCTACCCGTCAATATTCATTGCGACAATCCAGTGGAATTATGGACAATATAACGGATGCGGGGACGACAGAGTTTTCCTCTGCGTCTCTATGCCTCGATGGTGAAGAGCAAATGGGTTCCAAGGGCTCAGCCCTTGGCGGGTTTGGGCGGAGCCCAGCCTTTTACGCCCGCCTGCCCCCTCTCCCGGTTTCGGGCGAGGGGGAAATGTCCTTACCGCGCCGCCATTGTCTGGCCGCCCCAATAGGCGGCCAGCATGGCTTCGTCGCCGTTGAAGACATTGCGGTCGCAATGGTCGATGCCCGGCACGGCGCGGGAGAGTGGGCCGAAGGGGCCTTGGCCGCCGGCTCCGCCGTCACCGGCATATTGCCAGAACCGCCAGCTTTTGCCGGCCCAGGCGGTGGGAAGCTCGGGCTCTTGGCGGTAATCGGCCAGCCAGAGATCGCAAGCCGCCAGGGCCATGCCCGGCTGGATCGCGCCTTGCAGCGATTGGCCGGACCGCGCCACCACCTCGCCATCGGCCCATTTCGGCTGGACATAGAGCAGCGGCAGGCGGCCGGTGGCAGCTTCGATGGTGCGCACGAACTCCTCGGCCTGGGCTAGGGTCATGGAATTGCCGGGCGCACGCTCGTTCAGTTCCAGGTCCAGAACCAGCAGAGTGCCGGGGGTGGGCTGGGTAACTTGCAGGAAGAACTGCGCCTGCTCGGCACCCGGATGCATACGGGTGCCGAAATGGTAAGCGCCCCAATAGAGCCCGGCATCCGCCGCCATTTGCCGGCGTGCCTGATAGACCGGATCAGCCCAGTCGTTGCCTTCCGACGCCTTGTGGAACAGGCCGCGCACGCCGCCCAGTTCGCGAGCCACGGCGAGGCTTTCGACCAGCGCATGGTGATTGATGTCGATGACGGCGTTGAAACCCACTTGCTCGGGTTCGCTGACCGGGCCTTGGGTGGCCTTCGGACGCGGCGGGCGGGCGGGCTCGGCGGGGACGAAAGACGCAGTGCGCGGCGGCGAAGAGGCGCAACCGCTCAAGGCCAGGGCTCCCAGCCCGGCCAGAAGGTGACGACGGGACAGGCTCATGTCAAAGCCGCACAGTCATGGATGTGATCTCCTGCTTCATGGGATGGGAAGATAATGCAACCCCATGGTCTCAGCCAGCCCCCGCCTAGACATTGCAGGATCGCGTCGGGTTGAGAGCAAAAAAAATCTCACGCCGGACGCGTAACGGAAAATTGCCCTGGCCGTAAAATGGGAAGTTGCAGATGATGACCCGCGGCGAAAATTTCGGAGGGACCCTATTTCGATGAGCGGCGCGGGCGAGACGTCTGTTTGGGCGTCACCTGACGACAGCCTGATGCAGCGCGTCGCCGACGGCGATCATGGCGCGTTCGAGCTGTTGATGCGCCGCAATATGCGCCGCGCGCTGGGGATCGCCCATGGAGTGTTGGGGAACGCAGGCGACGCCGACGAAATCGCGCAGGAGGCTTTCATGAGAGTCTGGCAGCACGCCAAACGCTGGGATCCTGATCAGGCCGCTTTTTCGACCTGGTTCTACCGCATCGTGCTGAACCTGTGCCTGGACCGCAAGCGCAAGGCCCAATGGGTGCCGCTGGAAGATGCCGGCGAACGCCCCGACGAAGGCCCCTCGGCGCCTGAACTGATCGCCAGCGAGGAAGAACGCCAAGCCGTCGCCCGCGCCCTTGAAACCCTGTCGGAGCGCCATCGCGCCGCCGTCAGCCTGTTCTATTTCCAAGGCTTGAGCGCCAAAGAGAGCGCTCAGGCGATGAATTTGAAACCCGGGGCCTTTGGCCAACTCCTGCTGCGGGCCCGGCAAGCCATCAAGGCCGAACTGACACGTTCGGGCCTGTTCGAGGAGACTGTGGCGTCATGACACCCGAAGACTTCAACATCCTCTTGGAATGCTACGGGGCCGACCTGTCGCGCTGGCCCGAGGAACGCCAAGGCCCTGCCGGCCATTATCTGCGCAGCCACACCGATGCCCGCGCCAGGCTGGAGCAGATGGCCGCGCTCGACCGGCTGATCGTTGCCGCCGCGCCGGAAGTCTCCGACGCCCGAACCGAGGCCGCCATCCGCGCTGTGTCCGACCGCACCCTGGCCTTGCCCCAGACTCCCGCCTGGGTCAGTTGGGCCTGGGCTCCGGGCGGCCTGACCTATGCCGCCATGTTCCTGCTGGGCGGGGCCGGTAATCTTTTGGCCCGGCTGGCCAGCCAGGAATCGCCACTCGAGCATTTGTTCTCCGGCACCATCTTCTCGGCCTTCGGAGGTTAACCCCCATGCCGTTCCGCCGCACTCGTGGAAAATGGGCTCTGCTGGCTCTATCCATCGGTTTGAATCTGTTTCTGGCCGGCTGGATCGCTACCCAGGAACTGGCGCCGTTCCATCACGACCGCTATGCCACGCCTCCCGAGAAAGTGACAGAAACCATCGTCCGCCATCTGCCCGCCGGCGACGGCGAGATCATGCGGCACGCCATCGAAGGCCGCATGCCGCAGATCAAGATTGCGCATCGCGAAGCCGCTGATGCCACCAACAATCTAAAGCAGGTCGCCGCCGCCCAAACCGTCGATCCGACGGCGTTGAAGACCGCCTTCGATGCCATGCGCTCGGCCCGTCAGGCGGAACGCACGCTGTTCATCGACGCCATTCTGGAAGCGATGCCGCAGATGACCCAGCAAGGTCGTCAGGATTTCATCAACGATATGGGACGCCACTGAATATGATTCGCCCCACTCTGCTTTGCCTGGCTCTGCTGACGCTGCTGCCCGCCGCCCCTGTTTTTGCCGCCGATGGACCGCAGCAGAAGGCCTGCATCGATCGCTATGCCCAGGAATCCGGACGGCTAGCCTTCCTCGAGGCCAAGCTGGGTCTGGCTGACCGCCAGCGCCCGGCCTGGGTGCGCTGGAGCCAATGGGTGCTGCAAGGGGCTCAGCAGCAGCGCGATGCCTGCTTAGGCGCGCTGGCCGAGCATCCGCGCCAAAGCGCCTTGGACCGCGATCTCTATAAGGAAAAGGAATTGCAGATCCGTCTGCAAACGCTGCAGGCGGCAAGGCCGGCGCTACAGGATCTGTATGCCGCCCTCAATGCCGAGCAAAAGCTGGTGATGGACGAGGGCGCCCACGATTTCGACGGACGCCCCCGGAAGAACTGATCGTTACCAGCGCCGGTAATAGACCACCGGGGCCGGCTGGTAATAGACCGGCGGCGGCGGCGCGTAATAAACCACCGGCGGAGGCGGAGCCGGCTGGTAATAGACCACCGGCGGGGGCGGCGCCACATAGACCGGCTGCGGCTGCACATAGACGGGCTGCGGCTGGCTGGCGGCGACAATGGCGGTCCCCACCACAGCACCTCCCAGCAACCCCAGCAGAATATCTCCACCGCGATGACCATGGGCCTCGGCCGCCGACAGCGGCACTGCGGCCGTAAGGGCAATCAGAACGGTGGCAGCGATAGTTTTGCGGAACATGATCATCAACTCCTTGAGCGATGATGCATCATGGGACCGAATTTCGCCCAAAATATGGCGGTTCCGGGGTGATTTCTTGTTGGCACGAAATCAAGCGCTATATACTCTGACTGCATAACGCTCTGGTTGGAGTGAGCCGCCGCCATGAAGGTCGCCGTCGCCACGCAAGCCTTGGCCCGCATCGACGCCCATCTGGGCTGGGCCCGCCATCTGATGTTGTTCGAGGTGGATGCGGAAGGATACTGCTTCCTGGAAACCGCCAGCTTCCCCTTGGGCCGCCAGGATGGCGACCATGAGAAACTGACTCCGCGCCTGAAAGCCATGGAAGGCTGTCAGATGGTGTTCGTCGCCGATGTCGGCCCCGACGGCGAGTTGGGGCTGGCCCGCTGCCGCGTCACCCCCATCCGCCAGTTCGCCGGCCAACCCATCGCCACCGCGCTGGAAAGTCTACGCGACGGCATGCGCGGCAACATGCCGGGATGGCTGCGCCGCGCCGAACAGGATTATCGCCGGCAAAAGGCCGAGGAGTAATCCCCCCTCGCCCGCAGGCGGGAGAGGGAGTTCCGGCTCGACTCTCGGAGAGCTGAGCTAGCCTCTTTGGGGCACCGAATCTATTTTACAGATGCACCTGCGTCCCCAGCTCGACCACCCGGCCGGCGGGGATTTGGAAGAAGTCGGTGGCCGAGACGGAATTGCGGCTCATCACCACGAACATCTGTTCGCGCCATTTCGCCATTTCCGGATGCACGGTCGGGATCAGCGTCTCGCGCCCCAGGAAGAACGAGGTCTGCATCAGGTCGAATTCCAGACCAAAGGCCTTGCAAAGCCGCAGCACCTTGGGAATGTCCGGCTCCTGCACGAAGCCATAGCGCACGGTGATGCGATAAAAGCCCTCGGCCAGCCCCTCGATCTGCAAGCGGTCCTTGGCGGGAATGCGCGGCACCGGCTCGGTGATCACCGTCAGGAACACCACCTGTTCATGCAACACCTTGTTATGCTTGATGTTATGCAGCAAGGCCACCGGCACCGTATCGGCGGTGCCGGTCATGAATACCGCCGTGCCGGGTACCCGGTGGATGGGACTGTCCTTCTGCCGGGCCAGGAACAGGTCGAGCGGCAAGGAGCCCTCGGCCAGACGCTTCGACAAAATCCTCCGTCCGTCCCGCCAGGTGACCATCAGCATGAACATGCCTAAGCCGATCGCCAGCGGGAACCAGCCGCCGCTGGGGATCTTCAAAAGGTTCGCCCCCAGGAACGAGAAATCCACCAGCAGGAAGAAGCCGCCCAACAGCCAGCATTGCCATTTGGCCCAGCCCCACAGCCTCTCGGCCACGATCAGCGCCAGGATGGTGGTGGTGGCCATGGTGCCGGTCACCGCGATGCCGTAAGCCGCCGCCAGGGCGCTGGAAGAGCGGAAGCCCACCACCAGCACGATCACGCCGACCAGCAAGCCCCAATTGGCGCGGGGGATGTAAATCTGCCCCTCTTCCTCGTCCGAGGTATGCTGAATCGCCAGACGCGGCGAGAAACCCAGCTGCACCGCCTGACGCGACAGCGAAAACACACCCGAGATCACCGCCTGCGAGGCGATCACCGTCGCCGCCGTCGCCAGCCCGACCATCGGCAGCACCGCCCAGTCGGGCAGCATGCGATAGAAAGGATTGTCCGCCGCCTCGGGCGTCGCCAGCAGTTCGGCGCATTGGCCGAAATAGTTCAGCACCAGGGACGGCAGGACCACGCAGAACCAGGCCAGCCGGATCGGCTTGGCGCCGAAATGCCCCATATCGGCATAAAGCGCCTCGCCGCCGGTCACCGCCAGCACCACCGAGCCCAGCACGATGAAGGCATGCCAGCCATGGGCCAGCAGAAATTCCGCGCCATAGAGCGGATTGGCCGCCGCCAGGATTTCCGGATGCTGCGCCACGCCCAGCAAGCCGACGATGGCGATGCACAGGAACCAGACGCCCATCACCGGGGCGAACACCGCGCCGATCCGGGCCGTGCCATGGCTTTGAAAGAAGAACAGCAGGATCAGCACCGCCAGGGTGACCGGCACCACCATCTCGGCCATTGACGGCAACGCCACCTCGACGCCTTCGACCGCCGACAGCACCGAGATGGCGGGGGTGATAATGCCGTCGCCGAAGAACAGCGCTGCGCCGAACAGGCCCAGCACCATCACCCAGCCCATGCGCTGCCCGCCGCCCGAGCCACCACCCGCCGTCTCGGCGGTCAGGCGCACCAGGGCCAGCAGCGCCAGGATGCCTCCCTCGCCCCGGTTGTCGGCGCGCATGACGAACAGTACATATTTCAGCGTCACCACCAGGATCAGCGACCACAGCACCAGCGAGGCGATGCCGAGAACATTTTCGGGCACCACGGTCAGACCATTCTTTTCGCTGAAGATTTCCTGGATGGTGTAAAGCGGGCTGGTGCCGATATCGCCGTAAACCACGCCGATCGCCGCCGCCGCCAGTCCGGTCAGTTTCCCAAAATCCTGGCCGTTCGACTTACTGAGGGAGCTGTCCATGATCCCCTGCACCCCAACGTCTGATAAACCCCAGATGTCATAGGCCAACCCGCCGACACTGTCCAGCAAAGGCGGCACGCCTAGGCTGCATTGAGATCGCCATCCGATACAGCTAGGAGCAGCAGCGCCGACTGAATTCCCATGAAGGCAGTGTAAATTATATTATATTTATTGAATATAAAGACCCTCTCATGCATAGTTTCCGACATGACGATAGCTTCCCTCTTCTCTCCCCTGCTGGGCGGCATGCTGATCGGACTCGCGTCCGGCCTGTTCATGCTGAGCCTGGGCCGTATTGCCGGCATCAGCGGCATTGTCTCCGAGCTGTTGGGATGCTGGCCCGAGCGCTGGCGGCAGAATCTGGCCTTTCTGGCCGGGCTGCCGGCGGGCCTGCTGCTGTGGCGGATCATCTCTGGCCATCCGGTCGAGATCACTCTGCCCCATTCCCCCGCTCTGCTGATCGTCGGCGGATTGCTGGTGGGCTTTGGGGCCAGATTGGGCAGCGGCTGCACCAGCGGCCATGGCGTCTGCGGTCTGGCCCGGCTGTCGCCCAGATCCATGGCGGCGGTGGCGCTGTTCATGGCAGTAGCCATGCTGACCGCCACGCTGCTGGGGAGCCTGTCGCCATGAAGGTAATTTATGCTCTGCTGTCCGGCCTGTTGTTCGGCGCCGGACTGGCGATCTCGGGCATGGCCGATCCGGCGGTGGTCAAGGGCTTCCTCGATCTGGGCGGCCTCTGGCGCGGCGACTGGAACCCGGCCCTGATGCTGGTGATGGCCGGAGCCGTGCCGGTCACCTGGCTGCTCTATCGTCTGGCCGGAGCCAAAGTGCCGCCGCCTTCTCAGCAGTTGGATCGTCGCTTGCTGCTGGGAGCCGCCCTGTTCGGCTTGGGTTGGGGATTGGTCGGCATCTGCCCTGGCCCGGCGCTGGAAGCCTGGGTCGCCGATCCCTGGGCGCTGATCTTCATCCCCGCCATGCTGGGCGGCATGGCGCTGGCCGGGCAGTTTAACCTTAAGCACTGATGGACGGCGGGCGACAGTTCTGGAACCATTCCGCAAACGGTTGGGGGACAGAGCATGATCGAGCTTCATCAGTTCGCTTATATCCGCGGTTTCAATGTCAGCCCGTTCTGCCTGAAGGCGGAAACCTATCTGAAGCTGGCCGGATTACCGTTCCGCTCGGTGCCCGACATGCCGTTCAAGGGACCGAAGGGCAAGCTGCCCTTCATCGTCGATGACGGAGAAACCATCGCCGACAGCGCCGAGATCATCGCCTATCTTGAGCAAAAATACGGAGCCCTGGGCGATCCCTTGCCGCCCCGCCGTCTGGCCGAGCTGCATCTGCTGCGCCGCGCCCTGGAAGAAAGCCTGTGCTTCGTCATGGTGCATGAACGCTGGATGCTGGAGGAGAACTGGCAAAAGCTCCATGGCGTGATGAAATCGCGCCTGCCGATCCCCTTGCGCTGGATCATTCCCGGCCTGATCCGCCGCAAGGTCCGTCGCGATCTGAAGGGGCAAGGCTATGGCCGGCACGAATTGGCCTTGGTGCGTCAGCGGGGCATCGAAGATATCGCCGCAGCCTCGGTCATGCTGGGCGATGCGCCGTTCCTGGGCGGCGACAAGCCCTGCGCCTTCGATGCCAGCCTTTACGCCGTGATCGCCAACCAATATCAGTCAGGCTTTGCCGGCCCTCTGGCCGAGGCGGTGAAGAACCATGCGAATCTGACCGCCTTTTGCGATCGGATCGCGGCGCTGATTAAGGATTGAGGCGGAGTGGCAGCCTCTTCCCCTGCGGCCCCAGCACCATCTTTTCCAGGAAATAGCCCGTCAGCTCCAGCGCCGCTTTGATCTCCTCGGTACTGCCGGGCTCGCGGGTCAGCAGGAAGCTGGGCAAGGGCAGCAGACGGTCATGATAGGGCTCGCCCGCCTCGCGGCTCACCGCCCGCCCCGTGCGGGGCGAGACATAGGCCAGTTCCCCGGCTCCTCCGGCGGCACAGCTGGTCAAATCCAGCCCGAAACCGCAGGCCGCCAGCAGGCCCAGTTCCCAATGCACATAAAGGCTGCGGTAATGCTCGTCGCCCAAGGCGGCGAACAGCGCCGCCAAGCCGTCGAAGACATCCGCATGCGGCTGGCGTTCCGGCAGAGCGGCATCGGTCAGGGCGCAGGCGGCGGTGACGATGCCCAGCCGTCCGGGATCATCCAGCCAACGGGTGCCGAAAGCTTCCAGCAGTTCCCAGCTGATTTGTCCCAGATGTTCGGAAAGACGCGCCTTCCAGCTCGCCTGAATGCGGTTGCCGGGCTGCAGGCTGCCGCGCGCCGACTTGCCGGCGCCGCCGCGCACCAAGCCGGCATGACGCCCCTGCTCGCGGGTCAAAAGATGCAGCACCGCCCCGGATTCCCCGTGGCGGCGCACCGCAAGGATAATGCCCTGATCCGTCCATTCCATGGCCCGATTTTACCTGGGCCTATCAGGAACTAAAGCGAAATAGGCATGCTGGGCCGACGCGGACGGCCCTTCAGCGCCTGCTTCTCGGCTTTCATCTTTTCGATATAGGGCCGCATGCGCAGATCGGATTCGATGATATGCCCGACCAGCCATTCCTTCAGGAAGTCGGCGATGCCGCGGATCATCTTGTCCTGCACGACGCCATTGGCCTGAGTATATTCCGTCAGCACATGCTCCAGCTGCTTCAGCACATCGCGATGCTGCTTGCGGTGGGACTCGTGATAGGAATAGCGGATCTTGAGCTGCAGCTCTTCCTCGCGGGCGAAATGCTCGCCGGTATACTGAACCAGCCCCAACAGAACCCGCGCGATCTTGCGGTGGTCCACCTTGCCGGTGATGGACTTCTCGAAATCATTGATGAGGTCCACCAGATGCTTGTGATCCGCATCAACTGTCGGATCGCCAACACTCATGGACTCACGCCACTCGATGGTCATGCCTTTTTCCCCAGCCATAACCCTACATGATGAGAGTCGAACTTAATCTTTCGGTTGGGGGAAATCTACGATTTTCTGGGGTTTTACAGCGTCTACATATCCTATGGGTTGCCGAAATCCATGACCGTCATAGGCGATTATGGATAAGTCAAAGGCGATAACCTTTGGCCGCCCAGTCCTTCAGCCGCCGCGCCGCCTCGGCGATATCAGCGGTTGAACCGGCATAAGAGAAACGCATCGTGCGGTCGCCACCATGGGGATCGAAATCCAGCCCCGGCGTGCAGGCGACCCCGGTCTCTTCCAGCATGCGCTTGCAGAAGGCCTGGGAGTCATTGGTCAGCCCGCCGATATCGGCATAGATGTAAAAGGCCCCTTCGGCCGGAGCCAGCTTGTCGAAGCCGGCCTTGGGCAATTCCGCCAGCAGGATGTCGCGGTTACGGCGATAGCGCTCGACATGGCCGTTCAGCTCGTCTTTGCAGTCGAAGGCGGCGACGGCGGCCACCTGCGACAGGCTGGGGGCCGAGATGAACATGTTCTGCGCCAGACATTCCACCGCCCGCAAAAGATCGTCGGGCAGCACCATCCAGCCCAGCCGCCAGCCGGTCATGGAATAGTATTTCGAGAAGCTGTTGACGGTGATCACGCCCTTGCGATCCGCTGCGGTGGCCGCCGCCTGTTCAAAGGTGATGCCGTGATAGATCTCGTCCGAGATCAGCCGCACGCCGGCCTGTTCGCACCAGTCGGCCAGTTCGTCCAGTTCGGCCTTGCTCAGCATGGTGCCGGTGGGGTTCGAGGGGCTGGCGACGATCAGCCCGTCCAGCTTGCCCTCGAACCGGCGCATCACCTCGGCGGTCGGCAGATAGCGACTTTCCGGTCCGACGAACACCGGCATCGGCTCGATATCCAGCGCCGCCAGGATGTTGCGATAGGCGGGATAGCCGGGACAGGCGATACCCACCCGGTCGCCGGGCTCGAAGGCGGCGATGAAGGCCAGCAGAAAGGCGGTCGAGGAACCGGTGGTCACCACCACATTTTCGGGTTTCACGGCAACACCGTAATCATCGGCATAGCTGGCGGCGATGCGGCGGCGCAAGGGCTCGATGCCCAGCGCCTCGGTATAGCCCAGCACCTGCGAATCCAGCGCCTCACGGGCAGCCTCGATGGCCTTGGCCGGCGCGCCGGTCGAGGGCTGGCCGACTTCCAGATGCAGCACGTCATGCCCGGCGGCGGCCCGCTCGTTGGCGGCACGCAGAACATCCATGACGATGAACGGGGGCACCTGCCCCCGCTTCGCGACTTTCCAGGTCATGTTGCTGATCCTCAGTTCTTGCCGACCACGATGCCCAAGCCGGCCCCACGCGGGTCCGACGCCGCCTGGCAACGGTTGGCGTTCGGGCTGCCGCTTGAACATTGCAGAACATTGACGCGGGCGGTGGGAATATCGCCACCGACCTCGTGACCGGCCGACTGCAAGGCGGCGCCATTGGGATAGTCAGCCTCGATCATCACCTGATCGGGGTTATTCACCGCATGCAGACGCTTGGCGGCGACGGCGTCATGCAGGGACTGACCGCCGATCAGAGCGTTCAGCGCCGTCTGCACCAACGCGGTGGAGGAAGCGGTATTGCCGCCGGCGGCTCCGGCGAAGCGGAACTCGTTGGAATTGGCGTTGATCGCCAGCATCGGCCCGACGCTATAGGGGCCACGGCCCTTCACGCCGGGAGCGAAAGGCAGATAGAAGCCGTAATTAGGCAACAGACGGCCGGTGCCGAAACCGTTGTTCAAAGACAAGCTGCAAACCACCGCATTGCCGTCCTGATCCATGGCGGCGAAGCCGGTGCCCGACGAGACATCGGCGGGAGCATCGCCATCCTGCGGGCTGTGCGACTTGTCGGCATAGCCGTTCCACAGGCCATCCACATGCCCCTGGGCGATCAAGTCGGTATAAGGCTGGCTGCTGGTGCCCTCGGGGTTCATCCAATGGGCGCGGTCGGCATAGGCGCGGGCGAAGGCCTCGGCCAGCAGATGCGGGCGGGTGGCGGCGTCGGCCTTGCGGAAGCGATCCGACCCGGCCAGCATCTTCCACAGCTCGGCCTCGACCATGCTGGCGGCGGACGGCGGCGGCACGAAATAGGCGGTCTCGTCGCCATATTTGACATCGATCGGCGTCACCCATTTGGGCTGAAACTTCTCGAGATCGGCACTGTTCAGCGAACCGCCGACGGCATTGGCGGCGGCGACCAGATCCTTGGCGCCCCGCCCGGTATACATGTCCCCGGCGCCGCGCAGACGCAGGCGGGAAATCGCCGCGCCCAGGTCGGGCTGCGAGAAACGATCCCCCTCGACCAGCGGCGAGCCGTCGCTGCGGCCAAAGGCGTCGCGGGACAAGGGATCGTCGAACAGAGCATTGGCAAAAGGCGTCAGCTGATTGGTGAAAGCCCGCGAAGCCTGGGTGCCGGTACGGGCCAGCGCCTCGGCCGGAGACAACAACTGTTCCCAATGCAGCTTGCCGTATTTCGACTGCAGCGCATACATGCCGCGCGGCATGGCCGGCACCGCCGAGGGACGGCTGGTCTGCGGGCCAATTTCCGAAGGAGGCGGCGAAACGAAGTCCAGCGCCTCGACCTTCTTCTTTTCGCGGTCGAACACCAGACAGGAACCCCCGGCCCCCAGCCCGGCCTGAGACGGCAGCGTGACCGACAGGGTGAAGGCCATGGCGACGGCGGCATCGGCGGGAGTGCCGCCGGCGGACAACACTTCCTTGCCGACCAGGGCGGCGCGCGGCTCGTCGGCGACGACGGTGCCGGCAAAGCCGGTGACATAGCCGACCGTACCCACCGCCTTGTCGGGGCCACAGGCCGACAGCAGGAACGAAGAGGCCAGAAGCAAGGAGACGGCTGAAGCGGTGCGGCTGGAGCGATGGGACATCGGAATCTTCGTCGAGGTCTTCTTGCGCATGACTGTCCTGGCCGTCCTTAAGATCACTGGCATGGGGTTCTCGCCTTCCTGCGAAAACCACGAGCAGGCGAAAATAGCACCCAAGCGGCAGTCACGCTACTGCCGGAAAACGGCCCTTCACGCTTTCCCATCCGTTTCTGCAAGGCAGGCAGTAAGCTTATGCTATGCCCGAAGCAAGGCTGCCGATTGATTTCAGCGGTTGGTCCCGCTAGGTTTTCACCAGACCGGAGGTTCCATCGTGACGCTGAAACGCCTTTCCTGCCTGCTCGCTCTTTGCTTATCGCCGCTGGCCGCCGCTCCGGCGCAGGCGCAAAGCATCTCGCTGATCCGCGATGCCGAGATCGAGAACACCGTGCGCATGTACGCCACGCCGTTCTTCCAGCAAGCCGGCGTCGAACCTGATGCGGTGCAGATCCATCTGGTCAAGGACAAGTCCCTGAACGCCTTCGTGGCCGAGGGGTTGAACCTGTTCATCAATACCGGACTGATCGTGAAGACCGACCATGCCGGCCAGTTGATCGGCGTCATCGCCCATGAATCCGGCCATATCGCCGGCGGCCATCTGGTCAAGGGCCAGAACGCGATGGAGAACGCCCGCACTGAATCCATGGTCGCCACCATCCTGGGCATGGCGGCGGCGGTGGCGGCGCGCAACGGCGCGGTGGCTTCGGCGATGATCGGCGGCGGCAATGAAAGCGCTCTGCGCGGCTATCTCGCCTTCAGCCGCGGCATCGAGGCCTCGGCCGATACCGCCGCTCTGACCTTCCTCGACAATCTGCATCTGTCGGCGCGCGGCTTCCTGGAATTCATGGAGAAGATCCAGGGCGAAGAGCTGCTGTCCAGCGACCGCCAGGACCCCTATATGCGCACCCATCCGGTGACCTCGGAACGTGTGGATGAAATCCGCCATCACGTCGAGACCTCGCCCTATTCCGACTATCCGGTGCCGCCGCAATATGTCGAGCCGCATCGCCGCATGGTGGCGAAGCTCTATGCCTTCATGGACCCGCCGATCTCGACCCTGATGCGCTATCGCGAAGACGATAAGAGCATCGAGGCCCGCTATGCCCGCGCCATCGCCTATTACCGCAAGCCGGACCTGGGCAACGCTATTCCGCTGATCGACGGACTGATCGCCGAGCGGCCCAAGGACCCCTATTTTCACGAACTGAAGGGCCAGATGCTGTTCGAAAACCAGCGCGGGCCGGAAGCCATTCCCGAATATCGCATGGCCGTGCAGCTGCTGCCCAACAACCCGCTGCTGCTGCAGGAATTGGGACAGGCCGAGGTGGAATCCGAAGACCCCGCCCTGACTGCCGATGCCAGCCGCCATCTGAAGCTGTCGGTGCAGCGCGACCCCTCGGATGCCGGCGCCTGGCGCTTGCTGTCGATTGCCTATGGCCGCAGCGGCCAGGAGCCCCAGGCCGAAGCCGCCCTGGCGGAATATTCCCTGCTGGCCGGTCTGTACAACGACGCTCTTTACCATGCCGACAAGGCCCGCAAGGGGCTGAAGCCCGGCACTCCCGACGCCCTGCGCGTCGAGGATGTCCGCGCCCAGGCCGAACAGGCTCAGGGCAACCGTCGTCAGCAGTAAGGATCAGGAACGGGTCGGCGGGACTTACCCGCCCACCCGGTTCATGGTGCGGCCCAAGGGATGTTCCGTCGCGAACTGGCTGACGAAGTCATGCCCCTTGGGCTTGATGCCCAAAGCCAGCGCAATCGCCCGTTCGACCGCTTGGGCGGGTTTGTCGGAGCGTAAGGCCGAACGCAAGTCCGTGCCAGTCTCATGACCTAAGCAGGCCACCAGCTGGCCGGTGCAGGTCAGCCGCATGCGGTTGCAGCTGTCGCAGAAGCCGTGGGTCATCGGAGTGATGAAGCCCAGCTTGCCACCCGTCTCGGCCACCGTCACATAGCGAGCCGGCCCGCCAGTGCGATAGTCGTTCGGCAGCAGAGTCCAGCGGCTTTCCAGATCGCGGCGCACCGCGTCCAGCGGCAAGGCATGGTCGCGCATCTCCATGGCGAACTCGCCCAGCGGCATGGTCTCGATCAGGGTTAAATCATGCCCTTCCCGACCACACCAGCCGATCAAGCGATCCAGTTCCTGATCGTTCAGCCCTTTCAGGGCCACCGCATTGATCTTGATCTTGATGCCCGCCTGCTTGGCAGCGGCGATGCCGTCCAGCACCGGCTCCAACTCGCCCCGACGGGTGATGCGGCGGAAGACATCCGGGTCCAGGCTGTCGAGCGAGACGTTCAGCCGCTTGATGCCCGCCGCCGCCAAGCCAGCGGCATATTTCGCCAGCTGAGTGCCGTTGCTGGTCATGGTCAGCTCTTCCAGCCGGCCTTCCCGCACCTCGCGACCCAGTTCGTTGACCAGTTGCATGACATTGCGGCGCATCAGCGGCTCACCGCCGGTCAGGCGGATTTTCCGCACTCCCAGACGGATGAAGATGCGGGCCAGTTCGGCCATTTCCTCCAGGCTCAGCACCTGTTCCTTGGGCAGGAAATCCGGTTCTTCGGCCATGCAATAGCGGCAGCGCAGATCGCAGCGGTCGATCACCGACAGGCGCAGATAATGAATGCGGCGTCCGAAGGCGTCGAGCATCTCGGGCCTATTCCTCGGCGGTCAGATAGTCAGGATGGGAATAGACCACCACCCGATGACCACGGGCGAAACCGGCCAGGGTCAATCCGCAATCCTTGGCCAAACGTACCGCCAAGGCGGTCGGGGCCGATACCGCCACCAGCATGCCGATGCCGACCGAGGCCGACTTCTGCACCATCTCGTAGCTGGCGCGACTGGAGGTCAGAACAAAGCCAGTTGTAGGGTCGACGCCCTGGCGGGCCAGATGGCCGATCAGCTTGTCGAGAGCGTTATGGCGGCCCACATCCTCGCGCAGGGCCAGAATCTCACCTTCAGGCGAGACCCAGGCAACCCCATGCACGGCCCCGGTCATCCGGTGCAGCATCTGCTGATCTTGCATGGAAGGCAGAGCGCGGGCGACGGCGGCGGCCGAGATGGCCGCGCCACGTCCCACCTTGGCGCCTTCGACCCGGTTCACCGCCTCCAGGCTTTCAACGCCGCAGAGCCCGCAGCCGGTGCGCCCGGCCATGGAGCGGCGGCGGTCCTTCAGGGCGACAAAGCGGCGCGAGGAGATTTCCATCCTGAGTTCGACGCCGTTGCAGGCCGCCTCGACCTCGATATCGAACAGCTCGGACGGGTTTTCCAGAATGCCTTCGGTGAGCGAGAAGCCCAGCGCCAGGTCTTCCAGATTGCTGGGCGAGGACAGCATCACCGCATGGGAAATGCCGTTATAGACCATCGCTACCGGCACTTCCTCGGCCAGGATGTCTTCACACAGTTCGCTCTCGCCCTGGACGATGCGCATGACCGTGGCTCCCGAACTGACGGCGAAGGGGGCTTCGGCGTCCCGGATCAGGGCTGGCGACTGATCCGGGATCAGGCGGTTCCTCAACTGGTTACGGTCGGATACGGTCATAGCGGATCACCTTGTTCCTAACCTGCGCCGTGATGAGTTCTGCTCATCACGGCTTGGTGTTCGGCGAAGGTTGTTACTTCTTCTCGGTCATCTCGCGGAACCAGCGGGGATGATGCTTCTTGGCCCAGGCATGAGTGACCACGCCTTCGACCATCGCCCGGATGGTTCCCTGCACCCACAGCGCCGCATAGACATGCACGATGATGCTGGCGATCAAGGCCAGAGCCGAGGCGGCATGCACCAGCAGAGCAAGGCGGATCAGCGGGATCGGGAAATATTGGGCGAAATACGGACGCCAGGCGATGCAGCCTGAGCAGATCAGCAGGATCAAGCAGCCGGTCATCGCCCAGAACATCGCCTTCTGACCGCCGTTATAGCGGCCGATATCGCCGACTTCCTTGCCGCCCATGACGGTTTTCACCGACTTCATCCACTCGATGTCATCCTTGTTGATGACATTATGGTGGGCATAGCGGAAGAACTGGCGGGCAAAGCCCAGGAACATCGCCACGCCGACGAAGGGATGGATGATGCGGGCCAGCTGCGGCGTGCCGAACACGCCGGTCAGCCAGAAGAAGGCCGGATAGAAGAAGGCCAGACCAGAGATCGCCAGCAGCACGAAGCAGAGAGCGACGACCCAGTGATTGATGCGTTCAGCCGCGTTATAGCGTTGGATCAGTTTCTCTTTCACGACTGAACCTCCTCATCATGGTCTTCATCGGGACGGTTGGGACCGACGGTGATGTAATGCAGCCAGCCGAAGATGCCGGCGGCGGCAATGCCCAGCGTGGCCAGCGGCTTCAGAATGCCCTTCCACAGCTTCACGGTGGTGCTGATGGCCGGGTCCTTGGGCAGGTTGGCATAGAGCTCGGGCCGGTCGGCATGATGCAGCACATACATGACATGGGTGCCGCCCACCCCTTGCGGATCATAGAGGCCGGCGTTCTCGTAGCCGCGCGACTTCAGATCGACGATACGGGTGGCCGCGACTTCCTTCATGTCCTCCTTGGTGCCGAACTGGATGGCGCCGGTGGGGCAGGTCTTGACGCAGGCGGGCTCTTGTCCGACCGCCACGCGGTCCGAGCAGAGCGAGCATTTATAGGCCTTGTTATCGGCCTTATTGATGCGCGGCACGTTGAACGGACAGCCCGAGATGCAATAGCCGCAGCCGATGCAGTTCTCTTCGTGGAAATCGACGATGCCGTTCTTGTACTGGATGATCGCGCCCGGCGACGGACAGGCCTTGAGGCAGCCCGGGTCCGAGCAATGCATGCAGCCGTCCTTGCGGATCAGCCATTCCAGCTTGTCGCCTTCCTCATGTTCGGTGAAGCGCATCACCGTCCAGGCTTCCGCCGACAGATCGATGGGATTGTCGTAGACGCCGATATTGGTGCCGACTTCGGCACGCAGATCGTTCCATTCCGAGCAGGCGACCTGACAGGCCTTGCAGCCGATGCAGGTGGTGACGTCGATCAGCTTGGCCACCTCGAACGGGCCGCGCGCCTGGGGAGTGGCCGTCGGCGTGGCGGAGCGACGCTGGATGTCCAGGGATTGCAGAGCCATGCTTTCAAACTCCTCAGATCTTCTCGATGTTCACCAGGAAGGCCTTGTATTCCGGCGTCTGCACATTGCAGTCGCCGACCGCCGGGGGCAGCAGGTTGGACGGATAGCCCTTGCGCGCCACCGTCTCCCAGCCCCAATGCAGCGGAATGCCGATCTGATGAAGGGTCTTGCCGTTTACTTGCAGCGCCTTGACGCGCTTGGTCACCACCGCCTTGGCCTTGATCGAGCCGCGCTTCGAGCTGACCTTGACCCAGTCGCCGGCCTTGATGCCCTTCTCCGTGGCCAGCACTTCGCCGACTTCGACGAACTGCTCGGGCTGGGCGATGGCGTTCAGGCGGACATTCTTGGTCCAGAACTGGAAATGCTCGGTCAGGCGATAGGTGGTGCCGACATAGGGGAACTCGTCATGGGTGCCCAGACGTTCCTTGTCGGCCTTGAAGATGCGCACAGCCGGGCTGTTGACCACCTTGGGATGCAGAGGATTGGTGCCCAACGGGCTTTCCATCGGCTCGTAATGTTCCGAGAACGGACCATCCACCAGCTTGTCGACGGCATACAGACGGCCGACACCTTCAGGATTCATGATGAAGGGATTCATGCCCGTCTCAGGCCCTGCATCGATCTTGAAGTCGGGGACGTCGATGCCCGCCCATTTCTCGCCGGTCCAGCCGATGATCTTGCGAGCCGGGTCCCACGGCTTGCCCGAGGCGTCGCAAGAGGCGCGGTTATAAAGGATGCGGCGGTTCGCCGGCCAGGACCAGGACCAGCCGGGAGTATTGCCCAGGCCGACATCGGTATTGTCGCGACGGCTCATCTGATTGCCGGCCTGCGTCCAGCAGCCCGAGAAGATCCAGCAGGCGCAGAGCGTCGAGCCATCATCCTGCAGCACCGCGAAGCCCGGCAGCTGCTCGCCTTTGCGGGCCAGGAACTTGGTGGGGTCCTTGGGGTCGGGAATATCGGCCAGGGCGCGGCCGTTCAGCTCCTTGGCCAGCTCTTCCGGCGTCGGAGCCTTGGGATCGCGATAAGGCCAGGCGAGGTTCAGCACCGGCTCGGGCGCCTTGCCGCCTTCGCCCTGATAGAGCTTGCGCACGGCGGTGAACAGCTCGGCGATGATTTCCTGGTCGCCCTTGCCTTCTCCCGGCGGCTCGGCGGCCTTCCAGTGCCATTGCAGCCAGCGGGCCGAGCTGACGATGGCGCCGTCTTCCTCGGCGAAACAGGAGCCGGGCAGACGGAACACCTCGGTCTTGATCGAGGCGGTATCCACCGGATTGACGTCGGCGTCATGCTTCCAGAAGGTGGATGTCTCGGTGGTCATCGGATCGATGATCACCATGTATTTCAGCTTCGAGAAGGACTCGATG
>Ga0182039_10000441_pt1 | contig 21153 bp, 18 predicted proteins | sample sta12Can44000111_FD_125975 | JGI IMG/M metagenome (GOLD analysis project Ga0182039, IMG submission 125975) | Lab enrichment of tropical soil microbial communities from Luquillo Experimental Forest, Puerto Rico - statanox.12C.anox.44.000.111 | ecosystem: Environmental > Terrestrial > Soil >...
CGGCTTTATTGAAGAACTGATGTAACGGCAAGCGCCCGACCCTGGCTCCATTCAAGATGCCGGGGCGGTTTTTGGGCCCCAAACCGCACCACCTTAGAATCGATGCGTTCTCATGCTCGAGGAGGTTCGTCTATCAACGCGGTTGCTTCCGCGGTTGCTTTGCGTTTGCACGGTTTTCGGAACCCGCAACCGACAAAACCCAGCGGGGAAGAGATAAGAATCACGAGTCCGCCTGGGATCGCGCTGAGCAAAACAAAGATGCCTCAAAAACCTGCTGGCAGAGAATCTCGTTTCTGTCGATTACCGATCCATCGGCACGAAGCAGGAATTTCTGGCAAGCGTGAAGAGGACAGACATCGCCGGAGAGCAGATCAACAACGAGGGCGTGACCGGGCACTTGTACGGCAACGATGTGGCAGTAAGCACCGGCATCTACCGGGGCAAAGGCATCCAAGCGGCAAGCCGTTCTCCCGGCGCTTTACGAACGTCTGGCTGAATCAAAATGGCCGATGGGAATGCATTGCCAGCCAATCGACTTTGATCACGCGCTGATGGTCGCAGACTCCTGACGCCAGGGAACGACGATGCTTGTGCGGTTTTGCTCGCCGCCGTGACAGAGAGTATCGCTTGGCGGGAGTACACGTTTCTGGAAGATTTGACTAGGGCCTATCCTCGCTTTCGAAGGCTTCGTGAGCTACCCAAATCGTTACGCCGCCCGTGATGGCAATCACATACCAGAGGAACTTGCTCTTGGCGCCCTTGATCGGCGGGCCGCCCGTGCCTTTCGCCGTCCCTGCACCGCGCGGGCCTTGCGGTTCCGGAGGATTCGGGTCCAGAACGACGCGATAAGCAGCGCCCTCAGGAATTTCACGAACATCGTCTTCGACGGCAATCTCAAGGGAGCCGCGAATGCTTTTCACCATGAGTTCTTTGGGGCCTAGCACGATTACTTTCCCGACGGTAGGCTGGTCCGTGTTTGGTCGGAGGACCGCGGTAGCCACGTGCAGGGCGAAGGCTTTCGAGTTCGCGGTCGAGAACGTGGCGGTGCCTGCGGTAAGAGTGGCCGAAGGGCCGGCTTGCTCTTCGGCCAGCGTGGCGCTGCTTGAACTGGCCAGAAGCAAGCGCGCTGCGCGAACGCGCACTTGAACCGTACCCGCATTCTCCGTGCTGAGGCGGTCACCGCTAAAGACGGTTGACCCCGCAGAGGTCTCGGCGCCGCCCACGCGGGCGCGATCGGCAAAAACCACGGTTCCCAGCGCAGCGGACGGAGCGGCCCACAGGGGAGAAATCAAAAGCTCCACTGAGAGCAAAATAGCGAGAGAAACGCGGGCGATGACAAAGCTTTCAGGCACGCGCGAGCGCGTCATCCAACCTCCAAGAGGGGCCAGGGAAAATATACTGGAGGCGCAATGGCAAGGTCAACGAAAAACCGGAAGCCGGTTGACAAACGAACCGAAGAAAAATGCGGCTCGGGAGAGCCTCTTACGGTTGAGCGAATATCCGCCGCGCGTGTAGAATAACGGCTCACTTCGTTTGAAAAAGGCGGCGCGCCCATGGCCTCGGACTACCTGCTCAAGACCGAACCTTCCGAATATTCTTTTGCCGATCTCGAACGCGACAAGGTCACCGAGTGGGATGGCGTTTCGAATCCCGTGGCGCTCAGAAACCTTCGCGAGATGGCGCCCGGCACGCGACTCATCATCTATGAAACCGGCGATCAAAAAACCGCTGTCGGCACCGCCACCGTGGTTTCCGTGGACGCTTCCAATCCCAAGAATCCCGTGGTTACCATCAAGGCAGGAAAACCTCTGGCAAAACCTACGAGTCTGGCGCAAATCAAGGCCAACAAGCTCTTCGCCGGTTCACCGCTGGTCCGCCAGGGCCGCCTTTCCGTGGTTCCCCTAACTGCCGCTCAATACAAAGCCTTGACCGGAGACTGACGGCGTCAACCCGAGTATGATTCCCGAGCGCCGAGGAGGTCGGATCCGATGAAGCACTTTTTCCTTGCATGCTCCCTTGTGTTCGCGACGCCTGCATTCGCTCAGCAACAGCCGCCGGAGATTCGCTTCCACTCCGCTCCGGATTTTCTGCAACTCCCGCCCGACCTCTACCTTGGCGAAGTCACGGGCGTTGCCGTCAATGCCCAGGGCCATATCTTTGTGTTCTCCCGGGGCAACACCACCGGGCCTGCCTATGCCGCTGCGGCTGCGCAACTGCTGGAATTCGCTCCCGACGGAAAATTCCTGCGCGAGATCGGGCACAATCTTTATGCCTGGTCCTTTGCGCACACCGTGAAAGTCGATCAACAGGACAACATTTGGGTGACGGACAAGGGCTCGGACCTGGTGATCAGGTTCAATCCTGCCGGCCGTGTCGGGCTGGTGTTCGGCCGCAAGCAAGAGGCTTCCGACGAGGGTACCGAGCCGCTGAAGCACGCGAGGCCGCCGCTGCCGCCGGTGGACGGCATGTTTCGCCAGGTGACCGACGTTGCCTGGGACTCCGCCGGGAACGCCTACATTAGCGACGGCTACATCAATTCGCGAGTCGCCAAAGTGGATAAGGAGGGCAACTGGCTGATGTCTTGGGGCGAGCCCGGAGCGGGGCCGGGCCAATTCAGCACGCCGCACAGCATCGCCGTCGATGCCCACGACAATATCTATGTGGCCGATCGGGGCAACCGCCGCATCCAAGTTTTCGACACGGCAGGAAAATTTCTCCGCCAGTTCACCATTGACGTGCCCGCTCCCGCGGATGCCCGCCCCGCCATTGGCAATAAGCCCACGTCCACCACCGGCACCATGTCGCCCGGCGCGCCCTGGGCCATCTGCATCACGCCCGGACCGAATCAAGTTCTCTACGCTTCGGATGCTTTTCCGGGCCGCATCTACAAGCTAACTCTCGACGGCAAAGTTCTCGGCGTTCTGGGCAAGTCCGGCAAACAGCTTGGCCAATTTGGCTGGATCCACGAAATCGCATGTCCCAACGAGAACGAGCTCTTTGTCGCGGAGCTTCTCAACTGGCGCATCCAAAAGCTGGATCTTGAGCCGACACGCTAGCGTTGTTGTCCCGGTCCATCGTTTTGAGCCGTGTAGCAAACCTGTGTTAAGCTTTTTTCCCGCGCTTAGAACGCGTTGGCGCCGATAGCCCCACGACTTTCTATGTCAAATTCTCTTCTCCCGATTGAAGCGGTAGCACGCAAACTCGAACTTCCTGACAAATATTTCGAGCAGATCGGCTCACACAGCGGCAAAGTCCGGCTCGAGCTTCTTTGCGATCCCGCTTTCGAGCGCCGCGGCAAACTAGTCGTCGTCACGGCTACGACCCCTACCGCCGCCGGTGAAGGCAAGACCGTCACTTCCATCAGCCTGACGCAAGGGCTTGCGCATATCGGCAAAAGGGTGGTTATTACTTCGCGTGAGCCATCGCTCGGCCCAGTGTTCGGAATGAAAGGAGGCGCAGCCGGGGGCGGACTTTCTCAAATCGAGCCGAGCTCGAAAATCAATCTTCATTTCCACGGCGATTTCCACGCCATCGGCTCAGCCCACAATTTGCTCGCGGCGCTGGTGGACGCCCATCTCTTCCATGGCAATGATCTCCAGCTCGATGCAAACCAGATATCCTGGCTGCGCGCGATGGATATGAACGACCGGGCGCTGCGCCACATCACTCTTTCGCTCGACTCAAAAAAGGAGGGCGCCAGACGGCAGGGCGGATTCATCATTACCGCCGCTTCGGAGATTATGGCCATTGTCGCGCTTGCGAAAGACCGCAAGGACCTTCGCCGGCGACTGGATGCTGTCGTCGTCGGCGTCACCCGAGAGGGGCAACCGGTTCGCGCCAGGGATTTGGCTGCCACCGGGGGCATGATGGCGCTTTTGAATGAAGCGATTCTTCCCAATCTCGTGCAAACTACCGACGGCACGCCCGCTTTTGTCCATGCCGGGCCCTTTGGAAACATCGCGCACGGCACAAGCAGCGTCATCTGCCAGGAGATGGGGCTGCGTCTGGCCGATTACGTGGTCAACGAATGCGGTTTTGCCGCCGATCTGGGCGCCGAGAAATATTTCGACATCGTCATGCAGCAGTCGGGCATCGTGCCTTCGGCTGCGGTACTGGTCACCACGGTGCGGAGCTTGAAGAACCAGGGAGAAGGAGACCTGGCACGTGGGCTGCCGAATCTTGGAAAGCATATTGAAATCCTGAGGAGTTTTGGCGTGCCGATCGTTGCTGCTATCAATCGCTTCCCGGACGATTCGCAATCCGAACTAAAGCGATTGGCGGCTTACTGCGGGGAGCGCGGCCTGACCGCAGCGCTCTCGGAGGGGTACGCGAAAGGAGGCCCGGGAGCAAAGGAACTGGCGGAAAAAGTGGTCGAGACCATGGAGAAAAACCCTTCGCCCGGCGTCCATGCGTTGTATTCGTTCGAAGAGCCGCTTGTCGATAAAATCCAGAAAGTGGCGCAAAAGATCTACGGAGCGGATGGCGTGAAATTCTCAGAGGTGGCCAACGCCAACCTGAAACAGTTTTCGGACTGGGGCTATGGAAAACTCCCGGTTTGCATGGCCAAGACCCAGTATTCCCTGTCCGACAACCCCAAGCTGCTCGGGGCGCCCAGTGGTTGGACCCTCAATGTAACCAACGCGTCGCTCTCCGCCGGCGCCGGGTTTGTCGTGGTGATTTCGGGCAACATGATGCTCATGCCCGGGCTGCCCAAGGTTTCTCGAGCCGCATCGATTGACGTGGACGACTCCGGACGAATCACAGGCATCTGAAGATGGGAAGATGGTTCGCTCCTCGACGCCGGGAGAAACAACTAGAGTGACCGCGGCACCAACAAAGCTCGGAGGCCGGGGGTTGAGTTTCGTTGAACCCATTATGGTTCGTATTCCCGAGCAGTGGTTCTGGATGGGATGCGAAACCGGGCGCGGTGACGAGAAGCCAGTCCATCGCGTGTGGGTCGACTCCTTCGAATTGGCCGCGTATCAGGTGACGAACGCAGAGTATCAATGCCTTCTGGCCGCGACGCGCGCTTCCGCGCCGCCCGGTTGGAGCGATCCGAATTTCAATCACCCGAAAATGCCGGTGGCGGCCGTGTCCTGGCATGAAGCCGCCGCCTATTGCGATTGGCTGAGTGAAATTACGGGCAAACGGTATCGTTTGCCGACGGAAGCCGAATGGGAGAGCGCTGCCCGCGGAGGCATCGAGGGATCGGCGTATCCCTGGGGAAATTCGCCGCCGGACGCGCTTCCCGACTATGCAAATCGCTGGAAAAGCGGGCCGGAGCCAGTCGGTCTCTATGCAACAAACGCATACGGACTGTCGAACATGGGAGAAAACGTGCACGAATGGTGCGCCGATTGGTACGACGCGAACTACTACAGCCACTCTCCCAATCGAAATCCGCAAGGACCAGTCGACGGCACGCGCAAGGCTTCGCGGGGCGGTTCCTGGAGGCATCACATCAAGGTGAGTCGAAACGCGGCGCGCTCGAGCATTCCGCCGCAGTTCCAATACGCCGACTACGGCTTTCGAATCGCCCGTTCTTTGGCGGTTTAAAGGCGGCCATGTTCGAGAGGCTGGGCTCTATGGGTCGCCAGCCAGCGCGAATGGCAGAGATCTCGGTATGTTGTTTGCACACGGCAGTACGTTGGTACTATAGCGAGTGGGCTAGGCCGAATGAAAAGATGATATGCTTATCGCTCTGCCTGTTTTGAGCGGTCCGCGGCCTGATTCCACTTGCGGGGTGCCGCCCGGTCGCCCCGCCGCATAAAGGACAACGGATTTGTCTTCCGCAGAGGACAGAACCTCTTCCACCGTGTTGCCTTCCCAGGCGGCTTCGAACTCTCCGCCCGAGGAGTTTTCCGTCGATTCCGATCAGGAAGACAGAAACGGGCGGGGTTCCTTGTCGGGAGTGCCGGACAAGCACGCCTCGAAGACAAGCGGCTCGCCGAACCAAGCTCCCGTGGAGCTCGAGGAGGCGGCGGCAGCCGCACCGCTGAGAACGAAACCTCTCCCAAAGGTCAACGCCCTGGCTCGTGAAATACGGGTAAAGGTCACCGGCGCGCGGGCGGGAAACGTCTCGGAAGAGCGCGATTTATTTGCCGAAAACACCACCACGGTGCTGGTTTTTGAAAAGGGCGGAGTGATCCGGCTGGCGGCGGCGGTGACCCCTGGACAACTCCTTTTCCTGACCAACGAAGAATCAAAGCGTGAAGTGGTCACGCAAGTGATCAGAAAACGCACTTACCGCCCCACCGAGTGTTATGTGGAGCTGGAATTTACAGAAGCAGTGCCAAGATTTTGGGGGACGGAATTCTCGGCGGCGACGGCACTGCTGCCTAAAGATGCGGAAGAAGAGGCGGCTGCCGAATTGATTGCATCCGCCGAAACGACCGAAGATGAGCTCGATGAGCCGGCCCCGCCTCCGAACATCGAGGAAGTGGCATCGCTGAAGAAAGAAGTCGAGGCGCTGCGGACCCGGTTGGACCTGCTGCAAACCCAGGCGGAACCAGCGCTGCCTTCCGCAATGGCACCAACTCCAGCGGCTCCCTCGGCACTTTCTTCGGCAGCTTCGCCGCATCCGCAAGCGGTCGAACCCAGCTCACCGGTTGAATACGCTCAAACGGTCAGCCTGACCTCGCAAGCTTTGCCGCTTGACGCCGAGATAGGGCCCGTCTCGGTGCCACCCGCGGAGCAAAAGCCCGCGCCCACGCCGCCTCTGGTTTTTCGCAAGTCGCTGCCACCGTCCAAGCGGTCCTTCCGGGCGCGCGGGGAGTTCACTCCGGGATTTCGTGCGGGAATGCTTCGGCTGGCGATTCTGAGTAGTATTCTGGCCGCCTTACTCGGCACCGCATGGTACAAGGGTTGGCTCCCAGGGATACACCAACCCAAAAAGATCGCCGTCTCCTCCTCAGGCGGCGTCACGATTCCCGTATCGAGGCAGGTCCCCGGATCGGCGGCGACGCTCACTCCGGGGAGTGATGCCTTGAGGCCGATCAATGGAACGCGGATGAATGGAGCATCTCCCGGCGCCGGATTGTCGACGGAAACTCCAGTGAAAGCCACCAGTGGCAGTGAGAAGGGCTCCGCCGCGGCCCTCGCGGTCGTGGAGAAGCCGGTGGCCAGAGAAAGAAACACACACCCGTCCTCGATAGCTAAGACCGCACCTGCGCATTCCCTACCGACAAATCCGGCGAATTCTGTCCAAGCTTTGGGCGCGAATTTGATTGACGTTCCGCCGAAGCTGATTCAATCGGAACGGGCCACGGCTTCGGTCGATGATTTGCGAGACTTCGAGACCGGAAGTGTGGTGATCGACGCGATCATCGACACGGGCGGAAACGTTACTGCTATGAAAGTGCTGTCGGGGCCTCCGTCGTTGCGGTGGCCGGCGTTGCAAGCGCTGAAGAATTACAAATACCAGCCCGCCATGCAGCATGGCCGGCCCGTTGCTGCGCACGTGACGGTCAAAATCCAGTTTCACTTTGAGGATTGACCTTCTTTCCGTGTTCCCCTCCGGAAAAGCGTTTGGCCCCGCCTGCTTGTGAGGAAGTTTCGAAGGGCTGTACAATAACCTGTTGATTTGAGGAGGACCGCGCTGTGGCCACCGCCGAACAGACACTGCCAATATCCGAGTTCACCAACGAGCCGTTTATTGATTTCTCGAAGCCGGAAAACCGCAAGCGCATGGAAGATGCGCTGAAAAAAGTGAAGTCCGAATTTGGCCGGGAGTATCCGATGTGGCTGGGCGGCCAGAAGGTGACCACGCCGAGCAAGCGCAACTCGACCAATCCCTCGCGGCCGTCGGAAGTGATTGGCGTCTTCCAGAATGCTACGGCCGACATGGCCAAGCAGGCAGTTGAAGCCGCTAACAAGTACTTTGACACATGGAAAAAAGTGCCGGCGCAAGAACGAGTGAAGTGCTTGTTCCGCACCGCGCAGATTGTGCGCGAGCGCAAGTTTGAGCTTGCCGCGCTCGTCTGCTACGAGGTCGGAAAAACCTGGGTGGAGGCGGACGCGGACATCGCGGAGACGATTGATTTCTGCGAATTCTACGGGCGCGAGATGCTGCGGTTTGCCGAACCGCAGAAGCTGACTCCCATGCGCGGGGAACGCAACTACCTCGTGTACATTCCCCTAGGCGTCGGCGTAGTTGTTCCGCCCTGGAATTTTCCCTCTGCGATCATGGCTGGTCTGGTTGTCGCGTCCCTGGTGACCGGCAATACCGTGGTTCTGAAGCCCGCCAGCGACTCGCCGACCATCGCGGCAAAATTCATTGACATAGTCTACGAAGCGGGCTTTCCCAAAGAAGCCGTGAATTTCATTACCGGCTCGGGCGGAGCCGTTGGCGATACGCTGGTGACGCATCCCAAGACGCGCTACGTTGGATTTACAGGCTCGAAGGAAGTCGGATTGCGCATCAGCGAACTGGCCGCAAAACCTTCGCCGGGACAGATCTGGATCAAGCGCACGGTGCTGGAAATGGGCGGCAAGGACGCGATTGTCGTCGACGAGGAAGCAGACATCGACTCGGCCGTAGAAGGAACGGTGGCGGCGGCGTTCGGTTATCAGGGCCAGAAGTGCTCCGCCTGCTCGCGCGCAATCGTTGCCGAGAAGGTTTACGACACATTCTTGCAGAAGCTGGTGGACCGCACGAGGAAAGTCACCGTTGGGCCAAGCGACGATCCGCACAACTACATGGGCCCGGTCATCAACGAGTCGGCGATGAAGTCAATTTTGGACTACATCGAAGTCGGCAAGAAAGAAGGACGCTTGGTTACCGGCGGAAAGCGCGCCGCGGGCGACGGCTACTTCATTGAGCCGACGATTATCGCCGACGTGCCTCCTAAGGCGCGGCTTGCGCAGGAAGAAGTGTTTGGCCCCGTGCTGGCGGTGATCAAAGCGAAGAATTATGACCAGGCGCTGGAAATCGCCAATAATACAGAGTTTGGATTGACCGGCGCCGTGTATTCAAAGAATCCGGAAAAGATCCGAAAGGCCGAAGAATTGTTCCACGTCGGCAATCTGTATTTGAACCGCAAATGCACCGGCGCCATGGTGGGTGCGCATCCGTTTGGCGGCTTCAACATGTCAGGAACAGACTCCAAGACGGGTGGAAAAGATTATCTGTTGCTGTTCCTGCAAGCCAAGTCCGTCGCGGAGCAGGTCAACTAGGCCGAGGCCCCGAGCTATTTGGCACGGCCCAGCCAAAGTGCCGGTAGCGCGCTGATTTGCGAGACTTCAAGTTGCAGAGCGCAACTTTGCGCTTGTCCAAGATGCTCTTCAATCCGCGTTGGACTTTGCTGGCGTCGATGCGCGGCCTGACGCGAACTTCATCAGCCGAAAAACCGGATAGCTCAGGATGAGCATTCCCAGCGCCCGAGGAGCATTCTTCTGGTCCGTGACGATCGAACCAATCAAGAACAAAACCGAGGCCGCTAGCGCGACGCCGGTGAGCCAAGGGTAACCCCAAGCTCGATACGGACGCGGCATCCCCGGCTCTCGTTTTCGCAAGACCAAGACGGACGCGTAGGAAAGCGTGTAATTCGCCACGAAGAAAAACGAGAGCATTGCCGTGATGCGCTGGAAGGCATGTCCGCCCAGGAAGGAGATTACCAGGAAAAGTATCCCGACCATGGTGCTGAGAAGAAGCGAGACGGTTGGGGTTCCGCCAGTATTAACGCTTGTTGCGCTCCGAAAAAAGAGCCCGTCACAACTCATGGCATACAGAGTGCGCGTGCAGAAGAGCTGATTGGCGTTGAGACAGCTCAGCATGGAAATCACCATGATCGACCGGATGATGGGGTCGCCAAGGCTTCCAAAAACGCGATTGGCAACGGTCCCCAGGACAAATGTGTTACCGGCGATTTCGTTCATGGGCACGATGTACAGCGCGACGAGGTTCAAAAGCAGGTAAATTCCCATAATGGAAAACACGCTGCCGAAGATGGCGCGAGGAATATCGCGGCCCGGATCGCGTACCTCCTCACCGAAATAGATGATGCCGTCCCACCCGTCCACGGTATAGATCACGGCTTGAAGTCCCAGCATGACCGCGATGGTAAGAGGCCAGCCCGATGACAAGGGAGGTGCTGCGAGCCCGGGCTCGATTGCGGCCTTGTGGGCCGGCCCACCCAATAGAAAAGCTGCCGCTACAAGAATGATGAAAGCAGCGGTCTTCACAGCAGCGGTCAGGAGCTGCGCGCTGCTCCCCCATCGGATGCCACGCCACTGCAAGACGCCAAATCCTGCGATGATCGCGACGGAAAGGCTCTGAACATGTCCCGATAAGATGGCGAACAAATGGCCGCTGTAATCGCTGATGACGATGGCAACGGCGGCAGCCGTGCCGCAGGTGGAAAGCCAATCACTCCAGCCGACGACGAATCCGGCGTAGTCGCCGAGTGCTCGGCGGGAGAAATTATACTGGCCGCCGCTGCGAGGAATCGCAGCTCCGAGCTCGGCCATGGAAGGCGCACCGCAAAGGGCATAAAGCCCGCCGAGAATCCAGATTCCAAGAAACAGCCAACCGTTGGGCAATTGCTTCGCGACATCGCCCGGAGTGTAGACAATGCCGGCAGCGATTGTGTTTCCGATTGCCGCGGCCATCCCAAACCACATGCCCAGGGCCTTCAGCAGCCGGCCGCGGCTGTACGGTTGTGTGGAAGACGCCAACGAGCCGGTCGTCAATTTTTCCCGCCAAACCTCGCCATGCGTTCGAGCAACAAGGCGGCCATCATAACTTCCAGCACGAAAATTGCAAGTTCGACAGCAAGGACGGTTGATTCAAGCCACTTCTGACGGCGAATTGCCCGCTTGCCCCCGCGAAGTGAAAAGTCCCGCCGACCGCGATATGATGTGACCGATGGGTACCGTGTTGGCGTCCGAGAAGTCACAATCGGAACGGGTCGACACCAGTGTGCCGGTGGCAGTGTCCGTGGTCATCCCGTGCCTCAATGAAGCGAACTCGCTCGGGTCTTGCATAGATAAAGCGGTGACCGCGTTCCGCGCCGCGGGCCTCGCCGGCGAAGTGATTGTGGCGGACAACGGTTCGACCGACGGGTCGATGCAGATTGCCGAAGAGCGCGGTGCACGCGTGGTTCGCGTCGAAGAGCGAGGGTACGGCTCTGCTTTGCGCGCAGGAATAGCCGCAGCCCGAGGTCCGTTTATCGTCATGGGCGATGCGGATGACAGTTATGACTTCGGTGAGGTGCCAAAGTTCGCAGAAATGCTGCGGCAGGGCTACGACGTGGTAATGGGCAACCGGTTTCGCGGGGAGATCAAGCCGAAAGCGATGCCCTGGCACCACAAATATATCGGAAATCCCGGCCTCACGGCATTGCTGAATCTCTTCTTTCGTACAGGCATCGGCGACAGCCACTGCGGGATGCGCGGGTTTACACGCGCGGTGTACGAGCGCATGGACTTGCGAAGCACGGGGATGGAATTCGCGTCGGAGTTTGTCATCAAGGCCGCACAACTTAAGGCACGCATCACGGAAATTCCCATCACGCTGTGGCCGGACAAGCGGGGACGGCCCCCGCACCTGCGGAGTTTTCGAGACGGCTGGCGGCACCTGCGGTTCATGCTGCTGTATGCGCCGAATTGGCTCTTTCTGCTGCCGGGCGGTGCGCTGCTGGCGGCAGGCCTGTTCCTGGTCTTTTGGCTGCTGCCCGGACCGCGCCAGATTTCGCCGCGCGTCATTTTGGACATTCACACCATGATTTTCGGCGTGATGTTCACGCTGCTGGGAGTGCAAATTCTTTCCATCGGGTCGTTCGCGAAGGTTTTCAGTTACGCGGAGCGCTTTGACCGCAACCCGGTTTCGCTCAAGCGGCTGCTGAAGCGCGTCAAGCTCGAGACGGGATTGTTGGTTGGCGGGTCGCTTTTTCTCGCAGGATTTGCCGGTTGCGCGTGGGTTGCCTGGAAGTGGGCCGCCAGCGGGTTCGGGCCTTTACACGAGGTTCGCAAGGTTTTGTTTTGGTCCATGTGGTTGTTCATCGGTGCGCAAGTCACGTTCGCTTCTTTTTTTCTCAGCATGCTCGGCATCAGCCGCGGCACGTACATCGGCGATTACGATTTGCATTAGGCGTCCCGGATTATTCACTCGAGTCGAGCAAGAGGAAGGAACAGTTTCGCTCGACAACCAAGGTGCATTTGCGATGACACAAGCGATGAGCCTTTGCCGAAATAGGTGGGACTTGCGGCGGGAATTCCATTAGATGGCCTACACCTCGGTTGACCGTCTTGTTGCGCGAATGCGATTCCGCGCGGCTTATCCATTCATCAAAATGGGAACAAGGGTGTGTGATTTGGGCTGCGGCTTGGAGGCGGCGTTTCTAGACTTCGCCGCGGATCGCATCGCGAAGGGCGTCGGGTTGGACGATCAGGTTGCGGATGGCGTCGCGGGGCGCTGGAAGCGGGTACGCGGAGATTTGCAATCACCGCTGCCATTTGCGGACGGTGAGTTTGATCACGTTGTGATGCTCGCGGTTCTTGAGCACCTCAAGGACCCGGAGAAGGTGCTCGTCGAGGCCTTCCGAGTGATCACACCCGGCGGGTCGTTGATCATGACCTGGCCTTCTGCGATGGTCGACCCCCTTTTGAGCGTATTGCACAAGCTGCGTTTGGTGAGCGATGAGATGGAAAGCGACGAGCACCAGAAACGGATTCCCCTGGACACTCTTCAACAGATGCTCGCGCGCATCGGCTTCCGGAGATTCGTGCATCGGCGATTCGAATGCGGGTTGAACAACGTCATGGCTGCGTTTCGCTGACATCTCGAACGGCGGCAGAAGAGGTCGAGCAAGCTATTGTGCAGGCGGAGGAGCGTAGGGAATCAGCTCCGTATTATCTTTGTCGGGCTCGACAAGCCAGACATGACGGTCTTTGAAGTAGGACAAAAGCTTGGCATTTTGTTGCGGATCCAGGTCGCGCGCCCAAAGAACTTTGGCGGAATCGATTTCCGCGCCGTTGTAGACCCATTCATCATGAATATTGTGGTCCTCGCCGTAGCGCACGAGGATGAGGTGCTTGCCTGGAGTGTGAGAAAGTTTTTCCTGGATGGCGGCGCGACTCGGATCTCCCTGGCACGTCCAACCCAATAGGTCGCAGCTGTGGTTTGCGACCGCGAAGCCGACTTCGACTGCCAGCAGACAAACCGCGGCGCCGGAAAGCGCCATGCCCAGGGGCCGTCCGGACAGACGTATCGTCCGTAAATGACGGATGGCTTGCACCAACAAAAGAAAAACCACGCACGTGGTCGGCGCGGCGTAGTGGGGCATCGACCAAATCAACACAAAAAAACCGGCAGCGCCCAACAGAAACAGCAAAACAGGAAGACGCATCTTGCCGTCACGCACGGCAAATGGCAGGCCGGGCAAGAGCAGCAGAGCGCCCCACCAAAAATAGGTGCTGCCGCTTCGTATCAGTTTTTCCCCCGAGACTCGCCAAACGTCCGGCCAAGTGTTTTGGTAATTCTCGCGCTCCCAATCGTTGTAGAAATCCTCGAACTGCTGGTTGTGGTAATGGATGAGTGGTTTAGCGTGGTCCCACAGGAAGAGACCCGTGGTGCGATAGGTCCGTGTGTTTAGCACATGAGGGAAGAGCAATGCGTTTCCGGTGAGCTTCCAGTTGTAATAGCCCATAAACACGAGGGTCAAAAGCAAAACGACAGCCAGGGGCGCGAGGACTCTAGTCATTCGAGTTCGTGCAATCGCGGCGGACTTTGTTTTTCCCGCAAGCCACCAGAAAAACCAGACACCCACGGGAACGGAGAAAAGCAAGCCTTCGTAGGGTCTGGTATTGGCGAGAACCGCGAGTCCCAGTCCCAGCAGCAGCGCGTCGCGCGTCCCTGCGCGAGCAACCACGCGAGGCATCGCCCCGAGGATGAGTGCGCCGCCTGTGGCCGCCACGGCTCCACCCCAATAGCTGTTTATCCAATAATTGGCAATCCCGAATTTCGCCGCCACTAGCGCGGCGCCCAGCAATGCCCACTTTGGCGGCAACCACGCTTGAAGCATCCACAGCATCGCGGCACACATTGCCGCGACGCTCAAAATCACGCCAATCCACGGCAACCCGAGCAACTCGCCGAGCACAAGAACGACGCCTTGACCTGGCGGATATTTTGAGCAATAAGTCGGGAACCAATTGATGTGAAACGATTCGAAACTCATCCACATCGGGTGAGTGGGATTCGTGAGCCTCCCATGCGCCAGCGTGTCGCCGAGCAACAGATAGCTGAATTCGTCGTGGATGCCGGGGACAGGAACGGGGAGCAACGGCAGCACGGCAAACCGAACGCCGATGACGGCAAAAAAGAGGACCCCGAGGGCGAGGGTTTTTCGTCCCGCTAGTCGCGAGAATAGCCGCACAGTCGCTTGGGCTGCGTTCTCGCACCAAATAGGCGCAAGCACGGCGAGCGATACAAACGCGAATACGACAGCAAGCAGAGTCCAGAATTCGCCGGGAAACTGCAGCATCGTGTCGCTGCTCGAAAGATTCATCTCAGGGAAGGTCTTCGGTTCAAAAGCGCCAGCGTGAGGCGCCGAACTGCTACAGGATAACCGATTTTTGCGACGGAGGGCTCGTCCTGACTTGCCTAGCGCTCCGTCTCGATCTCCGCAGATCGGCTGGAACCGGCGGACGGTGTGCCGGCAGCGCGGAGAAAATCGGCCAACTCCAGCTGCTGGTTTCCGGCGTTCGCATAAGGCATGCCTGTCTCGAACTCGACGACCGAATCAGCTTTTCTATTTTCACCGTCGAAGCGCATGCCGTCGGTGGTGCCATCGCGCATGGCATCCAGAATGGTGTTGCCTTCGGCTTCCCCCTTTTTCGACGTATTTGCGCATGCGCATGGTGGGCTTCCGGCTGTCGACGGCAGCGACCCGTCCGCTTCCGCCTTTCTTGTGTTTTATGGTTTGGAAGCGATGTCGATGAAGCTAGCGACGTTTTTCTTGAGTTTCTCGAGGTCCGCCTCGCGCACGTACATCATGTGGCCTGCCTCGTAATACTGGTGCCAGATGTTCTTGCGGATGTTTTCCGGCAGGCCCATGTGGTCCACGGTGTATTCCGCCTCCATGAATGGCGTTGCCAGGTCGTAGATTCCGTCCTCCACTTCCACCTTCAGACGCGGATTGGAAATCATGGCTTGCACCAGGTCCAGCACCACGCTCGGGGAACCAGGGAAAAAGCCAAAATCGTTGCCCTCGTGTTTCCAATCCCAGCGGTTCCCGCCAAACTCAGCCGCTGGCTTGTAGGTTTTGTCCTGTCCAAACTTCAATTCTTCGCGGATGTAGGTGTTGAACGCGCCAACGAATGCGCCGCTGATGGCCGTATCCTGCGGATCATAATCCGCGGCTTCGCCGATCAGGTTGTAAGTGGGTCCGGCAAACCTCGCATCCAGGCGGCCCGTGGTCAACCCGCGATTGCGTTGGAGTTCCTGCATGAACTGAAACAAACGCACTCGTAGGTTGGCTTTGTTGAGATAGTCTTCGCTCAGTCCCGTGAATCGTGCGACTTTCTTTACGATCTCCGCCTTTTCATCCTTGCCGAGTGTGTCCCCTTTCATGAGAGCATCGGCATATTCGCCCCTCGCGAATTTTCGCGCTTCGTCGAGGAACGCGTTCAAATTTTCTGGGCGATCCTTGAGCGTCTTGTGAAACCAGGCCGTGGCGGCGTAACTCGGCAAATAGAGAATGTAGGCGAGATCCTGCCCGGGATAAAACGAGATAGTGCCCAAATCCAATACCGTAGAAACCATCACAATTCCATTCAGGTACATGTTGTCGTGGCCTTGTAGGTAGTTGGCCAGCGCGGCATTCCGGAATGTGCCGTAACTTTCGCCAATCAGAAACTTCGGTGAGTTCCAGCGGTTGTTGCGGCTGATATAGGTGGTGACAAACTGTGCCAGGGACTTCACGTCGGGGTCCACACCCCAGAAATCCTTGTCCTGGGCCTTGCCGACAGTGCGGCTGAAGCCCGTACCAACCGGGTCAATAAACACCAGGTCGGATTTGTCGAGCAGGCAATCCGGATTATCGATCAGCTTGTAGGGCGCGGGGGGTGTCACATCGGCGTTGACGGTCACTACGCGGCGCGGGCCCATCGACCCCATGTGCAGCCACACCGAAGCGGAGCCCGGTCCACCGTTGTAGAGAAAAGATACAGGGCGCTGACCCATGTCTTTGACGTCGCTTCGAGTGTAGGCTGTGTAGTAAATCAGCGCCGTCGGCTCGTCCTTGTCATTCCTGATGAGAATGGTTGCTGCCGTCGCCTTGTAGGGAATCGGCTGACCGCCGATTTTGATGCTGTGATCGGTGACCGACGACTCTTCCTTTGGTGGCGCGGCCGTTGCTTCGGCGAGCTTGTCCGCCGGCTTGGATTCTTTTTCCTGAGCCTGCACTTTCGTTGTGGTCACGCTCAGCACCAGCGGCGCGACCAGCAACACAGCAAGGCTCTTCACGCGGATCATGGGCTCTCTCCTCGAGGCAAACTGAGTTTTCGGTTTCAGCGAAACCTTGAGATTCTAACTGTTACTACGAACAAAGGGACTATTTTGTTCGACGGCGCAAAAGCAAAAACTCTTCGCCGCTGCGGGAGGAATCCACGTTCAGTTCCGAACAGTCATTGACAATCCAGTCGGCGCCCGCTTCCTCAAGCTCGGCGTCGCTTGCCGTCGTCCAAAGGCGACCACGCGTGCTCCCGCGGCCTTGCCGGCGCGGATTCCCGCCGGGGCATCCTCGAAAACCACGCATTCCTGTGCAGGCACCGCCAAAATTCGCGCTCCTTTTAGGTAGGGCTCGGGGTCGGGCTTGCCACGACTGACATCATTGGAGGTGACAAGATACTTTGGCTTTGGCAGCTTGGCGGCACCGATTCGCACCTCAGCCAGCCGGCGCGTGCAGGATGTTACAATCGCCCACCTGTCGAGCGGCAGAGCCTCAAGCAGCTGAAGCGCGCCGGGCAAAGCAGTTACGTCCTCGATGTCCTCGATTTCCCGCTTCTCGACTTCATGATTCTCGGCCTCATGGTCGCCATCGGGCAACAGCTCCTGAATCGTGGCCATGCTTGGCCGCCCGTGAGCTTGCTGCACGACTGCGTCCGCGTTGAACCCATGCTCGTTGGCCCACCAGGCCCACACCCGCGCCACGGCTGGCGTCGAGTCCACCAGCACGCCATCCAAGTCAAACAGCAATCCGCGGCAGCGAATCGAGTTCACTGGCACCTCGGCAACGGAGTTGCGCATCATGGAAGACATCACCGACCGTCACAGGAATATATGTGGGACCGAATGAGCGGCCTGAACATAGGTAACACACCTAGGTTACACTTCCTCCTTTTTTTTGGGGAGGGGGCTTGCCCGAAAAAGAGTCGTTTTTGTGACGAGCTTTAAAGTTACAATCGGCGCTGAGGCGATGGATATATGGGCATGGATACGCGAGCACGTTGGGGACGTCCGCTGGCCGTCTTCGTTGCGGTGGTATTCGCAGTGTCTTCGATCTTCCCCATGACCGCAGGCCTGTCGAAAGACGCCGCCTCGTTTCCAAAATGGTGGGGCACCTTGGACGTGGCTATAGCGTTCCTTCTGGCAGCGCTGGCCATGGTGATCATGGCCCTTGCCGGCAGCAACTTCAGCAAACAAGTCGAAGAGACCACGTACCGATCCTACCGCGTGTTGCTCCATGGCCTAATAGGGATGCTGGTGGTGTTCTTCCTTTGGGGGGATCGCATTGTTTGGAAGTATTGTCTTGTTGGCCTCGCCTGGCGCGCCTGGCTGCTGTTGTATGGCTTACCGTCTTGGTTCACCGTTGTTGGCCGGGGAGCCGCAACGCCACCACTTACACCTCGAATCGACTGAGCAACTGGCGGCAGGGGCTTTTGCTATCGCCGTTTCCGCCGGGGAACTCAAATGGATGAAGCGAACGGTCGGCCGCGCGTTGGTCGAAGTATGGCGCTGTGCTCGCGGAGTACTCACGGTCGTCGCCCTCGACAAGGCAGCGATGCGGTGATGCATGCGAGCGGGGTTTACCCGCCCTTGGGCTAACCGATGGCGGCTACCCTGCTCCTGCTGGCGATGGCTTATGGCACGGTCGACGGCATTGCTGGCAGTTACGTCGCGTCGGCGCTTCGCTCCCCGTCGCCCCATGCCGCATGCGCTGACCCTGGGCGTCTTGGGCATCGTCGTGAGCACGATCGGCGCCGTGCTGACGTGGAATAAAGGGTCAACCTTCGGGCCTCGTTGGTATCCCGTCGCGCTCATCGTGGTGGCGATCCGCTGCGTCTGGGCGGGCGGCAAACTCCGGCTCATGCAATTGCGAGTACGGCCAGGGCTACAAGGAGTTCAGTAGGAATACTCAATCCCTTTTGCCGCAGCAATCCTAGCCAGCAGCTTGCAAACTTCACGGAGATAGGCGACAGACCATGCCCGGCGAGAAGCCTACATCGCGAATCCGATCAGTAACGCCGCGATGAAGAAAATCGCTCGGCGATGGCCGGCTAACCTAGCCGAGGTCAATGCCGCACGCTAGAATCAGACTGTGCAAGCCCCTGGCTTCATCGAACCAATGGAGTGCGAGCCTGTAACTGAACTCCGGGACGGGCCGCAGTGGGTTTACGAGATCAAGCTCGACGGTTACCGCGCCATCGCGGTCAAGTCTGGCAATCGTGTCAATCTGCTTTCGCGGCGCCAGAAGTCCTTCAACGCTCAATATCCCGATGTCCTCGAAGCTCTCGGCGATCTGCCGGACGGCAGTGTCGTCGATGGTGAGATTGTCGCTCTCGATGATGCTGGAAAGCCCGACTTTAATCTCCTGCAAAACTACCGTAGCGCCGCTGCACGCATTCACTACTTTGTGTTCGACCTTCTCGTCCATCAGGGACATGACATCATGGACGAATCTCTCGAGGAACGCCGGAAGTTGCTGCGCTCCCTAAAATTCTCTTCTCCAAGGATTCGTCTTGTGGACTACCACGATGCAACAACCGCCGAAGAGATGCTTGCTGCGGTGAAGGGCCTTGGCCTCGAAGGAGTCGTTGCCAAACGCAGGGACAGCCGATACGAGCCTGGGAAACGAAGCGGAGCCTGGGTGAAGTGCCGGGTCAACAAGAGCCAGGAGTTTGTCATTGGCGGGTATTTTCCGGGTCCGCAGGGATTCGATTCCATCATCGTCGGCTACTACCAGGGGAAGGATTTGATGTACGTCGCGCGGACGCGAAATGGATTTGTGCCGGCGTCGCGAAGGGGGGTGTTTGCGAAGCTCAAGGACAAGGTGATACCGGGCTGCCCGTTTGCAAACCTGCCAGAGACGCAGCCTTCGCGGTTTGGTAGAGAACTCGACGCAGAGGCGATGAGGAAAGCGGTGTGGCTGCGCCCTGAGGTTGTGGCGCAGATCGAGTTCCTCGAATGGACCGAAGCCGATCGACTCAGGCATTCGAAATTCACAGGGCTGAGACCAGACAAACGACCACAGGATGTGGTGAAGCAGACAGCCAAAGCCTATCCGCCAAAAAACGAGGAGCCCACCGAATGAAAGCTTGGCTGCAGGCTGAGTCCCCCATGTCAGATGAGGGTACCCTGGGTCGACCACCCCTGGGTGGGGTAAGGCCAAAAAAGCAAGGTCTTCCCTCGCTCTCCTAGCGTTGTTCTGGTTCTTCTCTCGCAATTGTTGGTCGATGCCAGCGAGAATCAGATCCCGAAGTGCTTCTCCAGGCAACTTGCCAGGATCTCTTGCCGTCCTAGGCAGCGGCTGGGGCCGGTTGCTTCCGCCTGTGCCAGTAACCCAATGCCGCGAACAGAAGGACTGCAGGCACGCCGGTCAGTCCGCAAGCGACAAAGAAAATGCCGTAGGCATGAATGAGGCCGTGCGTGGCGCTCAGGCTTTCGACCGCAGCGCCGGAAAACCCCTTCAAGATCTTTCCCAGCCAGGCATAGGTTGAACTCAACAGCGCATACTGCGTGGCGGTGTATCCCAGATTGGTCAAGCTCGACATATACGTAACAAGCGCAACGCCTGCAAAGCTGATACCAAAGTTGTCACCTGCCATGACGAGCGCAAAGAGAGGAATGCTCATGCCCGCGAATGCGAGAGTCGCATACGCGGCAATCGCAGCTGCCTGCACAATGCCCCCGATGATGAGGGCGCGCATGTAGCCGAGCTTCACCGAGCAGAATCCGCCCGCTGCGATGCCTGCAAACGTAGCGATGAGTCCGATGGAGCCGCGCACCGCTCCGACCGTTTGCTTTGTAAGACCGATGTCGTGGTAGTAGGGATTCGACATCGGACCCATGATGAAGTCCGGCAACCGGTAGAGGCTGATTGCCGCTAACATCACAAGCGCGAGCCAGCCATGTGCGCGGAAGAAAGCGATGAACGGTCCCACAACAGCGTCGAGGAAACCGCGCGGCGTCCAGAGCGGCGCTTCGCGCTTTTCATCCATCACCGCATCCGTGCGCTCCGGTTCCTTCGCGAACCAAGTCGTGATCATTCCAATGGCCATACATGTGCCGTAGATACCGTAGGACATGCGCCAGCCGACGGTCGCTGCCACGATGAGGATAACGGTATCCGTAGACAGGAGCGCCAGGCGGTAGCTGAACTGATAGGCAGACGCGAGGAGGCCCTGTTCTTCTCCGTCGTCTGCCGATTCAATTCGCCAGGCATCGACCACAATGTCCTGTGTCGATGAGGCAAATGCGACGACGAGCGCAAGAGCGCCGAGCCGGCCGAGCCCGGCTTTCGTGCCGGTTCCGCCCATGGCGGCGAGCGCCAGCCCGACGACGATCTGCGAGAACATCATCCATCCGCGCCGATGTCCAAGCCGTTTAAACACCGGCAAGTCAACGCGATCCATCAAGGGTGCCCACAGAAACTTCAGAGAATAGGCAATGCCCACCCAGGAAAGAAACCCGATCGCCGTCAGGGAAGTGTGTTCATCGCGCAGCCAGTAGCCGAACGTATTACCGACCAGATAAAAGGGAAGGCCTGAAGAAAACCCGAGCAACAACATCGCCAGCGTTTTGGGCCGCAGGTAATCGGTGATCCGGTGCTTGTGGGGACTCACGCCTTCATTCTCTACGGGAGCCTCACGAAACTCAACGCTCATACCACCGAATCTTGTCCATGCTGACACTCTATAGAGTGTCACCAATCA
>Ga0182039_10000444_pt1 | contig 21121 bp, 21 predicted proteins | sample sta12Can44000111_FD_125975 | JGI IMG/M metagenome (GOLD analysis project Ga0182039, IMG submission 125975) | Lab enrichment of tropical soil microbial communities from Luquillo Experimental Forest, Puerto Rico - statanox.12C.anox.44.000.111 | ecosystem: Environmental > Terrestrial > Soil >...
ATTCCGGTGATCGGGCTGGAGCCCTCTTGCCTGCTGGCCCTGCGCGACGAGTTCTATTCGCTGGGTTTGGGGCCGGAGATCGGGCATCTGGGCAAGCTGGCCTTCCTGTTCGAGGAATTCGTGGCGCGGGAAGCCATGAAGGGCAGGCCCTTGCCGCTGAAGGCGCTGAACTTGCCCAAGGCGCTGGTACATGGCCATTGCCATCAGAAGGCCTTCGGCACCATGAAGTCGATGAAGAAGGCGCTGGCGCTGATTCCTGGCTTCGAGTTCGAGGTGATCGAAAGCTCCTGTTGCGGCATGGCCGGCAGTTTTGGGCTGGAGGCCGAGCATTACGACGCTTCGCAGGCGATGGCCGAGGTTTCCTTGCTGCCGACCATCCGTTCCAGCGCCGCCAATACGCCGATCATCGCCGACGGCTTTTCCTGCCGCCATCAGATCGAAGACGGCAGCGGCCGCAAGGCCCAGCATATCGTTCATATCCTCCGCGATGCCCTGGATACCAGCGGCATCGAGGCAAAAACCGCAAGGAGGATGTGACTTTGTTATTGGGACTGAAAGCACATCCATACTACTGTTGCCGCTCTCTCTCAGCCGAAAGGCGGAGGGGGCGTGGATTCCTATGTTATGTGCGAGTTTTGCGGATGTCCCAGCTGCTGCGTCTGTTCCGGCAAGATCTCCTGACGATGCTCTCTTTCGGACTGGTGATAACGTCGGCTCTGGCGGCGATATCCTTGCAATGGGGCAGCTATGATCTACTGCGCTTCCTGCTTCCCTTCGACACTATTGCCGAGACTCGCGTCGCGCTGACCATGGTGGTGTTCCTGTCGGCGCTGATCTGTTTTCTCTCCTTGCGTCAGGAGCGTCTGCACAAAGCGTCGCTGAAGGATGGCGAGCTGCTGAAGTTCGTCCTGGAATCCACCAATGACGGCTTGTGGGACTGGGGCAGGGGGCGTCATACCGTCTTCAGCCCGCGCTGGCAGGAACTGAACGGCATGATGTCCGGCGGCCGTACGCCCCACAGCGTCGAGGAGTGGCTGTCGCTGGCCATGCCGCAGGACCGCGAGCGCATGCGCAGCGAATGGGAACGCTTCCATAACGGCGGCGGCGACCATTACCGCTGCGACTATCGGGTCGAACTGGCCGACGGCTCGGTGCGCTGGCTGCGCGACAAGGGCACGGTGGTGGCGCGCGATCCGCGTGGACGCGCCGCCCGCATCATCGGCACCACCCGCGACATCACCATCCGCCGCGATGCCGAGGTGCAGTCTCGTCTGGCCGCCAGCGTCTATCGCAATACCGCCGAGGCCATCGTCATCACCGATACCGATGCCGAGATCGTCTCGGTCAATCCGGCCTTTACCGCGATTACCGGCTATACGCCCGAGGAAGCGCTGGGGCAGACGCCGCGGATTCTCAAATCCGACCATAACAGCGCCGAGTTCTATAGCGCACTGTGGCAGACCCTGCTGTCGCAAGGCCAATGGCAGGGCGAGCTGTGGAACCGCCGCAAGGATGGCGAGGCCTTCCTGGCTTGGCAGACCATCACCGCCGTGCGTGACGATGCCGGCAATCTGACTCAGTTCGTCTCGGTGTTCAGCGACATCACCGAACTGCATGTCAAGGATCAGCATATCCGCCATCAGGCCTTCCACGACGCCCTGACCGGCCTGCCGAACCGGCTGCTGCTGCAGGATCGTCTGGAGCATGCCATCGAGGTGGCGCGGCGGGAGAATTCGCATCTGGCGGTGATGTTCATCGATCTTGATCGCTTCAAGATCGTCAATGACAGCCTGGGCCATGATGCCGGCGATCAGCTGCTGGTGACGGTGACGGCGCGCCTGAAGGAAGGCATGCGCCGTTCCGACACCATCGCGCGGCTGGGCGGCGACGAGTTCGTGGTGATCCTGACCGACTTCGCCAGCTCGGCCGAGGTGGCCGAGGTGGCGGAAAAGATCGTCGCTCAGATGTCCGATCCGACGACCCTGAAGGGGCACGAAGTACATGTCGGCGCCAGCATCGGCATCGCCCTTTATCCGGAAGACGGCGACGACGTCACCACTCTGATGAAGGGTGCCGACACCGCGATGTATCGGGCCAAGAACGGCGGGCGCAACACCTTCCGTTTCTTCGACGCCAAGGTTGATGGCGAGACGGTCGAGCGGCTGAAGCTGGAAGCCGATCTGCGCCATGCCATCGAAAATCATGAGTTCGAGCTGTTCTATCAGCCCAAGGTCAGCCTGGATGGCGGCGCGGTGGCTGGGGCCGAGGCGCTGATCCGTTGGAACAGCCCCGAACGCGGGCTGGTCGCGCCCAATCATTTCATCCCGCTGGCCGAGGAAACCGGCCTGATCATCGCCATCGGCAATTGGGTGATGGGCGAGGCCTGCCGTCAGTTGGCGGATTGGCGCGACCGGGGGCTGCCGCAGATCAGAGTGGCTGTGAATGTCTCGGCCCGCCAGTTCATGGACGAGCATTTCGGCGACCGCGTCGGCAAGCTGTTGGAGCGTTATCAGCTCGATCCGGCTTGTTTGGAAGTCGAACTGACCGAAAGCACGGTGATGGCCGAACCGGAAAAGGCGGTGCGCCAGCTGCAGCGCCTGCGCGAGATCGGCGTCGCGGTGTCGGTAGATGATTTTGGCACCGGCTATTCCTCCTTGAGCTACCTCAAGAAGCTGCCGCTGAACACCATTAAGATCGACCGCAGTTTCGTACGCCATCTGGATGTGGAAAGCGACAATGCCGCCATCGTCCGCGCCATTTTGGGCTTGGGCGAGGCGCTGGGGATGACCGCCATCGCCGAGGGCGTCGAAACCGAAGGTGAAGAACGGCATCTGCAAGAAGCAGGATGTGAAGTGGCTCAGGGATTTAAATACTCGAAGCCCATACCTGCAAGTGAGTTTGTGGAATGGCTGGGTAACTATGCCAGAGAGTCGAGTTAATATCGTGATGTGCTGGGGTGGAATCGGTGGTGAATTATCTATTCATTGCTTGATTTACTGAATGCATAGTTGCTTGTTGGTTATATTTTTGCCGAAATGCAGCAAAGTTTTGTTGTGAGGACTGCGTTAGATTTGCTATGTTGGTGGGGACGGCCCTAACGCTTGGGGGCGTTCCTGGAGATCAGACGAAGGAGGACGGCCGTCATGGCCCATTCGATCAGCCGCCGCCGCGCTATTACGGTGCTTGCCGCCGCCGCCGGACTGCCCTTGATGTTCAAGGGCGCCTCGGCCAATGCCCGCATGGTCACCTGGGAAGGCACCACGTTGGGCGCGCCCTCGACCATCCAGCTTTATGCCCACGACGAGGCTCAGGCCCATGCCGCCATCGAGGCCGGTCTGGCCGAGCTGAATCGGTTGGAAAACATCTTCAGCCTCTATCGCGCCGACTCGACCATCTCGGTCCTGAACCGCGAAGGGCGGGTGGACAATGCTCCGGCCGAATTCATCGAGCTGTTGCAGGCGTCGCTGAAGGTTTCGGCCATCACCGACGGCATTCATGATCCGACGGTTCAGCCGGTCTGGATGCTCTATCTCAACCACTTCACCGCGGCTTCGGTGGACCCCAATGGTCCGTCGCGCCAGCAGATCGACGCGGCTCTGTCGCTGGTGGATTGGAAGTCGGTCGAGATCGATCAGGTGCGCCGCTCGGTGGCCTTCAGGAAGCCCGGCATGGCCTTGACGCTGAACAGCGGCGGCCAGGGTTATATCACCGACCGAGTCGGCGGGATTCTGCGCGATCATGGCTTCGACCGCATGTTGGTTGATATGGGCGAACAGCGGGCCTATTCGGCCAAGCCGGACGGTTCGTCCTGGCGTCTGGGCCTGGCCAATCCGGCTGACCAGTCGAAGGCGGTGGCCGAGATCGACGTGGTTGACAAGGCGGTCGCCACCTCGGGTGGTTATGGCACTCTGTTCGACGAAGCCGGTCGCTTCACCCACATCATCAATCCGAAGACCGGCGAGACCGCTCCGCGCCTGCTGGGCGTGTCGGTGGTGGCTCCTTCGGCTACCGTCGCCGACTGCCTGGCCGCCAGCCTGATCCTGGTGCCGGAAGAGAAGCGCCAGGCGGTGCTGGCCGCCTCCGGCGCCGAGAGCGCGATCTTCGTCACGCCCGACGGCGTGGTCGGCAAGTTCGAGGTTTAAGCACCATGACGACCGAAGCCGCTCAATATCATCGCGACCCTTCGGGGCGTACCCTGGTGGAAGGCATCGCCCGCGTGGTGCGCCTGGATGCCGGGCACGCCCTGATGGAGCCCGAGGTGTCGAGCGGCTGCAAGGGCTGTGTCTCGGCGGGTCTCTGCGGCGCCATGAGTGGCGGCAAAGAGGGGGCTCTGGCCAAGCGGCGCTTCACCATCAACAACGACCGCGATCTTCATGTCGGCGAGCGTGTGGTGGTGGGGATTTCCGAGACCACCCTGATGAAGGCGTCTTGGGTGGCTTACGCCATTCCGCTGTTTTCGATGCTGATCGCGTCGGTGACGGCGGATTTGTGGGGCAAGAACGACGGCATCACGGCTTTGGCCGCGATTGCCGGACTGGGTTTGGGTCTGCTGCTGGCACGTTTCCGCGCCGGTGCGATGGCCGATAAGGGGGAGCTGACGCCCCGCTATATCCGCCATGCCACCGACGGCGAAAGCTGCCACACGGAACAAGTTTAGGGGTCGGACGATGCAAAATTATCTGCTGCTCATGGTCGGGGCCGCGCTGGTCAACAATGTGGTGCTGGTGCGCTTCCTGGGGCTTTGCTCCTTCATGGGCGTCACTACCAAGGTGGACACGGCGGTCGGTATGGGCATGGCCACCACCTTCGTGCTTACCGTCTCGTCGGTGCTGACCTGGGCGCTGGAGACCTTCCTGCTGGTGCCGACCGATCTCGGTTATCTGCGCACCGTGACCTTCATTCTGGTGATCGCCGCCGTGGTGCAGTTCACCGAAATGGCGGTGAAGAGGATCTCGCCCTCGCTGTTCCAGACCCTGGGCATCTATCTGCCGCTGATCACCACCAACTGCTCGGTGCTGGGCATTCCGCTCTTGAACGTGGAACACCATCACAACTTCATGCAGTCGATGCTCTACGGCTTCGCCTCCGCCGCCGGCTTCAGCCTGATCCTGGCTGTGTTCGCCGGCCTGCGCGAGCGTATTGCCCTGGCCGACGTGCCGCGCCTGTTCGCCGGCCCGCCGATCGGCTTCGTCACCGCCAGCCTGCTGGCTCTGGCCTTCATGGGCTTTTCCGGCATCAGCGCGAACTAAGGAGACCAGGACATGCTTATCGCTGTAGGCAGCCTTGCCGTCATGGGAGCCACCTTGGGCACGTTGCTGGGCGTGGCCTCCCGCTATCTTCATGTCGAGGATGATCCGCTGGAGCTGGAACTGCTCGGCCTTCTTCCCGGCGCCAACTGCGCGCAATGCGGTTTCGTCGGCTGCGGTCAGGCGGCTGCGGCCCTGGCCAAGGGCGAGGCGGGGGTGACCCTGTGCCCGCCCGGCGGCAAGGCGGTGGCCGAGAAGCTGGCCAAGAAGCTGGGCGTCAAGGCTGATCTCGACGACCAGGAAGATGTCGGCCCGCAATATGCGGTGGTCGAGGAAGACCTTTGCATCGGCTGCACCCGCTGCATCCGCGAATGCACCGCCGACGCCATCTTCGGCGCGCCCAAGCAGATGCATACGATCCTGAAGGACAACTGCCACGGCTGCGCCAAATGCTTCAAGGTCTGCCCGACCGAGGCGATCAAGATGTGCAAGGTGCCCGTGACCTTGAGCGAGTGGCATTGGGCCAAGCCCGAGGACGTCGCCGACGTCCACGCCCACTAAGGAGGCTCCGCGATGAAGCTGTTTTCCGTCCGCGGTGGCGTCCACCCGGAATATCGCAAGGAAAGGACCAGCGAAAGCGCCATCGTGGCGATGCCGCTGCCGGCCACCTTGTATCTGCCGCTGCAACAACATATCGGCGCGCCGGCCGAGCCGGTGGTCGAAGCTGGCGAGCTGGTGAAAAAGGGCCAGTTGCTGGCCCGCGCCGGTGGTGCCGTCTCGGCTCCGGTGCATGCGCCGACCTCGGGCCGCATCGCCTCGATCGCCGATATGACCGCGCCGCATCCCTCGGGCCTGCCGCAGCCGACCATCATCCTGGAGCCGGACGGCAAGGATGAATGGGCCGAACTGCCGCCTGGCCTGTTCGATCCCTTCAAGGCCGATCCGCAGGCCATCCGCTCTCGCGTGGCCGAGGCCGGCATCGTCGGTATGGGCGGGGCGACCTTCCCCTCGGCGGTGAAGCTGAACCTGGGCACCGAGAAGAAGCTGGAAATCCTGCTGCTGAACGGCGCCGAATGCGAACCTTACCTGACTTGCGACGACCGCGTGATGCGCGAACGTGCGGAAGAGATGCTCGATGGCGCCCGCATCATGGCCTATGCCCTGGGCGCGCCCAAGGTGGTGGTGGCCATCGAGGAGAACAAGCCGCAGGCCTTGGAAGTGGTCAAGCAGGCCGCCTCGACCCTGCCGAATCTGGAAGTGGTGTCGGTTCCCGCCCAGTATCCCATGGGCTCCGAGCGCCATCTGGTGCAGGCCATCACCGGCGAGGAAACTCCGGCCCGCAAGCTGACCGCCGATCTGGGCATCGTGGTGCATAACGTCGCCACCGCCTGCGCCGTGCATCATGCCGTGCGTTACGGCAAGCCCTTGCTGGCCCGCGTGGTCACCGTCAGCGGCGGCGCCATCGCCAAGCCGCAGAATGTCGAAGTGCCGCTGGGCACCCTGGTGTCCGATCTGGTGGAGTTCTGCGGCGGTCTTGCCGTGCCGCCGAAGCGGGTGGTCAATGGCGGTCCGATGATGGGTCAGCCGCTGCCGAGTCTGGCGGTGCCGGTGGTCAAGGGCACGTCCGGCATCCTGGCGCTGACGGCTGACGAAGCCAACGAACAGCCCAGCGAGCCCTGCATCCGCTGCGGCACCTGCGTCACCATCTGCCCCTGCGGTCTGGTGCCGGTCGAGATGTCGGCCTTCATCCGCAAGGAAAACCTGGATGCGGCGGCCCGCCTGGGCGTGCGCGACTGCGTGTCCTGCGGCAGCTGCTCTTATATCTGCCCGGCGCATATCCCGCTGGTGCATTACTTCAACTATGCCAAGGGCCGGCTGAACGCCCTGGATCGCGAAGCGCGCAAGACCGACCATATCCGCCAGCTGGTGGAAGGTCACAATGTTCGCCTCGAGAAACAGGCCGCCGCCAAGGCCGCTGCGGCCGCCGCTGCAGCCCAAGCCAATGCCGAGAAGGGGGGCGAAGCATGACCGGCTTCAACGACAAGAGCGGGCCCTTTACCCACGCCCCCACCAGTGTTTCCAAGACCATGGTGACGGTGCTGCTGGCCCTGCTGCCGGCCACCGCCTTCGATCTGTGGCTGTTCGGCTGGCCGGCGCTGTTCATGTTCCTGATCACCGTCGGCTCCTGCGTCCTGCTGGAGGCCGGCTGCCTGATCATGTCGAATAAGCCCCTGAAGCCGTCGATCGTCGATGGCTCGGTGGTGCTGACCGGCTGGCTGCTGGCCATGAGCCTGCCGCCGTGGGCTCCCTGGTGGATCGGTCTGTTGGGCGCGGTGTTCGCCGTGGTGCTGGCCAAGCATCTGTTCGGCGGCCTGGGTCAGAACGTGTTCAATCCCGCCATGGTCGGCCGCGTCGCCCTGCTGGTGTCGTTCCCGCTGCAGATGACCGCCTGGGTCAAGCCGGCGCCGCTGTTTGCCGAGAAGTCTCCCGGCTTCCTCGACGCGCTGGGGATCACCTTCGGGCATGCTGGCGGCAACTTTGACGCCATCGGCGCCGCCTCGGCTCTGGGCTATGTCAAGACCGAGCTGTCGCGTGGTGTGCCGGTGACCGAGTCCATGGCGCATTTCGGCTCCAGCTTCAGTCTGGGTGACATGCTGATTGGTATGCATCCCGGCAGCTTCGGCGAGACTTCGGCTCTGCTGATCCTGGCCGGCGGCCTGCTGCTGCTGGCCCGCAAGATCATCAGCTGGCATATCCCGGTTTCGGTGATGGGCACGCTGTTCGTGCTGGGTTCGGTCTTCCATCTGGCGGACCCGGCCCGCTTCACCGACGGCCTGTTCCATCTGACCTCGGGCGCCACCTTCCTGGGGGCCTTCTTCATCGCCACCGACTATGTGACTTCGCCGGTGTCGAAGAAGGGACAGCTGGTCTATGGCTTCGGTGTCGGCCTGCTGACCTGGATCATCCGCAGCTTCGCCGGTTATCCGGAAGGCATGGCCTTCGCCGTGCTGCTGATGAATGCCCTGACACCCATTATCGACCACCATATCCGTCCGCGGGTCTTCGGCCGCACCTATAAGGGTGAGCCGCTGCCGCTGAAGGGGGAAAAATGAGCGAGCAGCGCCCGATCACCCATGCCGTGGTGCTGGGAGCCTTCTGCCTCGGTTTCGGGGTGCTCCTGGCCGCCACCGACCTGGTGACCCACGAATCCATCGCCCAGCGCAAGGTCGAGGATCTTCAGAACTCGCTGGTGCAGGTGATCCCGACCAGCATCCATGACAACAACCCCGTCAAGGACGCGGTGAACGTCAAGGACGATGCCGGCAAGGACGTCACCGTCTATCGCGCCATGAAGGACGGCAAGATCACCGGCGTCGCCTATGCCATCGAAGGCACCGGCTATGGCGGTCCCATCAGCCTGATCATGGGCGTCGATGCCGACGGCAAGATCCTGGGCGTGCGCGCCACCGCCTTCAAGGAGACCCCCGGCCTGGGTGACAAGATCGATCCGGCCAAGTCGGACTGGATCATCCGCTTCACCGGCCTGTCGCTGGGCAATCCGGCCGAGGATAAGTGGAAGGTCAAGAAGGACGGCGGCTATTTCGATCAGTTCGCCGGCGCCACCATTACCCCGCGCGGCGTTGTGGCGGCGATCAAGGGCGGTCTGGATTTCTTTTCCGCTCACAAGGCTGAATTCCTGGAGGTGCGGTGATGGCTGACTACGGACGAATCTTCAAGGACGGCCTGTGGGAAAACAACGGCGTCCTCTGCCAGATGCTGGGCATGTGCCCGACCATGGCGATGACCACCAGCGCCACCAACGGCCTGGGCATGGGCTTGGCGACCTTGGTGGTGATGGCCACCTCGAACCTGCTGATCGCAGCGCTTCGCGGCTATATCACCCAGCAGGTGCGCATCCCGGTGTTCATCCTGATCATCGCCGCCATGGTGACCTTGGTCGATCTGACCATGAACGCCTATATGCACGAACTTTATAAGGTGCTGGGCCTGTTCATTCCGCTGATCGTGTCCAACTGCCTGCCGCTGGGCCGCGCCGAGGTGTTCGCCGCCAAGGAACCGGCTCTGCCGTCCTTCTGCGACGGTCTGGCGATGGGCTTGGGCTTCACCGCCGCCCTGACCGTGATCGGCGCCATGCGCGAGATCGTCGGGTCCGGCACGCTGTTCGCCGATGCCTCGCTGCTGCTGGGTCCGGCCTTCAAGTTCATGGAACTGCGCATTCTGCCGCAGGATACCGGCATTCTGGTGGCGGTGCTGCCTCCGGGCGGCTTCCTGGCCACCGGCCTGCTGCTGGCCGGCAAGCGTCTCTTGGACATCCGTGCCGGCAAGCCGATCGCCATGGCCGGCGCCCACAGCGTCTAAGCGGGAAGGAGCGAGAAAGATGAAGGTTGGTATCGTCTACGCCACCCCCGCCAAGCAGGTCAGCCTGAAGGTCGATCTGGATGACGGCGCCACCGTGCGTCAGGCCATCGACCGTTCGGGCCTGCTGAAGAAATGTCCCGAAATCGATCTGGCCGCCGCCAAGATCGGCGTCTGGGGCAAGATGGTGGATCTGGAAGCGGCCCTGGAAGATGGTGCGCGGATCGAAGTCTATCGTCCGATCACCGCCGATCCTAAGACGGTCAAGCGTCGCAATCAGCCTGCGCAAGAGGGCTAGAGTCCTATTTCCTAAGCAAGGCCGGGGGAGGTTCGGGCAATCCGAGACTCCCCCGGCTTTGTTTTTGGTGATAGTCTTCTGACAGTTTCAGCGCCTCACGGCTAAGGGGGCCGGCGCTTTGGAACGTTGGGGGAGCGATTGCGGGAAGCTAAATCCACTGCGTCTTATGGTTGGAATAATATGCTTCCAATCATCGTGCTGATTGTTGTCGGCGGATGGGCGCTTGCTTATTTCTGGGTGGTGAACGGTTTCGTCTCGGCGCGCGTGACGACGGTGCGGGCGGAAACCACGGCGATCGGCGCCTCGTACGGCAGCGCGCTGGCCAGCAGCCTGAACGCGCGGCTAGCCTTGGTCGAAGGGCTGACGGCTTATATGACCGTCAAGGTGCTGGAGCCTCAGATCGAGTTTCCCACCGACATGGCGCATGAATTTCCCGCCTTTGCCGGCATCGTGTTTCACAGTGCCGAGGGCGTGCGTAATATCTCGGTCTCCCCCGATTTCAAGGTTGGTTACGTCTTCCCCGACGATCCCGGCAATCGCAAGGTGATCGGCAACAATATCCTCGAGGATAAGCGGGTCGGTTTCGCCGCCGCCGTCCGCCGGGCCATCGATACCCATGGGGTGACGGTGCATGAACCGGTCGATCTGATCCAGGGCGGGTTAGGGCTGATCGCCCGTCAGGCCGTCTATCGCGACGACCGTCCCTGGGGCGCGGTGGGCATGGCCTTTCTGGTCGAGCCGCTGGTGCGCGAGGCCGGTTTGCCCGGTGTCTCGGGTCGCCTGAACTGGGGGCTGCGCACGGCGGCGGGAACCCCGGTGGCTGGTGACGCCAGCGTCTTTGCGCGTGATCCGGTGGTTACCCGTGTCAGTTTGCCCGATGGCTATTGGGAATTGGCCCTGGTTCCTGACGGGAACTGGGAAAAGGGGATACGTTCCGGCGCCGAATATCATCTGATCCAGGCCGCCATGGTGGCGTTGGGCATCGTGGCGTTGCTGCTGGCGGTGACCCAAAGCTCGAACCGCTTCCGTCTGCGCGAAGAGGTGCGGGCCCGCACCGCCGATCTGTGGGAAACCCAGAAGCAACTGGAAAGCCATAGCCGTGAACTCGGCCAGGCCCATGAAGAGCTGGAACGCTTCGCCTATGTTGCCGCCCATGATCTGCAGGAACCCCTGCGTTCGATCACCAGCTTCAGCCAGCTGATCCTGCGCACCTATAACGACAAGCTGGATGACGAAGGCCGGGCCTGGCTCAGCCAGGTGGTTGATGGCGGCCATCGCATGCGGCAATTGCTGCGCGATATTCAGCTCTATCTGGCCGAGGCGACCTTGCCCTTGCCCAGCGCGCCTCATTCGGTGGCGGACGCCCTGGAAGAGGCCGAGGGTAAGCTGGCCAACGCCATCAGCATCTCGGGCGCGGTGATCCATGCCGAGGAATTGCCGATGGTGATGGCTGACCGCCGCCGTCTGACCGAGATCATGACGGTGCTGCTGTCGAACGCCATCGAATATCGCAAGCCCGGCGTTCAGCCCGAGGTGCGAATCTCCAGCCGCCGCGAGGGGGGAATGCAGGTGGTGTCCGTCACCGACAACGGCATCGGCATCGCGCCGGAATATCACAAGCGTGTCTTCGAGGTGTTCCAGCGGTTGCATGGCCGGCACGAGCATCCCGGCACCGGCATGGGGCTGGCCATCGTCAGCAAGATGGTCATGCGGCTGCAGGGCAAGGTGATCCTGAATTCCGAGCCCGGACAGGGCAGCACCTTCTCCATTTACCTGCCGGGGGTGTAAATTCGATTCCCCGGCCTCCATCTATGACCGATCACAGAACAAGGGGCGGGGAGCGATGTCCGAACGGCATGGAATGAGACTGGCGGGGTTGGTGGTTCTGGCCATGCTGGCCTTTGCCGCCAATTCTGTGCTGTGTCGCAAGGCCTTGGCGCAATCCTCGATCGATCCGGCCAGCTTCAGCCTTCTGCGCATCGCCTCGGGCGCCGCCATGCTGGGGCTGCTGTCGCGCCTTCGTCAGGGGCGGCCCTTGGCGTCCGGATCATGGAAAGGCGGGTTGGCGCTGCTGCTCTATGTCGTCTGCTTTTCCTTCGCTTATGTCTCGTTGGGAGCGGCCAGTGGGGCTTTGCTGCTGTTTGGCGCGGTGCAGGCGACCATGATCATTCGCGGCCTGCTGACCGGCGAGCGCCTGCGGGCGCCGCAATGGCTGGGATTGCTGCTGGCCCTGGGCGGTCTGGTAGCGCTGCTGCTGCCCGGAGCCAGCGCGCCCGATCCTTTGGGCGCGGCGCTGATGCTGCTGGCCGGCGTTTCCTGGGGGGCTTATTCGTTGCTGGGGCGGGTGGCGAAAGAGGCTCCCCTGCATGCCACCGCCGGGAATTTCATCAAGGCGGCCCCGATGGCATTGCTGCCGGCGGCAGTGATGGTCGCGCTGGGGCGAGTGGGGCTGGATGCGTCGGGCGCAGCGCTGGCGGTGGCCTCTGGCGCGCTGGCTTCCGGCTTGGGATATGCCTTGTGGTACAAGGTACTGCCGCAATTGCGGGCGGTCACCGCTGCCTCGGTCCAGCTCAGCGTTCCGGTGATCACCGCGGTGGGCGGAGCGCTGATGCTGGGCGAGGTGTTGAGCCTTCGTCTGACCTTGGCCTCGTTGGCCGTGTTGGGCGGCATCGCCCTGGTGGTCAGGACGAAGCGTTAGCCTTCCTGATGGCCTTTTTTTTATGGCCGCAGGAACAATTGCAGTCGCCGCCGACGCAAGGAAGCATGCGGCGCAGCACATTGTCTTTGAGCAGGAAATGGTGACGCAGCGCGCCGACCACATGCAAAGCCAGCAGCAGAATCAGCAGCACGGCAATGTTCTCGTGCCATCCCTTGAAGAAATGAGCCATTTCCTTGTCGGGCGCCACCAGCGGCGGCACCGTGAACAGCCCGAAGAACGAGATCGGCTTGTCGGCAGCCGAGCTCATCAGCCAACCCGACAACGGCATGGCCAGACCGACCAGCAGCAGGCCCAGCTTCACCGCCTTAGCCAGCAGCACCTCATAGGCCTTGCCCTCCAGGCCGGGGCGGGGGCCGTCGAACAGCCACCAGACCAGCCGCAGCAGACCCAGCGTCAGCGCCAGGATGCCGATGGCCTTATGGGTGGGGGTCAGGAATTTCAGATCGTCCAGCAGATAGCCGCAGCCGATCAGGGCAATGATGATGATGGCGGTCAGCCAATGCAGGGCGCGGGTGCCCTTGCCATAGACTTCGCCGTCGCTTTTGAACGTCATATCACTTCACTCCAAGCAGGGCCAACATGATGCCGCCCGAAATGGCCGTTCCGAAGACGCCAGCCAGATTCGGCCCCATGGCGTGGTATATTAGATAATTCTCCTTATCTTCTTCAAGCGCCACCAGATGTGCCACGCGCGCGGCGATCGGAACCGAGGCGATGCCGGCCGAGCCCAGCAGCGGATTGATCTTTTCCTTCAGGAACAGATTCATCAGCTTGGCGCCCAGCACGCCCGAGCCGGTGCCGAACAGGAAGGCGACCAGGCCCAGCACTACGATCTCGACGGTCTTGAAGGTCAGGAACTTGTCCGCCGACATGGTCGAGCCAATCGCCACCGTCAGGATGATGATGATGACATTCATCAGCCCATTGGCGGCGGTCTTGGCCAGACGGTCGACCACCAGCACTTCCTTGAACAGGTTGCCCAGCATCAGCATGGTGATCAGCGGCGCCACGGGCGGGAAGAACAGATTGACCAGCACGCCGATGACGATGGGGAAGGCGATGCGCTCCAACCGGCTCACCTGACGGTTCTGCTTCATGACGATGCGGCGTTCCTTCTTCGAGGTCAGCAGCTTCATCACCGGGGGCTGGATCAAGGGCATCAACGCCATATAGGAATAGGCGGCCACCGAGATTTGCGGCAGCAGATGCGGGGCCAGCTTCATGGTGACGAAGATCGCCATGGGCCCATCGGCGCCGCCGATGATGCCGATGGCGCCGGCCTCGTTGATGGTAAAGCCCAGCATCTTGGCGCCGATCAGCGCCACGAAGATGCCCAGATGGGCGGCGGCGCCCAACACCACCAGCTTCGGATTGGCGATCATCGGGCCGAAATCGGTCATGGCGCCGACGCCAAAGAAGATCAGCGGCGGAATGATCAGCAGCGCCACGCCCTGATAGGCATAGTTGAACAGCCCGCCCGGCAGGATCAGATCCGATCCCGGCACGTTCGAGATGATGCAGGAAAAGCCGATGCCGACCAGCAGCAGGGGCTCGTAACGCTTGGACACCGCCAGATAGATCATGGTGGCGCCGATGGCGATCATCACCAGATTGCCCCACCAGAAATGGTCGAGGCCGGTCTGGTCCTTCAGGGCCAGCAGGAAGGAGGCGAATTGGTCAAGCACAGCCGCTTATCCTTGCATTCTGTCGTTTTCAACTCCCCTCGCCCGAAATCGGGAGAGGGGCTGCGGGCGAGGGGGAGGAATGGGTCAGTGATGGCCCTGACGCAGCTTGTCTTCGTCGATCTTGCCCAGCTTGTTCAACAGCGGGAACAGCGCCAGCACGAAGCCAATGCCGGTAATCATCACGATGGACAGGAAGAAATCGATGAAACTGAGCGCCAAAGCGCCGTTCACGCTGTCGGGAATGATCATGGCGTCAACTCCATCAGGACAGGGACAGCAGCACTTGCCCGCCATCGACGCTCTGGCCGGGCTTGACGGCAATGCTGGCGACGGTGCCCGCGTTCTTGGCGAAGACTTCGGTCTTCATCTTCATGGCCTCGATGACGGCGATCTTGTCGCCGACCGCCACCTTGTCGCCCACCTTGACCAGCACGGCATCCACGACTCCGGCCAACGGAGCCACCTCGTCGCCAGCCTGAGCGGCGGCGGGGGCCGGAGCAGCCGCCGGGGCAGGGGCGGGAGCCGCCGGAGCCGGAGCCAGCGACGGCGCGGTGGCGGGAACGATCGGTTCCGGCGAGGCGTGATGCGGATGAGTGACGTCGCTGATGATCTCCTCGACATCCACGGTATAGACGCGGCCATCGACCGTGATCTTGAACTTCTTATGCATGATCCTATTCCCCTGAATAATCTGGTCTTGAGGAGATCAATGGGTTTTGTGCGAGGTCTGATGCATCCAGCGGCCCTCGGCGGACCAGCTTTGGCCGCTGTGGGAATCCTGGATATGCACGACCCGGTGATGGTTCCCCATCATCATCTGCACGGCGGCGGCGATGACGGCGATATCATGTTCGGCAATGTCTTCATGACCGTCAGTCGCCCGAGGAGCCGCGACCGCCTTGGCCGGAGCCGGCTTGGCGGCCTGCGCGGCGGCGCGGTCATGCTCGATAGCGTCCTTCTGCACCCAGCCGGCAACCGCCGCCAGGATGCGGAACAGCCAATAGGCCAAAGACAAAGCGCCAATGACGGCCAGTCCGTTGATAAGGGTTTCCTGATCCATGGGGATGGGCTCCTTAAAGCGGAATATTGCCGTGCTTCTTCGGCGGCCGCAGCTCGCGCTTGCTCAGGGATTTGAGCAGCGACAGAGCGATGGTCGACCGGGTCATCGAAGGCTCGATCACGTCGGTGATATAGCCATGACCCGCCGACAGGTAAGGCGAGGCGAACTCGGCGCGATAGTCGGCCGCCAATTCCGCCGAGCGGGCGCGGCGGTCTTCGGCTTCCTTCAGCTCTTTCGAGTACAGCACGTTGATCGCGCCCTCGGCTCCCATCACCGCGATCTCGGCGGTCGGCCAGGCATAGACGAAGTCGGCCCCCATCTCCTGGCTGCACATAGCAAGGTAAGAACCGCCATAGGCCTTACGCAGGATGATGGTGATCTTCGGCACGGTGCAGGAGGCATAGGCGAACAGCATCTTGGCCCCATGGCGGATGATGCCGCCGCGCTCCTGTTCGACGCCGGGCAGGAAGCCGGGCACGTCCACCAGGGTCACCAGCGGCACGTTGAAGGCGTTGCAGAAGCGGATGAAGCGGGCGGCCTTGTCGGCTGCGTCCATATCCAGCGCGCCGGCCTTGACCATCGGCTGGTTGGCGACGATGCCCACCACCATGCCCTCGATGCGGGCGAAGCCGACCACGATATTGCCGGCAAAGCTGGCATGAACCTCAAGGAACGAGCCCTCGTCCACCAGCCGGGCAATGATGGTCTTGACGTCCATCGGCTTCGAGGAATCTTCCGGAATCAGCTCGTTGATCAGCTCGTCTTCTTCCAGCGCGATGTCGGGCGAGGGGCGATGCGGCGGATCGGCGGAATTGTTCTGCGGCAGATAGCTGAGCAACTGGCGCACCAACTGCGAGGCATGCTCGTCATTCTCGGCCAGGAAATGCACATTGCCGCTGACCGAGGCATGCATGGCGGCGCTGCCCACCTCGTCCATGGTCACCGCCTTGCCGGTCACCGCCTTGATGACCTCGGGCCCGGTGATGAACATATGGGCGTTCGACTTGGTCATGATGATGAAGTCCATCAGCGCCGGCGAATAGGCCGCGCCACCGGCGCAAGGCCCACAGACCACGGCGATCTGCGGCACCACGCCCGACAGCAGGACGTTCTGATAGAAGACATGGCCGTAACCGGACAGGGCGTCGACGCCCTCCTGAATCCGCGCCCCGCCGGAATCCTTGAAGGCCACCACCGGAATGCCCATCCGCGCCGCCGTCTGCATCGCCGAGACGATCTTCTGCGCATGCATCTTGCCCAAACTGCCGGCGGCAACCGTAAAGTCCTGGCTGACGGCGGCCACCGTGCGGCCATCGACAAAGCCGGTGCCGACCACTACGCCATCGCCGGGCAGTTCCTTGCCATCCATGCCGAAATGCCGGGCCGAATGCCGGCCATGGGTGCCGATCTCCTGGAAGGTGCCTTCCTGGAACAGCAAAGCCAGCCGTTCGCGGGCGGTCAGCAATCCCTTGTCATGGCGGGCCTGCTGCTTGTCGCCACCGCCGCCTAGGAACACCTTCTCGCGCCGGGCGTCCAGGTCTTCGAGCAGCTTGGAAGAGATCGTCATGGCGATATGGTTCCCCCCATGCCCCGCTTTCGTCACGAATTTGCAAAGAAATCAAGCGACTGAACGGGAATAATGTGACTTCCGTCAAGCTACTCCACTCAAGCCCTGGGGGCAACCTGCGTTGCGGGCAGGGCTGGGTTTACGGAGGGAGTTGTGTGGATGGCGGTGTGGTGCTGGGCTGGCGATAAGACGTGGGCGCTGCCCACACCTGCCAAGGCCTGGGGCCTTGGAACCCAGGAGATATTTACTCTCACAATAGATGTGTGAGGATAATTACTTAATTTATTAGATTTATTATAATTATTCCGGGTTTTTTTGCTGTATTATATTGTTGTTGTCATTTTATATTTTTATCCCATTTCTAGCCGCGTGAAGGGCGTGAATGATAGGATTTTCAGGCGGTTCTGGTGGTAATCTTGCTTCAAAATCGTGAATGTCACCAAAAATATCTTGTGAAATTTTGGTTATTTTGAATAATGATTTTTCGTATTTGTCAATTATAAGTGCATTAGTTACAGCATTGATATGAATATAGCCAAGATGAATTGCCTCAACACCTGGAATAAAAGTCATTTTTAAATTTTCTTTCCAACGATTTCGCGCGTTTTCAGCGTTGAGTACCTTTGCTGTTGTAGCCTCCCTATCAATCTTTAGCCATACTGGCACGCGGCATTGTTGTTCATATCCAAACCATCCGCACCAATTTTTGAATTGATCCCATTCATCGCGTGAGGAAGGGCCGAAATCAAAAAGGCTTACAGCCTTGTGCTTTTTAGCGAATGAACTGTCGTAGCGACCTGGGATAACTTGAATTTCCCCAGATGATAGCCCTCTTGGGCTTGTTGCATGCCAAAGCCCTCCATTCAAAATATCCCATAATTCCGCGGGTAGGCCAGGATTGTCCATTTTTCTATATAGCCCATTATTTTGTTACAGCATTAACAATGCGTCGTTGAAGATGTAGCTTTACAATATATTATAATTGATCATGATATTTATCTGTTTCTGCGAAAAATGGTTCGGTGATCGATGTTGCGTGTATGTATCGAGGACTTGAGTCATTCTGAAGGTCTAGGCGAATTCAGCACGTTTCAGGATGCAGTCCTTGAATTGGAGCGTCTTGCGTCAATTCCCTGGGATCAGGCTCCTAATCGAGCGCCTTGCACGTCATGGCGCAGTTGTGGTCGCAGATATGAGGTCATTATTTATGACGATGCTACGGAACCTTGGAGCTTAATTGAGCAGGTGCCGATGCTGGAAATTTCCGCATCAGCTGTGAACTGGCTGCGTCGGAGCTGAATATAAACTAACGCAGTCCAGGGCCGCTGGCCCTGGCGGGTTTGGGCAGCGCCCAATAACGATACCCCCAGCCAAGCCCCCCTCTTAAATCACCAAATCCCAATAAGGCCTTGGCCCGAAATGCTCGGCCAGGAAGTCGACGAAGGCGCGGACCTTGGGCGACAGATGGCGGGCATGGGGATAGACGGCATATATGCCGACCTGTTGCGGCACATAGTCTTCCAGCACCTTGACCAAGGTTCCGGCCTGCAGGTCGGCGCCGACGATGAAGGTGGGCAGCATCACCAAGCCCAGGCCGCCCAGGGCGGCTTGGCGCAGCACGTCGCCGTTGTTGGCGCGCAGGCGGCCTTTGACCTCGATGGTGATTTTCTTGCCGTCGGGGCCGGAGAAGCTCCATTCCTCGGCGCTGACCAGATTGGAATAGAGCATACAGCAATGGCCGGACAGGTCTTCGGGGGTTTGCGGGGTGCCGCGCTCGGCCAGATAGGCGGCGCTGGCGACCACGGCGATGCGGGCGGGGGCCAGATGTTTGGCGATCAGGCTGGAATCGTTCAGCTTGCCGATTCGGATGGCAAGGTCGAAGCCTTCTTCCACCAGATTGACGAAGCGGTCGTTCAGGGTCAGGTCGATCTCGATTTCGGGGTATCGGGCCATGAAATCGGACAGGATGGGGGCCAGATGCTGGATGGTAAAGGGCACCGGGGCGCTGACTTTCAGCTTGCCGCGCGGGGCGGCTTGCAGATTGCTGACCGACAGATTGGCCTCCTCGATATCGGCCAGAATGCGCTGACAGCGTTCAAGGTAAGCCGCGCCCACTTCGGTCAGAGTCAGGCTGCGGGTGGTGCGGTGGAACAGCCGCGCCCCCAGGTCGGCCTCCAGGCCTGAGACCTGCCGGCTGACCACCGACTTCGAGAGATTCAGGCGTCGCGCCGCTTCCGAAAAGCTTTTGCTTTCGGCGACGCGGACGAAGGCTTCCATGCTGTCCAGGCGATCCATTTTATTGCCTTATCTGCAACAGTGTTGTGTTGTGATGCTGGATTGTTTCTTTCCTCGTCGCAAGCCATTTTCCATGCAACGACGTTTCATCCGTTCAGACGAGGCCCATCATGCCGCTCTATCTCCGCCCTGCCGCCGCCCGAGGTCATGCCAATCATGGCTGGCTGGATACCTGGCATAGTTTTTCCTTCGCCAATTATTACGACCCGCGCTTCATGGGCTATCGCTCCTTGCGGGTGATCAACGAGGACATCGTCAAGCCGCATACCGGCTTTCCCACCCATGGCCATCAGGATATGGAGATCATCACCTATATCATCGAGGGCGAGTTGGAGCATAAGGACAGCACCGGCGGCCATTCGATCATCCGCCGCGGCGAGGTTCAGCGCATGAGCGCCGGCACCGGCATCCGCCATTCCGAGATGAACCCCTCGTTCAAGGAGCAGGTGAAGCTGCTGCAAATCTGGCTGCTGCCGGAGGAAGAGGGGATCACGCCCGGCTATGAGCAGACCGAATTCGGCGATGATGTGAAGCTGAACCGCCTCTGCCCGATCGCCACGCCGACGGGGGCCGATGGATCGATGACCATCCGTCAGGACGTCACCGTCTATGCCTCGATCCTGGAGAAGGGCGGCAGCCTGACCCATCCGCTGGCCAAGGGCCGGGGCGTGTGGATTCAGATGGTCGAGGGCGAGATGGTGGTGAACGGCCAGACCATCCAGACCGGCGACGGGCTGGTGGTGGACGGCGAAGAGGCGGTAGAGATCGCCGCCAGCTCGAAGAGCGAGTTCCTGCTGTTCGATATGGCGTGATCTCTGTTCAGGTGTATTTTCCGCGTCATGCCCGTGCTTGCAATGTCCCGATACCTGGACCCCCGGATCAAGTCCGGGGGTGACGGTTTGGGGGAGGGGCAAGCAAAGCGATATGGCGTGACCTCCAGGCCTGACTATCGGCAGGGGTGACGCGCGCTTGTTCCGGTCATAAACTGCTCGCCCGGCGGGTTCCGCTTGATCCATCCTTGAAAGCAGGAGTGGGACATGAGCAACGAGGTAAGGCTGTTTCAGCCTTTGACCATCCGGGATTTGACCTTTACCAATCGCGTCGCCGTCGCCCCCATGTGCCAATATTCGGCCAAGGATGGCGTGGCGCAGGACTGGCATCTGCAGCATTACGGCGCCATGGCGGCGTCGGGGCCTGGGCTGATCGTCATCGAGGCCACCGGCGTTTCCCCCGATGGCCGGATTTCGCCCGGCTGCCTGGGGCTTTACAGCGATGTCACCGAGGCGGCCTTGGCCCGGCTGGTGGCGTCGATCAAAAGCTTCGGCAGTTCGAAGGTCGGTATTCAACTGGGGCATGCGGGCCGCAAGGCCTCGTCAAGGCTGCCCTGGAACGGCAATGGCTGGGCGCCGGTGGAAGAGGGCGGCTGGCCGTTGATCGCGCCCTCGGCCATCGCCTTCGACGAGAGCTTCCCGGTGCCGGCCGAGATCGGTCCTTACGATCTGGACCGGCTGCGTCTGTCCTTCGCCGATGCTGCCGCCCGCGCCGACCGGGCCGGGCTGGATGTGGTGGAAATCCATTCGGCGCACGGTTATCTGCTGCATCAGTTCCTGTCGCCGCTGTCGAATCAGCGCAAAGACGCCTATGGCGGCAAGCTGGATCTGCGCATGCGCTTCCCGCTGGAGATCGTGCGGGCGGTGCGCCGCGCCTGGCCGGCGAACAAGCCGCTGGGCATCCGCGTCTCGGCCACCGATTGGACCGAGGGCGGGCTGACGCCTGACGAGGTGGTGACCTATCTGCAGGCCTGCCGGGCCGAGGGCGTGGATTATGTCTGCGTGTCTTCGGGCGGGTTGTTGCCCAAGGCGACCATTCCGGTC
>Ga0182039_10000446_pt1 | contig 21087 bp, 45 predicted proteins | sample sta12Can44000111_FD_125975 | JGI IMG/M metagenome (GOLD analysis project Ga0182039, IMG submission 125975) | Lab enrichment of tropical soil microbial communities from Luquillo Experimental Forest, Puerto Rico - statanox.12C.anox.44.000.111 | ecosystem: Environmental > Terrestrial > Soil >...
CAGAGTGATCTCGTCGCCGTCCTCGAACTGGTCGAGGTAGGCGATGATGTCGCCCTTGCGCATGGTCAGACTCCCTTGCTCCAGTAGCGGATACCGAGCTCGGTGACGAAGTCGGCGAATTCGGGCGCCGCGAACAACAGCTCGCGGCTCTGCTCGGTCATCTTGGGGAACGCGTAGGCGAACATGCGGGCGTCGTCGTAGAACACGATGGACGTGCGGACGTCATTATCGGCGCGGAAGAACAGGTCTTGGTTGATCCAGTGGACCATCAGCGTTTTGTTGCCGGCGCGTACGAGCGCGCCCAGCTCGCGCGGGTTCAGTTTGGTCAGCTCGGTCATGGCCGGTTCTCCTCGTCGTCGGTGGTGCTGGTGGTGGTGTCGGGCTCTTCGATTTGCAGCCATGCGGTGATTCCCATGACTACGCCGCCGCCGAATCGTTGGACTGAAACGCGAGCAGCTCGGCGATCACGCCGGCCAGCTCGTCGTCGGTCAGAAACAGCGTGACTTTGGTGCCGAATGGTTCGTCGTCGCCGAAATCGACGGTGATGGCGCCGCTGGTTAGCCGGCTCAGCTCGGTGAGCTGTGGGTGGTGGACGTTGACTCGGATGACTGTGCTCATGGGTTGGTGTTCCGTTCTCGTGGGAGGTTGTGCTTACACCACGAAGCTACAGCGCCGCTAGCGCAAGCGTCAACAGCGGGACTGAGTGAGCTGCGTCACAGGTTTCGGGAGGGTGACCCTCCCAGATGAGTCCACGGGGGACCGCGAACGCGAAGCCCTTTTCATCGGTGCGAACGCCGGGGGGAGACGCGCGAGCCGGCGCCCTACGTTATCGCAGCGGCGCTGTTGACTTTCACGACAGCGATGCTGTAGGGTTGGGGAAATGTTCGATTCGGCCCCAGGAGAGGAAGCACCAAAATGATTCAGGTTCGCGAGCGTCACGTCACCAGCGAGGAAGCCTACGCGGACGTAGAGCTGTCCTACGGCAGCCACGAGATCGATCCGGCCACGGCCGTGACGATCGCCTCGTGGTGGCAGGCGCCGGCCGGCGTGGGCTACATCCTCGCCGGCTTCGCGTCCGGCTGCGAAGTTGACGACGTTGCGCTGTTGGACGATATCGCCGCGACGCGCCGCGAGCAGGGCTATCCAACCGGGTTGGCGCCGCGTGACCGGAAGGCTTTGGACATGCTCGCCACGTTCGTGCTCGCCGCGCGCACGCCGGCCGGCGAGGTGATCGGCCACGTCCACCAATGGCTACCGGCCGGCACCGCGCATGTGGAGACGCGTTGCGAGTGCGGCGCGACGCGTATTCGGCGGGGTGTCACTTATCGCGTGTACAGCCCGTGAGCACTTCTGGGTGCTTGACAGTCATCGCTTCGCCTCCTTCTCGGCGTACATCTGCTGGACTTGCCGCTTGTGGTAGCGGGCCTCGGATTGGGACAACACCACCGTCGCGGGTTTCATCGTCGCGCTCGTTCGCGGTGACCTGCGCGACGGCCGCGACACCGAGCCGCGCTGGACAATCCAGGGCAACAGCCTCGCCAGGTGGTCCCGCGTGGTCGAGGAAGGCTGAGCCGTGAAAGTCTCCAGCAAAGTTCAGTGGACCATCGTAGGCGGACAGCGGCGGCTCGAAAGCCTCACCAAGAGCGGCAAGGCAACGGTCCTCCTGCGGGACATGGGACCGGGCAAAGCAGTGGCGGGCATCAAGCGGTACAGCGTCACAGCACTCGACGGCCACAACCTCCTCCCGGTCAGCCGAGGCTTCCACGACCTCGCGGAAGCGCGCGCCTACGCGAACAAGATTTGGCGGGCGTACTGATGGCCCAGCGAAACGGATGGCAGACAGTCCACACCAACGACGACGGAAGCATCGTCCAAGCCCGGTTCAACCGGTCGCGGAGATGGGAGTACCGCATCGTCCCACCAAGGAAGGAGGCCCGCTGATGGGTCTTTTCAGTGCGCTCTGCAACGGGTGCAAAAACCCGATCCTGCCCACGTTCAACACGGAGGTGATCAACGCGTGGATGAGCGACTGTGTCGCGATCTACAGCGACGGCACCCGCGTGCGCGGCTTCTACGACGGCTACGGGCGGCTCGACAACGAGGACGGCGACTGCGTGGCCGGTGACGAGGACGGCAGCGTCGAACCTGTGTGCTGCTGGACATCGAACAACGACGGCCCGACTGTGTGGCACGCGGCCTGCTGGTACAACGCGGGGCAGCCGAAACGGTACGAAGGCCAGTCGGCTCACGCGCCCGACCAGGGCCATTTCTTCGATGAGGGCACCTACGACATCCCGGAACCGGAGGTACAGCGATGACCGTCAAGGTGACCACCCGCAAGTACATGGGCGACGACGCCTATTCGTGGGCCGTGTTCGCGGACGGGCGTCCGGTCGTCACCGGCCTGGTGTCGGTCTTGGATCGCTCCACCAGTTCGTCCCAGTTTTCGATCAGCGCGCGCGCGCACATCACGGCGCCGCCGCGCTCGTCGGTCTCGACCGGGTGAGCTTTGGACTGGTGCGGCTCGCGGTCGACACGTAGCCGCATGCCGTATGTGGCGATGAGGTCGCCCTTGCGGATTTGGTGTGTCGTGACGGTCTCGTATTTCGTCATGGTGCGGTGTTCCCTTCGTGTTGTGATGTGGCGCAGCTCGGCTCGGCCGGCGCGTGGCTCTCGTGCTCGGTTTTGAGCGCAAGCATGGCGGTCACGATGACCAGGGCAATGGTGGCGATGACCAGCGCCCAGGTGGCGCCGGTCAACCGGCGGGTGGCGTGATGCTCGGCTGTGGTGTGCTCACAGCCGTGAGCCGGCGCCACGGTGGGCGCCGGCTCGGTCAGCTCGGCCGAGCTCACTCGCCGGCCTGCTCGGTGTCGGTGTCGTCGGTCTTGGGCGCCATCGTGCGCAGCGCCGTGATAGGCGCGCTGAGCAGCATGCCCAGACCGGCGATGACGAACGTTATCGACAGGTAGTGCGTGATCATTGATTCCCTTTCCTGTTGGTCGCTCGGCCGGCCGGCCGAGCTGGTTACGCGAAACTCTGTTCGAACCGGTAGTGACCGCACCACGGGTCACGGCCGGCGCAACACGATGCGACCTCGGCGGCGAACGCGCGCGCGGCCGCGAGCTCGTCAAGGTCAAGCTCGGTGTCCGGGTCGATAACGTCAAGCTCGGTGATGGTCTCGGCCGGCGCATCCCAGGCGATCGGCCCGCAGCAGCATTCCCACGCCGAGCGGCACGGACACACGGCCGCGCTCACCGCGCATCCCCGATGTGGCGACGGTCAAGCTCGGCGTTGATGCGCCATTCCCGCACCGCGTACGGCAGCACCACGACTAGCCCGACGATGGCGCCCACGATGGCGGTCATGACGCGCGCTCGGTGTAGCAGTGCCCATCGTGTGAGAACACGACAAGCGCGGCGCCGGTAAACGTCTCACCCGTGTCGGGGTAAAAGAAGTCGCCGCGTTCGAACGGGTGATACGTGACGCGAGCCGGCGCCGCGAGCTCGGGCTCATCCTCGGCGAGGATGCCGGTTATCCACGCGTGTACCTCGCGGTGCCCCTTGTGACCTTTGGCCTGATCGGCCGAGCCGGCGAGGATGCGCTCGCGGGTCGATCGGCGCACGTACGGTGCGCAGTCGGTCAGCGCGGCCGATTCGCCCTCGGCCACCTTCAGTCCCTTGTCGGGACCGTCAAGCGCTTTGAATGACCATTGCGTTTTCGGGTCACGGCTCGCGAGGTTGCGGTATCCGCCCACGCGGACACCGCGATACTCGCGGCCGGCGAACGAGCGGAACGTCATAGCCCCACTATACCCACAGCGGTGCTGCTAGACAACAGCCACAGCGGTGCTGTAGGTTGGGGGCATGAGTAAGCAGCGAATGATCGTTTATCGGGGACCGAGCGCGCTAGACCCGTCGGTGCCCATCGTGGTGCTCGCCACCTATGACACACGCACGGGTGACAAGAGCTCCGCCAACGCCAAGACCGGCGGAATGATCGAAACCTGGATTTTGCGCGACGACATTGCGCCGCTCGACGCGTTACGCGAGGGCACCGACACCGCAATCTGTGGCGACTGCCCGCACCGCTCACGACCGTCGGGCGGTAGCGGCGCGTGCTACGTGAACGTCGGACAAGCGCCGCGTTCGACGTGGGCCGCGTACAAGCGCAACGGTATCGGTCACGGCCCACGCCAAACACGGCCGTTCGACGTGTCGGTGTTCGCCGGCCGTAAGGTCCGTATCGGCAGCTATGGCGATCCGGCGGCCGTGCCGTTCGACGTGTGGGAGCAGATCAGCGCGGCGGCCGCGCATTGCACGGGATACACACACCAGTGGCGCCACGCCGACCCGCGTTTCGCTCGGATCTGCCGAGCCAGCGTCGACGGCCCCGAGCACATCAGCGCCGCTCGCGAGCTCGGATACCGACTGTTCGTGGTGCGCCCGATCGGCACACCCAAACCTCGCGGGCTCATCACCTGCCCAGCGAGCGCGGAGGCCGGCCGCAAGACGACCTGCAGCGTCTGCCTGCAGTGCGGCGGCACCGACTCCGGGCGCCGCCATGACGTGACGATTGAGGCGCACGGCTCGGGGGCTCGCAGGTTCGCGCCGCTCGCGATTGTGTAGAGCCGGCTCGGAGAGACCTGCATGGCGTAGCGTCTCCGAGCACACCGAGCGCCGGCCGCGTGCCACCTCCCACGCGGCCGGCGCTTTGGCGTGCGCGCGCGCGCGCTGGTGAAGTGAACACCTGTAGCGCCGGCCGGCCGGCTCGGCAGCAGTACCACAGCGCCGGCCGTAGCGCCGCTCTGCGGCCGCGCTAGAGCGCAGCAATGACCCGCGTGCGACGGCCGCCGGATCGGTGCCAGGCAGGGCGCCGGCCGAATTTCCGAGAGCACTGGTGATTCGAACAACTGTTCGATAGTGGTGCTGTGGCATCGGCCGCAGAACACTGCGAGCTCGGCGCCCAAATCAGCTAGCACCGCGCAAACCGGCGCCACACGGCCGCGCTAGCAGTCCGTGCCCAACACATTCCCGCAGGTGGCACACCACGCGGCCGGCATGCGCCCACGCTAGGCAGGCCATTGCTGCGCCCTAGCTGCCACGTAGAGCCACGAACATGCTCGGCCGGCATGGGCACCACGGGAGCGGCCGTCTCGTCGCTCTGCGGGCAACCGGCGCCGGAATCAGCGCTAGCTAGTGCTAACTCTAGCTAGCAGACGGCCGTACCACTTGTTTGCTGGCTCGCGTTTCCCCAGGTCGCGATGGTCCAATGGTTAGACCAAACAGAGCCACTGACCAACCGGCCGGTTGAGCGCCCAACAGTGGCACGGCCGTACCAAACGACCCAGCTCTGCTCACCCGCAGCGCCGCCGGCTCACACCGCAGCGCCGGCCGGCGCAGCTCCCCCACGCGCGGCCGCAGAGCCACGCGCGCGCTCGAGCGGCCCCGGCTCGAGCCGGCCGAGCTCGAGCCCCCACGCGCGCACTCGAGCGGCCGCCGAGCGGCCGCTCGAGACCTTGTACGGCCGTACCAAATCGATCGGCACGCGCGTACCAGATCGGCCGCCTTCGGCCGTGCCAGAAGACTGGCACGCCCGTACCAGGCTCGACGGGTGAGGGCCCGACGGTCGCGCGCCCGTTCGCGCGCGTCCGCTCTAGCGCTTGTGACTGGCGTGACGCGCGCGGCGCGCGCGGCGCGTGGTGACAAAGTGGCAGCCGGGGCGCCCGGCTGCGGCGGTAGCTCGCGGTTTCTCCCCCCGTGAGAACTAGTTTTGCGCATCGCCGCGAATGTACCCGAAATGCGTTGCGGCAGTGGATGTTTCAGACGTGTTTGCTAGCGCGTGAAAAACGTGCTGCGACAACGCATCCCGCGCGTTGTTTGGATTTTACCCAGATACCGGTAAATCGCGCATCAAAGCCACTGGTCAGGGCTAGTACTCCCGGTCGGGGGCGTGGGGGTCGGTGCGGGCTAGTTGCTCCATGTGTTGTTGGAGGGTGTGTCGGGCTTTGCGGTTGGGCGGCCACCAGCGGCGGTGGGTGAGGTGGTGCAGTTTCCAGGCCAGGTGCCAGCGGACGTCTTGCCACGCCATGTGTTTCAGTATGCGTGTGGAAGTGGTGCTGCTAGGGTTGATCTGCTAGCGCCCCTCGTCTATCAGCGCGAGGTAAGACCTCGGTGGGGGTTGCCGGAACGAAAGACGCGAAGGACCGGACCCATCTGGCCTGATTGGGCCGGTTTCCCACGAGAAAGGTGCGAGTGGACGGGTTCCTGTTTTTGGTGTTGGTGGGTTGTGTGCTGTATTTGGGTGGGGTGTTGTGTGTGGGGTTGTGGGATTTGCTGCGTCGTGTCTCCGGCCGGGCGACGGTTTGGAAGTTTGCGCTGGTGAGGCGTTTGGTTAGGCAGGAGTGAGGAGTTAGCGGATGGCTGAGACGGCGGCGGGCACGGACGTGGACACGCGAACGCGCGGGGTGGCGGCGCGTAAGGCGAAGGCCGAGAGGGCTCAGCGGCATGTGTGGTGTGCGTATCATTCCGACGGCTCGGAGTTCGTGTTGTTCGGCACGGAGCTGGCGGCGATGCGTTATGCGGTCGAGAACGATATGAAGTGCCAGGCGGTTGCGTTCGGGGTGGGGTTGCGGGAGCAGACCAAGTGAGCGCCGTGAGCGCTGTGCAGGATCTGTATGACGCTGGTCCTGGTGGGATCTGTGCTGATTGCGGGCATTTTGCTTACCGCCATGTTGGGCGGCAGTGCCGGTGGCCTGACCGGCAGTGCTGCTGTGAGGGGATGCTGTGGCAGGGCGAGCGGATTGAGATGAACGGTACTTATGGGCCGGTGATGGAGCAGATCAAGTGAGCGAGCGTACGTCCGATGGCCGCGTGATCGACTACGTGCTGGATTGCGATACGTGCCGTCAGATGTATGTCTTCGCTCGGCCTGGTGAGCGCACGGTGGAGCTCAACAAGCATCTCGGCCACAAGGTGGACTTATTCCGGCAGGCGCGGCTATGAGCAGCTTCGTAGAGATGGCGCGTGATGATGTCACCGAGACGATGAACCGCTGGAACAAGCTGCACCACCATCCCGCTATCCGGCCCACATCCGCCGAGGTTGAGGAGATCATCACCAAGCTGGTCGGTTGCAACATCAGCTTGTTGCGGGCGATTGAGGAGGTTGAGGCGCGGCCGTGGTGGCGCCGGAGGAGGTTCAACCCGTATGCGCGTTAGATGCCTGCTGGGTTTCCATGAGTGGGTCGAGCGTGACCAGCAGACAGTGCTTGAGCCGAAACACCGGCAGCTCGACCCAGTGCGGCGGCGGCGCCAGCATTGCCCGAAGGAGGATTACGACATGCTGTGGCCGGACGGGGCGGTGATGTGAGCCAGTTTGATTACCATCCCGAGGACTACGACGGGACCGAACGCTGCGAGGACAACATGACCGGGCTGCCCGCGGACAACATCGACATCGCCGCGGTCCACCGGCGACTACAGGGGGAGTGGGACAAGCCTAAGCGACTGGGTGATGACGCCTGGTACATCCTGGGCAACGGCCGCGGGATCATCGTATCTTGGGACCCCGACAGCGAGCCCGGCACGGACTGGCTGCACGCCTCGATCAGCTACGAGAAGCCCTATCGGTTCCCGTCGTATGCGGATCTGAAGATGCTGCACCACGCCGTGTTCGCGGACGGGCACGCCTATCAGTGTTTCGTCCCGTCCGCCGAGCACATCAACATCACCGCGAACGTGCTTCACCTGTGGGGCAGAGCGGACGGCAAGCCTGCGCTGCCGAACTTCGGAAGGGAAGGAACGATCTGAATGGCCACCGAGATCGAGAAGAACATCTGGTACACCTACCATCCGCCGACCGACGAGCAGATCGCGGCGTACCAGGCCATCCGGGCCAAGGCCCGTGAGCTGGCCGATCTGTTCGACGCGCACACACTGGGGTCCGCGGATGCCACGGCGGCGCACCGCAAGCTGCGCGAGACCGTGATGGCGATGAACCTCGCGATCGCGTGTAACACGTGAGCCGCACAGAGAGGGTCTGCCTGACCATCTACGGGTTGATCGTGGTGGGTGTGCTGGTGCTGTGGGTGATGTGGTGAGCGAGCCTGTGACGGCTGTCTTTGATGTGGACGGCAATTTTGTGGGTCACGAGCCGCGTGCCTGCCGGGCGCACCGCACGGTGGGTGCTCACCGGGCTTGGTGCTTCGACTGCGGGGAATGGTGCTACCCGGACTTTGAGATGGCCTGCATCCGATGCCGTCACCCGGAGGGCTGAAATGGTTGGTAAGGATTATCCGCATCACGAGCAGTATCCGCATGTCACGTGCCCGGTGTGTGACATGACGAGTTACAACCCGCATGACATTGAGTGGGGCTGGTGCGGCAACTGCAATGCGTATACCAGCCATGTTGATCCGATGGAGCGGGCGCGGCGGTTTTTGCGTGAGGCCGGCGGGTTGGGGCCCTATGACGGGGATGTGACGTAATTGAACGGTTTTTCGGGGTTTATCCGCGGTTTTCCGGCGTTTTCTAGGCTTTTCGATCGTTGTCGTGTTTTTTCGCTGCGATTTTCGGGGGGTTTGGGTGATGCTGGCGGCGCTGATCGTGTCGATGGCGGCGGTGATGCTGTGCCTGCTGGCGTGCTGGATGCTGATGGCGGGCATCGTGGTCGGTTGGTTCCGGCGGCGCGACGATGACCGATCCGAGCGGCCTGATTGACGAGGAGTTCGTCGGGTATCTGTTCAACGGGTCGGCGCCGGAGCGCCGCCCGCGGCTGTGGTTTCTGGACCGCCAGCTCTACACCCGCATGTTCAGCGTCGTTGGACATGGGCATGTGATGTCCAACGACAGCGGGGTGGGCTACTGGATCGCCCAGATGCCCAGGCTTGACCCGGAGGTGACCAGACAGTGGGGGCCGTTCGTGGCCTATGAACGCGCGGCGCCGGGTGTGATCCTGCGCTACGACCACCTGCTGCCCGAGCAGTGGTCAATGACGTGGCGGCTGACCGACACGACGATCCCGCACGTGCACACGTTCGGTTATCTGCATGACACGTGGCGGCTTGGTGTGTGGCCGGACTGATCGGCGCGTCCGGTCGGTGTGTTCCCTATTTGCCGTTACCATCAGCGTGGCGTAGGAGGGCGCATGGTCAACGAGGTTCAGCGGTTCGACATCGGCAACTCCCCGGGGTCGGGGAAGTTCGTGCTGGGTTTCAACGGTGCGGACACCGCCCCGATTCAGTATCACCCGGCGGCGGGGGTGGTGCAGTCCGCGCTTGAGGCGCTGCCCACGGTCGGGATCGGCAATGTGGTGGTGACGAAAGATGGCAACTGGGGATATGTCGAGACGTTCCTGAACGCTTTGGGGGATCAGGATCTGCCGCAGCTGACGGCCGTGATGGACGCTCAGATGGCCGGGACCGGGGCCACGATGACGGTGGCCACGGTGCAGCAGGGCAGCTCTGGTGATGTGCCGCCCGACGTCCCGGGTGGTGGTTCGGGGCCGACGCTGCAGACTCCGTGCACGGTTCGTGATCTGCTGGGGTTCGCGATCGAGGTCGCTGCGGTGACCAGCGGGGCGCATCACAGCTTCCCGGTTGAGAGCACCGCCGATGTGATCACGGTGGTCGTCGGGCAGTGATTGTCACGATCGAGCGTGATGAGGACATGCCGGGGGTGCAGGCGCAGTTGGATGTGATTGAGGCGCTGCGGCGGTGGCACCGGCCGCTGCGTCACTGTGACGGGCCGTGGATTGAGGTCCGCTGGGCGAATCCGAGATATCTGTGATGCACATCGTCTATGAGCCGACCGGGCTGGTCAGACGCGGTGAGCTGATGGGCGAGATGATGCAGGTCCGTCTGCATGGGGTGTGTGAGGACTGCGGGCATGACTTGAGCTGGGGGCCGGTGTGGATACCGATGAGTGTGGACGCCGCTGTCCGCGAGACAAAGGAGCTGTAATGGTCTGTTCCGGTTGTTACCGCTCCGATTTCGACGGTTCGTGGTGGTGCGACAACTGCGACCAGTGGCCGTGTGTTTGCGAGGAGGAATCCGATGGCTGACAAGTACACCACCCTGCAACTGTCCACGCCGTGCCGGCTTTCCGAGGCCAGTGACTGGTTCGAGGAGGTCAAGGCGATCATGGGCGAGGATGGCCTCGCTGCCGCGGAGGTGAGCGTGATCGAGCACACCGACGGGCACTGGCGGATCACCGTGCATCTGGGCGAGTCCACGTGAGCTGGAACTTCTGTCCGTGGTGTGGCCACCGGGTGTATCAGCACTGCAGCACGGGTTGCCTGCATGTGGAGCACCCGTACCGGGCGTGCGCCGACACGGCCTGCCCGGACTTCAATCCCTCGTCGCATCCTCACGGTCACGACGTTGAGGAACCCTGCGACTGCAGGGTGGCGCATTCGCTGCTGGTGGGCGTGCCGCACTCGCTGATCAAGGTGGTGTCGAAGTGATTCTGACGGACTATCTGGCCCAGTTGCGCAAGCTCGCCGACAGCGCGCTGGAGAAACTTCAAGAACGTGAGCAGACCGGAGATGGACACGTCAGCACGATTAAGGGGAGTAGCAGTTGGTGGGATGGCTACCGCCAGGCCCTGGATGACGTGACCGAATTCGTCAACACCCACGAGGAGGCAACCCCATGAGTTTCGCCGACGACAATCAGAAAGCTTGGGCAGAAATTACGGAGCTGCACCGCTCCCGCCCGGAGGAGTTCGGGACGATCGAGACGGCGAACGGGCCGGGCGCCACGCTGGCGCAGACGACGGCTTTGCGTGAGCTTTTGCCGATCCTGTTCGAACGTTACGGGATCAAGTCCGTGCTGGACGTTGGGTGCGGGGACTGGAACTGGATGAGCCAGGTCGACCTCGGTGATGTCGCCTATCTGGGCTGGGATGTCGAGGAGTCGATGATCGCGGCGAACAACATAACGTTCAGTGAGCGGCCCAATGTCAGGTTCCAGGTACGCAGCCTGCTGACCGTGCAGGAGATCCCGAAGGTCGACCTGATCCTGGCCCGCCACGTCCTGATCCACTTCCCCAACGAGGAGATCACCAGGTGCCTGGACCTGTTCCGGGCCTCCGGGTCCAAGTATCTGCTAACCAGCCACTGGCCGGACGGCTCCAACGACGACTACGAGCCGGAGGGTTTCGCGTGGCGGGGCTATATGGAACGGGCGATCAATCTGGAGAAGCCGCCGTTTTTCCTGCCGCACTGGGTTGAGGCAATCGATGAGCCGGCCGCCGACGCTGGGGTGCTGCGCGACGCCCACGAGCTGGGCCTGTACGACCTGCAGTCCGACGCTGTGCTGCTCGGCGCGCGTGGCGAGGACACGTTTCTGGTGGCCGCCGACGAGCCGGTGGGCACCGTGGTCAGCGGAATGATCAAACCGATCCAAACGTGTGAGCACCGCGCCACGTTTCGGGTGCACCGCGCCGACAACACCGTCGACACCATCTGCGGGGCGTGTCAGCAGGTGATCGACTCCCGGGGGGAGGCGGGTGGGGTGTTCTCCTTCCATGACACCATCGCCCGCTGGGCCACCGACGTGACACAGGGTGTGACGCTGGGCGCGTCGGATCGGCCGGCCAGGTTGCAGGGCCGCCCGGTGACGCGTCGCGAGCTGCTGAAGGGTTTGAAGGAGAATCACCGGGAGGTGGTGGAGATGGCCCGCAAGGACAACTCGCTCGCGTCGGCGTGGCTGCTTTTGGGGGCGCAGGCCGCGGTGATCGACGGCATCCTCGATGAGCTGCTCGGCGGGGAAGATGTCTGAGCGCAAGCTGGTCATGGTCGACAAGGAGAAGCTGCGCGAAAAACGCGACGACTACCGCGCCAGCATGGCCAGGGGACCCAACGTCGCCGCGGCCATGCGAGCGCAGACCATCATGATCAACGCGGTCCTCGATGAGCTGCTCAGCGACGATGGCTGACGAGGTTTGACATGACGATCGCGATCGGTATCGTCGCGCACGACTCGCGCCTGGAAGCCGTGCGGCTGCTGCGCCGCTCGGTGGCCGCGGTGGTCACCAACGTCGACGACGGCAGCCTGGGTTGCGAGGCCAACCACATCGCGGTGCTGCGCGCGCTGGCGTACCGGCATGTGGACTGGTGTGTGGTCCTCGAGGACGACGCGCAGCCGGTCAAAGATTTCCGGGCGCACCTGGCGGCGGCGCTGGCGTTCGCGCCGGCCCCGATCGTCGGGCTGTATCTGGGGTATGGGAACCCATCGGGTGAGACCCAGCGCCAGTCCGGTAACGCGGCGCGCACCGCGATCAGCGAGGGTAAGGCATGGATCGTGAGCGACTGCCTGATCGGCAGCGTGGGGTATGCGCTGCGGATCAGGATGATCGAGCCGCTGTTGCGTGACATCGAGACGCGCGGCGAGGAGTTGCCGCTGCGGATCTCCCGATGGGCGCAGGCCCGCAGCATCGGGATCTGCTACACCCAGCCGAGTCTGGTGGACCACGCCGATGGGGAGCCGATTGACTGCTCGATGGGTGCACGCCCGCGTGGTGAGCGTAAGGCGTGGAACTGCGGCATCCGCCACGGCTGGGACACCGGGGCGGTGAGGATGGGGCACTGTCCGGGTTGGAGCGCACCGCGATGAGGTGCAGGCACTGCGGGGAGAACATCATGAAGTTCATCAGCCGCGACGAGGGCGAGCAGTGGTGGCACGCCGACCCGGCGGCGGGCAAGCGGACCACATCCCTGCACTGCCACGAGAACCCGTACGGACCCGTCGCGGAGCCGGCGCAGTGAGTACCGATCCGTTTGAGGACGACAGTCGATGGACGATGCTCAACGAGATGTTCGAGGACTGGCAGCAGCTGCCGCCGTGGCAGAAATGGCTGTTGTACTCCATGCTCCCGAAGCCGCCGGAGAGAAGCTGATATGGCACCGGAGATGCTGATCGTGGGGACGCTGCTGAGCGGCGCGGCGGGCTGGCTGATCATGGACCTGCGGTACGCCTGGCAGAAGCGGCAGTGGCCGCGCTACGAGGAGCCTGCTGAATGGATGGAGAGGCACCGCGGTTCCGAGACGATCACCGTGTCGCAAGGGTTACGGGCGATCCAACTGGCCGCCGGCGCCTGGGCCGCCGACGCCCCCTACGTCGCGGCGCCCGCCGAGCAGGCCATACGGTCCCTCGCTGCCGGCGGGCGGATGCCGTCCGTTGTCGAGGCGTGGCGCGATCCGTTCACCTACGAGAAGGTGCGTTGATGCATGAGGGTGCGTACCGGTTCGTCGCGGACACGGTCAGGCAGCTCGAGCCGCGCCGCTGCGTGATCGAGTTGGGGTCGCGCACCGTCGCAGGGGACTGGCCCTTTTCCGGGCCGGTGCGCCCGCTGTTCGGTGACGCGGCTTACGTCGGCGTAGACATCGCCGACGGCCCGAACGTGGATTTGGTTGCCGACGCGGCGCACTGGCCAGTCCCTGGCTTGGCGTGGCTGGGCACGGGATGGATGCAGCACTTCGTGTCCGATGGGGTGGACACCGTGGTGTGCTGCGAGACGCTGGAGCACACACCCGACGCCGAGGCGATCTGCCGTAATGCCCACCGGATGCTGATGACCGGTGGGGTGTTCCTGGTGACGGCGGCCGGCGACGGCCGGGGCGAGCACTCCGCGGTCGACGGCGGCCCGCTGCGCGACGGCGAGTTTTACCGCAACGTGGATCGCTACCATCTGGAGACCTGGCTGGAGATGTTCCATTTCCGCATGATCGACACCGCCACACCGGGCGACATCTACGCGATCGCGGTCAAATGAGCGAGCACGAGGGACTCATCGAGTACCTGCCCGGCGGCCCGTTCCGCACCCCGTATGAGTGCCGCGCCGCGTTCGCCGGCGGCCCGATCCTGGAGATCAGGCAGACGCTGGAGCTGGCGGCGCAGCTGGAGGCGTTGGCATTGCGCCTGCAGGTCCAGGCTTTGGCGCTGCGTCAGATGGCGGGCGCGATCCCCAAGGTCGCGCAGTTCTACGCAGACGAAGAGGATTGAGATCCGTGATGGGTGATCATGGATTCAACTGCCTAGACGGCGAACCTGAGATCATGGTGTTCGACGAGTTCCTGCATGAATGCCTGCGCTCCCCGACGATCCATCCCGGTACAACACTCACGATGAACCCACACCAGGCCGACAAGAATCACTGGCACCCCGCGTGCGGCGCGCCTGAAACCAGGCACCCAATGAATGGCTGGGTGTGCTTCTACGGCGCGATCTTCAACGACGGCGAGTTCATCTACCGCATCGGCGAATACGTGCCCGACGTGAACAGCTGGTGGGCGCGATGGCCCGATTGATCCGCTACTGGCAACGATGTCCCCGGTGCGATCCCCAAGGTCGCGCAGTTCTACGCGAGCCAGGAGAAGACGTGAGCGACCACACCGAACTGTTCTACAGCATGGGCGACGGACTACGGTGCATGTACTTGGAGTCCGAATATGACACACCCGAGGAGTTCCTGGCGTCCTTGGAATGCCCCGACTATCCCGAGCCGATGCAGTTTCCGAGGTACTGGTGATTCCGGTCACGGCGGTGATGATCGCCTACAACAACGAGGACAAAAGCATCGAACGGTTGCAGCGTGATCTGCTGCCCGCGCTGGCGCTGCCCGCGCTGGACGCCGAACTGATCGTCATCGACAACAGCGCCACCACATCGCAGCGCCTCGCCGACGCGATGATCACAGCGCAGGTTGACGGCGTCCAAACCCGCTATCAATGGCAACTCGGCAAGAACCTGATGTACGGCCCGGCGCTCAACCTGGCCGTCGACCTGGCGCGCCACCCCTACCTGCTGTACGTGTGCACCAACCACGGCCACGCCCGTGATGTCACCTGGTCGCTGGACCTGCTGGCGCCGCTGATCGCCGACCGCACGGTGGCGATGACCGGCAGCCTCGCCGACTCCGGGCGCCCGGAGAACGCCGGGTTCTCGCCGAGCCTGCCCCGTCATCACATCCAGGGCGGGGTGTTCGCAGCGCGCGTGGATCTGCTGCGCGAGCATCCCTACCCGGAGGGGGACCACGAGTGCGTGCACTGGGGCGCGGACATCTTCGAGTGCTTTCAGCTCATGAAGACCGGCTACATGCTTCTGGATGTGCCGACGGTGCGCTCGGTGTGGCGCGCCAGCGCCGGCGAAGGCAGCTGGAAGTACGTCCACGAAGAGGACCCCCTGTCAGATGAATCCTGACATCGGAGGGTCTGAATCCCTCCGCTACCGCTAACAACCAGGACATATTCGGTGCTTGGGCGCCGTGTGGGCACGGTATCGGTAGCCGCCGGTGTCAGGATGGCTCCGTGACGCGTTGCCTCTACTGCGGCCGCACCGACGTGGTGCCCACCGTCAACTGCCCTTTCTATTGCCGATCGTGCAAACCCCTGGTCACACGCATCCAGTACCTCGTTGGCTGTCGGGACTGCCAGCCGTGGCGCGCGATACCGTTCGATGATGAACAGTCCAGGGACGCATGGATCAGAGGGCACGACAACAAGCACCGCATCGAACTGGGGCTGCGCACTTTCTCGCCTCGACCCGACAACCGTCCTATCGCCGAACCCATGCTCCGACATGCGTGGCGCTGGTACTGGGTGCAACGCGGCCTGTTGATCTCGCCGATCATGCACGCCCCGCTGCCCCGCGACGGCGTCTTGCACGACGTTCACGTGTTCCCCAGCGCCGCGCTGCTGGACCGCGCGCTTCAAGGCAGATGGATGGAACACACACCCGAGGACATCAAAGCCAAGGGGTATGCGCTGACCACCGGTCGGGGACTTCCACCGATCCGTGAGGACATGAACATCGACCCCACCTTCGGATCGACGGTTGTGCACCGCTACGAGGCGGTGGCGATCTTCACCACCCGGCCAGTGCGCGCCGGAGCCTACGACATACCCGTGGACTCACATGCCGACCTCGCGACCTTGAAACGAGCGGAGGGGCGGTGACCTTGACTGGCACTGCCCGCAACATCATCAGGAGACGCTTATCGACGTGGCGGTGGTGGTGATGGTGCTCTCCCAGTGGTCCCCGCTGGTGACGGCGATCACACCCTGCTCGAGCCAGTTACGCAGCTGCGTCACCGTGCACGGAGTGGTCAGGGCCGGGTGAGTCACCGGCTTGTGGACTAACTGTTCGGGGGAGTCTTCTGTCTTTGCGGCCATGCGCCCATCATCGCGTGTCTAGGTTCACAACCGGCCCCGGCGCGCCGACAATATCGGGTGTGAGCCCCCAATGTCAGAGCTGCGGGCACTCCGCCAAACAGCACAACCTCGACGGTGACCGGGCCTGCCGGGTGAAAATCCTGTCCGGCTGGTCCGACGAAAGATGCCAGTACACCGCGTCCAAGCCGTGCCTGTGCACCGGCTACGCCGGGCTGGACCCCGAGGTGGACACCTGCGCGCACGAGTTTTTGCCGCAGTCCGAGCACCCGCGCACCTGCGTGCAGTGCGGCAAGGTCATCGCACCGACATGAAACGCTTCTGGGCGAAGGTCGATAAGGACGGTCCCTTCCAGCCGGCACTGGGCAGTCGCTGCTGGATTTGGAGAGCCGCGCTCACCAGAGGCGGCTACGGCGTTTTCAGGGATTCGGACAAGTTATGGCGCGCTCACCGCTTCGCCTATTACCTGGCATACGGCTCGGTGCCAGATGAGGTCGATCACAGATGCCGCAATCGAATCTGCGTGAATCCGAGACACCTACGGGCCGCTAGCCGATCTCAAAACAACCAGAACCAAACCGGCGCTTACCGCAACAGCACTAGTGGCATGCGCGGTGTCGTCCGCGTCTGGAACGGGAAATGGGGTGCTCGAGTTATACATCGGCGCCAAGCGTATTGGCTGGGATCTTTCGATACCCCTGAAGAAGCCGCTGAAGTGGCGCGCCTCAAGCGCCTAGAACTATTCACCCACAATGATGTCGATCGTGACCAGTCAGCCTGAGGCCACAGTCGTTATTCCGTGGCGGCCATCACCGTCACGGCTCGCGGCCTACAGGCGTGTGCGCGAGTTCTGGCGACTAGTCAACTGGCCGGTCGTCACTGCCGACAGCGACACCGAAGTGTTCAGTCTCAGTCAGGCGCGCAATAACGGCGTTCGAAAGGCCAAGACCGATGTCGTAGTAATCTCCGACGCAGATACCGTGCCGGATATTCGCAATGTCATCAAGGCGGTCGGCGATCCCGTCGGCGTGTGCTGGCCTTTTACTAATTATCGGATTCTGCCTGCTGACAGTGTTAAGACCCCGTTTAATGAGTTGGCCGACGTGCCCTACATCATGGCGTGGGACGGTGACGGCCCCAACGGGGTCGGCGGCTGCCTGGTCGCTACCTGTGACGAGTGGTGGCGCCTAGGCGGTCAACCGCCCGAATTCGTGGGCTGGGGTTGGGAAGATACCGCGTTTACCTGCATCGTGGAAACCCTGTCGGAGGTGCGCCGGGTGCGCGGCAATATCTACGCCTGGGAACACAACACCGACGCCGAGAAGTACACCGGCGCCAAAGCCGACAGCCCCGGCTGGGACCGCGACATCACCCGCAACGAGGAACTGTTCCGCCCCTACAAGGCGGCGTACGGCCGCGCGTGGCTGATGCGTGAAATCATCAAGGAACGCACCGGGAAAGACCCGCTCGGCGACACACCCAACCTGGGTGACCCCGCCCTGGTGGGACGATACAAACCGTGAGGACAACATGGCACGCAAACCGCAGCCACCGCGGCTGAGCGGCGCCGCGCGTAAACGCCGCGACCAGCTGATCCTCGACATGTTCGTCGCCGGCAACAGCCAGCAGAAGATCGCCGACAACCCGCAGATCAACCTCACCAAGATGCGGGTCAGCCAAATCGTCAACGCCGAACTGGAACGCGCCACCAAGGACCACATTCTGCGCAACGAAAACGCGATGACCATCTACATGGCCCGCATGGAGATCCTGGTCCGCGAAGCGTTCGTCCACGTCACCGAGGGCGACCTCAAGGCCATCGAGGTGGCGCGCCGGCTGATGGCCGATCAGGCCAAGATCTACGACATCGCCGAGGAGACCGTCACCGCCGGGCCGGTCCCACCGATGAGCGACACCGAGCTCGACGACGCCGAACCCGTCGACGAGCTGGCCCGCTACCGCGCGCAGCGCCGCGTCGAAATGGCCTCCGATGGCTAGCGCCGCGGTCGGTGTGCTCGCCGGGCTGCTGCTGCTGTATTTCCTGGTCGCCGCTTTGCAGAAACGCAGACATCAATGAACGCGATCCTGCGCGGCGGACCCGTCGACGGCCGGATCATCGATGACGTGCCCGAGTCCACCGAATCCATGAACATCCCCGCCAGTCGCACCTTGGACCCGAAATACGCGCATTACGTGCGCGCCGGCAGCGAAGGACCCTATCTGCGGTTCGATTTCGTCGCCGTCTATACCGCCTTGGAGCGGCCCATCATATAGGCGACACGCCGCGAATGTCCTTGACTTAGGCCACGGAAAACCTGGCGCGACGATTGACGCGTGCGCAGGCTGCTGTGCGACGCGCTGGACGCGCTGTGGGTGTGGGTGACCGCTCCGGTGAGGAAGCTGGTCGCCGACGCGGTCACCGAGGCGCGGGAAACCCAGGCCGCCCGCGAGGTGCTGGCCTCGTTGCATTGGACCGCCAAGGACGACCAGGCTTTCGACCGCTACGCCAGGCACGTCAAGTGAGCGCTGTCGTCGACGTCGATCCGCGGGTCGGGTCAACCCTTCCCCGGTTGTTCACCCCGCCGCTGCCCGAGCACGCCGACCCCGACGCCAAGTTCGGCATCAAACCCGAAGCCAGCTGGGGCTGGCAATGCTGCTACTTCCTCGAGGTCATCCTCGGCTGGCACCTTTTGCCGTGGCAGAAATGGCTGTACTACCGGGCGCTGGAAAAACGAAGGGACGGAACAGGATTCAGGTTCCGCTTCCTGGTCATTCTGGTAGCCCGGCAAAACGGGAAAACCACGTGGGGTAAGGGGCTGGGGATATGGCGGCTGTTCATGGACCGCCAGGGCCGCCCGCACCCCAGGTGGCCGGCCGCCAAACTCGCGGTGGTCGCCGCCCAGAACCTGGACTACGCCGAGGCCACCTTGACCGAGGTGGTCGACACCATCCGTGATCATCCGCTGCTGGCCCGTGAGCTGCTGCATCACCACCTCACCAACGGCAAGCAACGCGCGATCCTGACGTATCGGCGTAACTGGCGCGCGGCCACCAGCTCGCGTAAGGGTGGCCGGTCGCTGTCGGTGGATTTCGCGTGGCTCGACGAGATCCGCGAGCACACCAGCAACGAGGCGTGGCGGGCGGTCACCCCGACCACCACGGTGCGCCCGTGTTCGCAGGTGCTGGCCACCTCGAATGCGGGGGATCTGCGCAGTGTGGTTTTGCGCGGGTTGCGTGAGGCCGCGGTCCGCAAGATCACCGTCGGTGACACGTTGGATACCCAGACCGGGTTTTTCGAATGGTCGGTGCCCGACGATGTGGACCCGCGCGACGACCGGTACTGGTATTTGGCGAACCCGGCGATGGGGCTGCTCAACGACTTTTCGCTCGATGATCTGCGGGCGCATTTCGAGAACATGGAAGCCGAGGACATGGCTGGCTTCCGCACCGAGTACCTCGCCCTAGATGTCGATACACCGGTGCTCACCACGACCGGGTGGAAAACGATAGGGACAGCCGCACCCGGCGACCAGGTGTTCCATCCCGGTGGCCACCCGGTCGAGATTCTGGGCGCCACGGACGTGTTCGATGACAGGCCGTGTTTCGAGGTGACGACCACCGACGGTCGAACGGTAATCGCTGACGCCGACCATCGGTGGCTGGTGAACGACCGCCGCAGCAACCGGGGCTGGGAGACGCTGACCACACAGCAGCTTCTAGAGAAAGGTGTGACCCGCAATCGGACTGGCGGCAGATATGCCTACCGGCTGCCGGACCAGCACCAACTCGTCAGCAAGCCGGTGGAACTTCCGCTCGATCCCTACGTTCTCGGCGCATGGCTAGGCGACGGAACGGCGAGTAAGCCTGAGATCACCTGCGCGGACGCAGATGTGGACGGTATGCGCGCCGCGCTGGGCATCCCCACCTCGATCACCCCCAATGGCCGGACTGCTCAGTACATCCGCCTGAACCTCGCGCCACCCTGGTCTCACGACGGATTCACCTACCGCGCCAAAGAGATCGGCGTCTGGCGCAACAAACACGTTCCCGAGCGTTATCTGACGGCCGGGACGGAGCAACGGCTGGCTCTGCTCCAAGGTTTACTCGACACCGACGGCAGCATTGACGCCGCCAACCGGGTGCGGTTCTGCAACACCAACAAACAACTGGCCGAATCGGTGCTGTATTTGGCCCGCAGCCTAGGGCAGCGCGCCACCTTCGTGCCGTCGCATAACGGCACCGCGTACATGGTCTGCTTCACCGCCAGCGGCATGCAGCCCTTCCGGCTGCTGCGGAAGGCCGCGCTGATCCACGATTCGCGCTCACGGGCAGGTGAGCGCACCGCCATCAGCATTCGCGCTATCACTCCTGTAACGAGCCGACCGACCCGCTGCCTCACCGTAGACAGCCCAGACAGCCTGTTCCTCGCGGGACGTGACCTGATTCCTACCGCAAATTGCCAGTGGGTGGATGCGCTCAAACCGGGAATCATTCCCGCGCAGGCGTGGAACGACACCATCGACAAACAATCATTCCGCGCCGAGGACGCCCCGGTGTACGCGTGTGTCGACCTGAACTATCACCGCACCCGCGCCTATATCGCGGTGGCCGCGCGGCGCGCCGACGACAAGATCCACATCGAGGTCGTCAAAACCCCCGGGAAGGGCACCGACTGGATCACCGGCTGGCTCACCGCGCGCAAGGATAAGTTCGCGGGGATCTGCATTCAGAAGACCGGCGCCCCGGCGTCGGGTTTGGCCGACGACCTACGCGCGGCCGGGATCACGATCACCGACTGGGGCGGCCCGGTCGCGCAGCTGGCCGCCGGCGCGGGCGAGTTCTACGACGGCATCGTCGACGGCACCATCGCGCACCGCCCGGCGCAGGTGTTGGACCGCGCGGCCGCCTCCACGGTGGCCCG
>Ga0182039_10000450_pt1 | contig 21013 bp, 21 predicted proteins | sample sta12Can44000111_FD_125975 | JGI IMG/M metagenome (GOLD analysis project Ga0182039, IMG submission 125975) | Lab enrichment of tropical soil microbial communities from Luquillo Experimental Forest, Puerto Rico - statanox.12C.anox.44.000.111 | ecosystem: Environmental > Terrestrial > Soil >...
GAACAGGTGGAAGTGGCTCTGACCGAGCTGGACACGCATCTGGCCCGGTTCCGGTAAGAGACGCGGATGGGCTGGGAAGGCTCCATGACCCGGCCGGTAGTGATCGGCGCCAACCATCGCTCCAGCGCGTTGGCGGCCCGTGACGCCCTGTTCGTCGATGATGCCGCCCAGGCCAGCTTTCTGGGAGAGCTGCGCGAGGCCGGCTTTACCCAAGCCCTGGCGGTCTCTACCTGCGACCGTGTCGAGGTCTGGACCCTGCATCATGATCCGGCTTTGGCCGAGGCCTCGGTGATCAATATTCTGGCCCGGCGCAGCCAGATGACTGCCCAGGCCTTGCAAGGCCAGCTCTATCGCTTGGCCGACGAGGCGGCGGTAAAGCATATCTTCGCCGTGACCTCGTCCCTCGACAGTCTGGTGATCGGCGAGCCGCATGTGCTGGGGCAGGTCAAGGCCTGCCAGCGTATGGCCCGTGATGCCGGCATGTGTGGGGCCGAGTTGGAGAACCTGCTGGCAGCGGCCTATGGCACAGCGAAACGCGTCCGCTCGGAAACCGTGATCGCCGAACGCCCGGTCTCGATTGCCTCTGCCGCCGTGCAGTTCGCCCAAGACCTGCATGGCGATCTGAAGGACTGTGAAGGCCTGCTGCTGGGCGCCGGCGATATGGGCGAGCTGGTGGCCGAAGCCATGCTGGCCGCTGGTCTGAAGCGCCTTGTGGTGGCGGCTCCACGCCTCAGCCGGGCCGAGGCGATTGCTGCCTCGCTGAATTGCCATTTCGCTCCCTTCGACGACCTGGCCCCCTTGCTGGCCGATGCCGATGTGGTGATGACGGCGGTCAGTGGCCGCATTACCGTGGTGAACCCGGAACAGATCACCCAGGCCCTGCGCAAGCGCCGCCGCAAGCCGGTCTTCCTGGTTGATACCGGCATTCCCGGCGATGTCGATCCGGCGGTGAACCGGGTGGATGGAGCCTATCTTTACGACCTGACCGACCTGGAACGGGTGGCGATGGAAGGCCGCGCCAGCCGCGAGCAAGCCGCCCGCGAAGCCTGGGCAATCGTCGAGACGGAACTCTCCGCCTTCGCCAAGACCATGGCGTCGCGTGCGGCGGTGCCGGCCATTATTTCCTTGCGCGGGCGTTTCGAGCTGGTGCGGGAACAGGTGCTGGTGGAATGCGGGGCGGATGCCGAGAAGTCGACCCGTCTGTTGATTCATCGCCTGCTGCATGAGCCGTCGGAAGCCATGAAGGAACTCGCCGCCGCCGGAGAGGCTGGGCAGGCGGATTGGGAACGCGCCGAACGGCTGCTGCGGCGGCTGTTCAAACTGGATTGATGTGAGACATGAACCTTGAACTGACCTTCGACCGCGTGCTGACCCGCCATGCCGAGCTTTCGGCCATGCTGGCGGGCGAGGGGGGCTCGACCGATTCCGCCAATATCGTCAAGATGTCGAAGGAACTGTCCGAGCTCGACCCGGTGGTCGCCGGCATCCAGGCTCTGCGCCAGCTTCAGGCCGAGATGGCCGATGCCGCCCAGATGATGACCGATGCCGAAGCCGATGCCGATATGAAGGCGATGGCCGAGGAAGAGTTCTATGCCCTGAAGGAACGTCTGCCGGTTCTGGAGCGCGAGGTTCAGATCTCGCTGCTGCCCAAGGACGAGGCCGACGATAAGAACGCCATTCTGGAAGTCCGCGCCGGCACCGGCGGCGAAGAAGCCGCCTTGTTCGCCGCCGAACTGTTCCGCATGTATGAACGCTATGCCTCGACCCGTGGCTGGCGCTTCGAGGTGCTGGAGGTCAGCGATACCGGCATCGGCGGCTTCAAGGAAGCATCCGCCGCCATCACCGGCAAGGGGGTGTTCGCCCGCCTCAAGTTTGAATCCGGCGTGCATCGCGTGCAGCGCGTGCCGGTCACCGAAGCCAGCGGGCGCATTCATACCTCGGCCGCCACCGTCGCCATCATGCCCGAGGCGGAAGAGGTGGATATCAAGCTGGACGACAAGGATCTGCGCTTCGACGTCTATCGTTCGCAGGGCTCGGGCGGGCAGAGCGTCAACACCACCGACTCGGCGGTGCGCGTCACCCATATTCCCACCGGCCTGGCGGTCGCCTGTCAGCAGGAAAAAAGCCAGCATAAGAACAAGGCCACCGCCTTGAAGCTGCTGCGTTCCCGCCTCTATGACATGGAGCGCGAGGCCAAGGACGCCGAACGCGCCGCCCATCGCAAGAATCAGGTGGGCTCGGGCGACCGCTCGGAACGCATCCGCACCTATAACTTCCCACAAGGCCGGGTGACCGACCACCGCATCAACCTGACGCTCTACAAGATCGACAAGGTGATGGAAGGCGAGGCGCTGGAAGAGCTGGTCGAAGCCCTGATCGCCACCGATCAGGCGGCGCGACTGGCTGAGATGGAATGACACTCACCCTGGGAGCCTTGCTGGCCGAGGTCACCAAGCGGCTGCAAGCCGTTGATATTCCCTCGGCCCGGCTTGATGCCCGGCTGTTGGTGGGGCATGTGCTGGAGTTGAGTAAAACTCAACTCTTTGCTTATCCCGAACGCCCGATCACAGACGAGGAAACCGCCAAGGTCGAAGCCGTGATTACCCGGCGCGAGGCCCGCGAGCCGGTGTCTCATATCCTGGGGCGGCGTGAGTTCTGGAGCCTGGACTTCGCTGTCACCGCCGACACCCTGGACCCTCGCCCGGATACGGAAACTCTGATCGAGGCGGTGTTGGCTGCCGTGCCGGAGCGCGAAGCCCGGCTGAAGATCCTCGACTTCGGCACCGGCACCGGCTGCATTCCGCTGACTCTGCTGAGCGAGCTGCCGAATGCCCGCGCTTTGGCGGTGGATGTCTCTGCAGCGGCGCTGGCGGTGGCGCGCAAGAATGCCGAAAGCCTGGGATTATCCACCCGCATGGCCTTCATGGAAGGCAATTGGGGCGAGGGGCTGGCGGGCGGCTTCGACATCATCACCAGCAACCCGCCCTATATCCCTGACGCCGAGGTCGAAACCCTGGAGCCCGAGGTGGCGAAATGGGAGCCGCGCGGCGCTTTGGCCGGCGGAACGGACGGGCTGGACTGCTACCGCGCTCTGGCCCCCGATATCGCCCGGCTGCTGCTGCCCGGCGGTCTGGCGGCGCTGGAAGTGGGCATGGGGCAGCATGACGATGTCGCCGCCATCATGATCCAGGCGGGGCTGAGCTTACGCGAGGTGAAGGCCGATCTCGCAGGGATAGGGCGCGTCGTTGTTCTAACCCGTTAGGTACCTTGATGCTTTCGCATCAAGTAAGCCCCTTGCCGGGCGGAGGCTCCGCCTCCTTGGCCGCGCCCGCAATGGGCGCTTGTCGCTGCGCACGTCAAGTTTGACGCATGCAGCTCTAAAACTTGGGGAAAACTCGAAAAAAGTTGTTGGAATGCCGGGGCGTTATGTCTACGGTGTGTCCGCGCGAGACAGCCCCCATGAAGGCCGCGTTGAGTTATTCAGCTCCGCCCTTCGCTGTCGCCGCATTTCCACACCGTCGCTATTGCAGCGCCTGCGGAGTCGGTCGGGAAAGCCCTGCCTTGTCGGGCCTCCCCTTAAGCTTAACCCTTGTTCCACAAGCAATTGTGCGTGTAGGTACCATGAAGCCAGGACAGAATCCCAATAAGCAGCGTTCCCGCGGTCGCAGCAACAATGGTGGCGGCGGTGGTGGTGGTGGCGGCGGCGGCGGTAATAATGGCAACAAGCGCCATATGCCCCCGCGCAACCAGACCTATGACAGCAACGGTCCCGAAATCCGCATCCGTGGCAATGCCCATCAGGTGCTGGAGAAGTATCTGAGCCTGGCCCGCGACGCCGCCGCTCAGGGCGACCGTATCGCTGCCGAGAACTTCTATCAGCATGCGGAACATTATTTCCGCATCATCAACGCCCAGAACGCCGGCCGTCCGCAGCCGCAGCGTCCGACCTCGACCCCCGCCGACGACCACGCCATGCTGGCCGGCGACCTGGAAGAGAACGAGGGTTCGGAGAACGCTGAAGCCTCAGAAGGCTCCGAGGCCGAAGGTGACGCCGGCGAAGGCGAAGACGAGGGTTCGGAAGCCGGAGAGGCCGAGGTGGTGGAAGACCAGTCTCAGCCCGAGCCGGAACAGGCTCAGGTCGTCAACGGTTGATCTGATTTGCTCCTCATCCCCTCTCCCGAAATTGGGAGAGGGGATGAGGGCGAGAATCTCCTGTCGGATATATCCCTATTCCGGCCAGGAGTTTTTTCAAGGGCAGCCCCTCGCGAAAGGCGTTGCTCTATATTCCTATTCCCTGCGATTCTGTCACGGTCCCAAGCTCTTAGGGGAGCCCGTCCATGAATACGCAATTGGCCGGCGCTGCATCTGGCGCCAAACGCAAGGCCCTGTGGAAACACACCTACGTCCAAGTCCTGTTCGGCATCTTCTTAGGGGCCGTGGTCGGCTGTCTGTGGCCCGACTTCGCCGCCAACCCTTGGTTCAAGGCCTGTGGTGACGGCTTCGTCAAGCTGATCAAGATGCTGATCGGCCCGATCATCTTCTTCACCGTGGTGGCCGGCGTGTCCCATGTGGGCGACGCCAAGAAGGTGGGGCGGGTCGGCCTGAAGGCGATGGTCTATTTCGAGGTTATTAGCACCTTCTCGCTGATGATCGGCATGACGGTGGGCAATGTCGCCCAGCCGGGCGTGAATTTCGGCGGCGCAATGCCCGATGCGGCGGCGGTGGCGAAATTCGCCTCGGCGGCCCAGAGCATGACTGCCGTCGATATGGTGATGCATATCATCCCCGATACGGTGGTGGGCGCTTTTGCCACGGGTGACGTGCTGCAGATCCTGCTGTTCGCCATTCTGTTCGGCTTCGCCATGCAGATCCTGGGCGACAAGGTGCCGGTGCTGCGTTCGCTGATTACCGAAGGCGGACAGAGCATCTTCAAGGTGGTGGGTATCGTCACCAAGGTGGCGCCCATCGGCGCCGGCGGCGCCATGGCCTATACCATCGGCAAGTTCGGCGCCGGAGCGCTGGGCAATCTGTTCGGTCTGATCGGTCTGTTCTACCTGACCTCGTTCCTGTTCGTGGTACTGGTGCTGGGCGTCGTCGCCAAGCTGGTCGGGTTCAGCATTTTCAGCTATCTGGCCTATATCAAGGACGAGCTGTTCCTGGTGCTGGGCACCCGCTCTTCGGAAAGTGCTCTTCCGGGCCTGATGGAGAAGATGGAGCGTCTGGGCTGCCGCAACTCCACCGTGGGCATCGTGGTGCCGGCGGGCTGGAGCTTCAATCTGGACGGCAGCTACATCTATATGACCCTGGCGATCGTCTTCATCGCCGAGGTGCTGAACATCCCGTTGAGCACCGAGCAGCAGATCATGATCCTGCTGGTGGCGATGCTGACCAGCAAGGGAGCCTCGGGCATCGCCAGCGCCTCGCTGGTGACGCTGGCGGCGACTTTGTCGGCGGCCGATCCGCGTCTGTTGCCGGGCATGGCGGTGGTGGTGGGCATCGACCCCTTCATGAGCGAGTGCAAGGCCATCGTCAATGTCATCGGCAACGGTGTCGCCACCCTGGTGGTGTCGCGCTGGGAAAAGGAGCTGAGCCGGGAAGACCTGCAAGCCGCCTTCGCCAAGCAGCGTGGCCATGGCGCCGAAGCGGTCGGGGTTGCGGAATAGGCTTACGCTGCATCCCGATGAGCTTTGCTCATTGGGATGCAGCTGGCGCATTGAGCGCCCCGCAGCGACGACGGAGCGTGAGCGTAGGAGGGAAGCGGAGGAGAGCCAAGCTGGCGGGACGCCAGCGCCCGGCGATTGAGGGGGGCAGAGGTGATCGGTTCCGATCACCGGAATAGCTTTAACTGCCGCAAAGCAATAAGCGTAAGACGCCTTGGGCGGCCTGCTCCATGGCCGGAGCCAGATGAATGGTTCCGGCCAAAGCAGCCCCTGCGGCGGCGATGTCTTGGCAGTCTTCGGGATGGGTGGCGATCCAGTCCAACACCTCGTCGAAGTCCGACAGGTCGGCCTTGATGGGGATGTAGTTTTTCCAGGGTAGCAGTTCGCCGTAATACCACTGGCGAAAGCCGCGGCGGGACTCCACCTTGACGACGGTCGAGCCCATGATCAGCTTGTGCAGCAAGCTCCAGGAATTGCTCCAGCCGTCGATATCCAGCAGATAACGATAGTTCATGAAGCTATCGGCCGGGACCGGCGTCGCCGTCAGTCCGGCCTCGGTGATCTGTGCGCGCAGAGTGGGTTCGGCGATCTGATGCAGCGAGCTTAAGGCGATATCGATCATGCCGGCATGCCGGCTCTGCTTGGCCTTGTGGCAAAGCTGAGCCCGATCCAGCCAATCGAACCGGGGCGTGTTGTCGGGTTCAGGCGTGAAATGGCGATGCCCACCCGCCGAGCCGCGCCAGAACAGAACCGGCTGGCGTTGCTCCCATGGCAGGCCAAGAACGCCGACTTTATGGCGCAGGGCGTCATAATTGGCATTGGCATGGAAATAGGGGTCGGGGATCAGCACGGTTTCGGGCTTGGCCGAACTGAAGGCGATGCGGGGGTAATTCCCCAGATCGTCGCCGTCGCCCATATCGAGGATACAGGAATGCGGCTGCTCATCGGGCAACAGTTCCGCCACGCGCGAGAACAGCTCGCCGATCTGGGGGAAGCGCCGCAGCTCGCCGACCGGGCTGCCGATGAACTCCGCCGAGGCCAGGACTTCGATGCCGGCCCGGGTCAGGGTCACGATCATATGTTCCTTGGCCGCTAGGCGCAGGGGCATCTGTTCGTTCGCCAGCAGCCTTACCGAGATTGGCAGGTGGCTGCCGGCCATGAAGCCCGAGGCATAGGCCATCTCGAACAGCGCGATGGCTTCGAGAAGTTTTTGCGCGGTCAGCGCCGCCAGTCCGGTTTCCCGCAAGGTGAAGGCGGTTGCGAGGAAATTCCTGCGGTCCATGGAACACCTCCCCCTGACCAGAAACGACAAAAGCGCCGGCCTCGATCAAGAGGCGCGGCGCTTGCCGTCAGTCGCGGAAACGGACTGGATGAAGGCTTTAGAAGCCTTCGCGCTCCAGGCGCTTGCGCTCCAGCTTGCGGGCGCGGCGCACGGCCTCGGCCTGCTCACGGGCACGCTTCTCCGAGGGCTTCTCGTAGTTGCGGCGGAGCTTCATTTCACGGAAGACGCCTTCGCGCTGCATCTTCTTCTTGAGGGCCTTCAGAGCCTGATCGACATTGTTGTCACGAACGAGAACCTGCACGGGACTACACCGCTCCTATATGCGGGTTGAAATGGATGGGGACGGATTTGCTCCGTCCCGTGGAGGCGGTAGATATCACAGGGAAAACAGCAAATGCAAGACTCTTAAAGCATGGATTGACCACCTTTTTTTGCTCCTGTACATACCGTACAGTATGGTATTGCAGATTCGAGGGATGACGTCATGGCAAGAGCGGATTGGCTGGAGGCGGGATTCGCCGTATTGGCGGGCGGCGGGCCGCAGGCGCTGACCATTGAGCGGCTTTGTGTTCTGACCGGGCGGACTAAGGGCTCTTTTTATCATCATTTCAAGGCGATGGCGGGTTTCGAGACAGCCCTGCTGAGCCACTGGCAAGAGGCTAATGCCGAGCGTGTAGAGGCTGGCGGAGACGGTCCTGCCGATCTGGCGCTGGGGTTGGAGCAGGGGCTGGAAAGTGCGATGCGCCGCTGGGCCGCCCAAAGCCTTGCCGCCCGTCAGGTGGTCGAGCAGGTGGATGCCTTGCGGCTGGATTATCTTTCCGGGCTGCTGGGCGGTGGGCGCGACCGTGCCCTGCTGGAATATGCCGCTTTCGTCGGATTGCTGGAGATGGCTCCGGATGCCCAGGAGTTGGAGCGGCTGCTGGCCTTGCAGAGATCGGCTCTGCGGCAGGTTGCTTAAATTCCCCCATCAATCCCTTTACCGGGGCGGATGGCCGAGCCATATTTCAGGCCATGGCTACGCTTGAGATTGTCCGCATGGGACATCCCGTTCTGAAACAGACTGCCCGCCCGGTGGAAGACCCCACTGCGCCTGAGATCGCGCGACTGGTCGAGGACATGGTCGAGACGCTGGACGCTTCGGGTGGGGTCGGATTGGCGGCGCCGCAGGTGGGGGTGTCCTTGCGTCTCGTGATGTTCTTCGTGCCGCCGGCCCGGTCCGGCGGCGGCGAGGCGGTGCCGTTGACGGTGCTGATCAATCCCGAGATCGAGCCCTTGGATGACGAAATGGCTTCGGCCTATGAAGGCTGCCTGTCGATTCCCGGACTGACCGGGCAGGTGCCGCGCTGGCGGCGTATCCGTTATCGTGGGCTGGGGCTGGATGGCCGGCTGATCGAGCGCGAGGCCGAGGATTTTCATGCCCGGGTGGTGCAGCATGAATGCGACCATCTGAACGGGCTTCTTTATATCAACCGCATGTCCAGCCAGGACAGTCTGGCCTATCTGGACGAGCTTCTGCGAGGCCAGCGGGAGCAAAGCGAAAGGACCGTGGTGGGATGAGCGAATTGCAAGAGATTCAGGACGCCCTGGTGCTGGCCAGCCTGCCGCATGTGCCCTTCGATGGCTGGGGGCGCGCGGCCCTTGAGGCGGGGGCGGCGGATGCCGGTCATCCCGCCAGCATGGTCGAGCGGGTCTTCCCCAAGGGCGCGGCCCAGGCGGTCGAGCATTTCGCCGCCCTGGCCGACCGTCGGCTGGAGGAGCAGGCCGCCACCACCGAGGGCTTGGCGGCGATGCGGTTGTCGCAGCGCATCTTCACCCTGATCAAGATGCGCCTGGAAGCCTGGACCGAGCATCGCGAGGCGATCCGCCGGGCGGTGTCGCTGCTGACTCTGCCGGCCAATGCGGCGGTGGCGCTGCGCATGACCTGGGCGACGGTCGACAGCCTGTGGCATGCCGCCGGCGATGGGACGGCGGATTTCAGCTATTACACCAAGCGCGCCAGTCTGGCGGCTGTCTATTCCTCGACCATGCTGTTCTGGCTGGAAGATCAGTCGGAAGGCTGCGCCGAGACCTGGGCCTTCCTGGAGCGACGGCTGGCCGATGTGACCCGTCTGCCCAAGCTGAAGAAGGATCTGACCCAGCGCTTGGCGGGTCTGCCCAATCCGTTGATGCTGTTGACGCTGAAGGGTGGGCGGGCGAAGCGACGCTTCGGGGTGCGGAACTAGAGCATTTTCTTCTCTGACGCGGTCAGAGGAGGAAATGCGGGTAGCCCGAGCGGCGCCTGAGCTTGGCTGGCCCCGGAGGGGCCGCCATGATCGGAAACGGAACTAGAACTCCCCGCTGTCCTGACGGCAGATTTCGACTTCGCGGCGCAGTTCGTCCAGGCATTCCTTGTCCGGAGGCGTGCAGCGTTCCTTTTTGCGCTGACGCAGCCAGTTGACCAGGGCGATGCTGACCGCCAGCGCCACCAGACCCACCAGCACGTAAATCTTCGATTCGCCCAGATAGATTTCCAGGGCGCGGCCAATGAAATAGCCGCCCCAGGCGAAGGTGTTCGCCCAGACGACGGCGGCGATCAGATTGAGGATGGCGAATTTCCGGCGCGAAATCCCCGACATGCCGATGATGAAGGGGCTGATGTTGCGAACGCCGTAGATGAAGCGGAACGACAGGATGAACAGGTTTTCGTGCTTGTGCAGAAGGCGGAAGGCCCATTGCACCTTCTTCGCCATGCCGGGCCAGCGCTCCAGCAGCGGGGTGCCGTATCGTCGGCCGATATAGAACCAGGTCTGATCGCCGCCAAAACTGCCCAGCACCGAACAGAGCATCAGCGAGGTCACCGACAGCTTGACGTCGCCGCCCGAGATCAGGGCGCCGGTCAGCAGCACGATGGTCTCACCCTCGAAGAAGGTGAAGCCCAGGATCAGCAGATAGACCAGGGGCCCATAATGGTTGGCCGTATCAATGATCCACTGTTCCAAGGAAGGCCCATCCTAACAATTCGGAAAGGAAGCAACTTTGCCAAAATCCCCGGAAAGGGTCGGGGACGTCAACCTAAGAATTCTTCCCGCTACGCTCAGAACAGCGTTATTTCACGCTGCGGGGCGAAATTCGGTTCACATGTCCCATCTTGCGGCCGGGACGGGCTTCGGATTTACCGTAAAGGTGGAGGCGCGCCCCCGGCTCGGCCAGCAGCGCGGGCACCTGATCCATATCGTCGCCGATCAGATTGGTCATGGTCGCGTCGGAATGGCGGGAAGCATCCCCCAGCGGCAGGCCGCAGACGGCACGGGTGAACTGCTCGAACTGATCGGTCAGGCAGGCGTCCTGGGTCCAATGACCGGAATTATGCGGGCGCGGCGCCATCTCGTTTACCAGCAGCCGACCATCCCTGGTGACGAACAGCTCGATGGCCAGCAACCCCACCAGCTCCAGCGCCTGGGCGGCCTTATCGGCGATGGCGCGGCCCTGCTCGGCGAGGGCGGCGGAGATGCCGGCCGGGGCGATGGTCACGTCGAGGATATGGTTCTTGTGGCGGTTTTCCACCAGATCGAAGCTGACGGCCTTGCCGTCCAGCCCACGGGCCACGATCACCGAGACCTCGCAGGCGAAATCGACGAAGCCTTCCAGAATGGCGGGAACTTTTCCGATGCTGTTCCAGGCGGCGGCCAGATCGGTGGCGGCGGTGATCTTCACCTGCCCCTTGCCGTCATAGCCGAAGCGGCTGGTCTTCAACACCGACGGACGCCCCAAGGCGGCGACGGCGGCTTCAAGGTCTTCCAGGCTGTTGACCGCCCGCCAAGGGGCGGTGGCGATGCCGAGATTGTTGAAGAAGCTTTTTTCCACCACCCGGTCCTGGGCGGTTTCCAGCACCTTCCAGCCGGGGCGGACGGGCACCAGGCCTTCCAGCAACCGCACGCTGTCGGCGGGAATATTCTCGAATTCGAAGGTCACCACATCCACGGCCCGGGCGAAGGCGGTCAGGGCCTCCTTGTCCTCATAGGCGGCGGCGGTGGTGGCATAGGCCACTTGCGAGGCCGGGCAGGCGTCTTCGGGGCAATAGATATGGGTCTTGTAGCCCAGCCGCGCGGCGGCCAGAGCGGTCATGCGGCCCAGCTGGCCGCCGCCGATAATGCCGATCACGCCGCCAGCGGGAACGATGCGCGAGAGATCAACCGGCATGGGGCTCTTCATCCACCGGCACTTCGGCCACGGCGTTGGTCTGCTTCTCGCGCCAGTCATCCAGGCGCTGGGCCAGGGCGTCGTCGTGCAAAGCCAGCACGGACGCGGCCATCAGGCCGGCATTAATGGCGCCCGACTTGCCGATGGCCAGGGTGCCGACAGGCACGCCGCCGGGCATCTGGACGATGGACAGCAGGCTGTCCATGCCTTTCAGCGCCTTGCTTTCGATGGGAACGCCGAACACCGGCAGGGGCGTCATGGCGGCGGTCATGCCCGGCAGATGGGCGGCGCCGCCGGCTCCGGCGATGATCACCTGAAGGCCGCGACCCTTGGCCGAGGTGGCGTAATCATAGAGGCGCTGAGGCGTGCGATGGGCCGAGACGATGCGATGCTCGTAGGCAACGCCCAGGGCTTCCAGAGTTTCAGCGGCATGGCGCATGGTCGGCCAATCCGACTGACTGCCCATGATGATGCCGACTTTGACTTTGTCTTTGCTCATTGCCTGCTCCCCGAATGCGTCCCCATCGGCGTGTTCCTGCGGCGGAAAGGCGGCATTATAGGCGGCAAGCGCCTGGATGCAAGCAACGCTGCGTTTAACTGATATCAGAGACGCCCATCATCCCATCAGGTGCGGCCATGGTCATGAACGACGACATCCCTTCCCAGGCATTTCCCACCATTCCCGTGGCGACGGCCACCGCAGATCGCCGAGGCGGCGAGGGCCGCCCGGACATTTTCCGCTGGCGCTATGCCGGAGCCAAGCCGGCCAGTTCCGCCACCACGCCCGCCGATGTTTCCTCGCTGCTGGGCATGCCGCTGGGCGCGATCCCCAAGCCGGTGTTGGATAAAGTGGCCGAACTGGTGGACGAGGTGGAGCTGCTGCGGGCCGAACTCAGCCAGGCCCGGCATCATGTCCATTGGCTGGAAGACCAGTCGGATCATGACTCGCTGCTTCCCGTGCTGCATCGCCGCGCCTTCATGCGCGAGCTGGGGCGGCTGATGGAGCAGTCTGAACGGGCGTCAATGCCCGGCACGCTGGTGCTGCTGCAGGTGGGCGGAATCGATCTGTTGCGATCCGTGCATGGGATCGCGGCGGGGGATGCGGCCTTGCTGCATCTGGCCGAGCGGCTGAAGGCGGAACTGCGCCAGACCGATCTGGTGGGCTATCTGGATAACGGCGATTTCGCCGTCGCCCTGGCGCTGGCCGGCGACGAGGAAGCCGAGGGCAAGGCCCGCAGTCTGGCCGACAGCCTGACGGCCGAGCCCTTCGAATGGCAAGGCGGGCGCTATAACTTCACCATCCTGGCCGGGCAGGCGCATTTCCGCGAAGGCGAGACGGCGAAGTCTCTGCTGACGGCGGCGGATGCCTCGCGGAGGGGTTAGGCGATAATGTCGGGAAGCAACGCGCTTTCAATCGCGATCATCTGGTCTTTCAGCATCAGCTTTCGCTTCTTCAAACGCTTCAGTTGCAACTGGTCGTAGGTTCCGCTATCCGCAAGCCGCTCGATCACGTCATCCAGATCCCGATGTTCGGTCCGGAGGTCTTCCAGCTTGCGACGCAACTCATCTTGGGTGTCGTCGATCATGCCTAATGCCCTGTGGTCATTAGAAAGACACTAGCAGAAGTTGGGGGAAAACGGTATGGCATGTTGATGCCGGAAGACATTCTAGCAAGATGCGCAACCAATGCGCCATGCCAGCCGCCTGGGAGTCGGCGGCCAAGAATGCGGCAGCGGGGATCATGATCAGCGGGTAGTCCGCGTCACGTTTTTTCTTTCCAGCCGCCATTGAGGCGGCGGCCAAGGGGCCGGATGGCCCCGCCCGGCGAGGGACTTACGCCGCGAGGATATTCCTCGCGGCGGCATAAGAAGAAGGTGAGGGCCGCAATGTCGAACGTGAAGAAGCTTGGAATCCTGACCAGCGGCGGCGATTGCGCCGGCCTGAATGCGGCGATCCGCGCCGTGGTGTCCCGCGCCAAGCATTTTGGCTGGACGGTGTATGGCATCAAGGACGGCTCCTTGGGCCTGATGAACCGGCCCTTGGAATATACCGAACTGACCCAGGAACTGGTTACCGGCAATATGCTGCGCATGGGCGGCACTATGCTGGGCACCACCAACAAGGGCGACCCCTTCGCCTTCCCCATGCCCGACGGCACTAAGAAGGACCGTTCGGGCGAATTCGTCGAAGGCTTCAAGATGCTGGGGCTGGACGCGCTGATCGTGATCGGCGGCGACGGCTCGATGAAGATATTGAACAAGCTCTGCAAGCAGGGTGGTCTGCCGATGGTGGGCATTCCCAAGACCATCGACAATGACGTGCATCAGACCGATTTCGCCATCGGCTTCACCACTGCCGTCAATGTGGTGGTCGACGCCCTGGACCGTCTGCAGCCAACGGCGGCCAGCCATCATCGGGTGATGATCCTGGAAGTGATGGGCCGCGACGCCGGCCATATCGCCCTGAACTCGTCGATCGCCGGCGGCGCCGATATCTGCCTGATCCCCGAGATTCCCTATTCCATCGAAGGCATCGTCAATCGTATCAACGAGGTGCGGGCCGAAGGGCGCAACCATGCCCTGGTGGTGGTGGCCGAAGGCTGCCATACCGAGGATGGTCGTCCGCTCACCGTTGCCTGGGACGCCAAGGAACGCCGGTATGGCGGCATTGCCCATTACATCGCCCAGAAGATTGCCCCCGAGGTGGAAGCGGAAATCCGCGTCACCGTGCTGGGTCATGTTCAGCGTGGCGGCGAACCTTCCAACCGCGACCGCATCCTGGCTTCGGCCTTCGGCGTGCATGCGGTGGATCTGGTGGCGGAAGGCCAGTTCGACCGGGTGGTGGTCTGGCAGAACACCGGCGTCACCGATGTCGCCATCTCCAAGGTGGTGGTGGGTGCTCGCGCCGTCGATCCCGAAGGCGATATGGTCCGCACCGCCCGCGGCCTGGGCATCTATGTGGGCGAGAAGAAGGCTTAGTTTTCTTTTCCCCCTCACCCTAACCCTCTCCCGCAAGGGGAGAGGGGACTTAAGGCTTTTACTCCCTCTCCCCTCGTGGGAGAGGGCCGGGGTGAGGGGGGCCTTACCCCTCCACCACCGGCGCCCACAGCACATCGGCCAATTCCTCCGCGCCCGTCGCCAGCATCACCAGCCGGTCGATGCCCAGCGCGATGCCAGAGCTTTCCGGCATGCCGCTTTCCAATGCCGCCAGAAAATCCTGATCCACCGGATAGCGCACCCCGTACAGCCGTTCTTTCAGATCCATGTCGGCGGTGAAGCGGCGGCGTTGCTCGGCGGCGTCGGTCAGTTCGCCGAAGGCGTTCGCCAGTTCGACGCCGCAGGCATAAAGTTCGAACCGCTCGGCTACCCGGGGATCATGGGGGGCGGGTCGCGACAAGGCGGCCATCGACACCGGATATTCGCACAGGATCAAAGGCCGCTCGTCGCCCAGGAAGGGTTCGATCCGGTCCAGCATGATGCGGAAGAACACGTCTTCCCAGGTATCGTTGTCGCTGACGAACAGCCCGATCCGCCGCGCCTCGGCTGCCAGCGCCTCGCGGTCCGGAGCCCAAGGGTCGGGGGTGGTCGCCAGCAGGTCAATGCCGCAATAGTGTTGAAAGGCCTGTTGCAGGGTCAGGCGCTGCGGCTCGGCGAAGGGATCGCAGCGGCGCTCGCCTCGGCGGAACTCGGTGGCTCCGGCGGCGCGGGCGGCGGTGCGCATCAGTTCGGCGCAGTCCTGCATCAGTTGCTCGTAACTCTCGCCGGCCCGATACCATTCCAGCATGGTGAATTCCGGGTGATGGGTGACCGAGCGTTCGCCGTCGCGCCAGACGCGGGCGATCTGATAGATGCGCTCCATGCCGGCCACCAGCAGCTTCTTCATGGTGAATTCCGGCGAGGTATGCAGATAAAGCCGGTGCGATCCGCCGGCCATCGGCTCGGCCAGATCGACGCCCAGCGCCATGATATGCGGCTCCATCCCCGGCGAGACCTGCAGGCAGGGAGTCTCGACCTCGGTGAAGTCCCATTGGGCGAACTGGCTGCGGAGTGCGGCCAGGATGCGGGCGCGGGCGAGAAGATGCGGACGGCGGCTTGCAAAGCGATCTTCGCGCCACCATTCTGAGCGGGGCATGGCTTTTCCCTGTTGGTCTGTGCTAAAGGCCACCTTAGCCGCAACCTCCCCCTGGCCGCCAGAGAGCAGAATGTCCGATCCCCGTCCTTTGCCCGCCCGTCCCCGTACCCTGCGCACGGCAGACGAGCTTGTCCGCGCCGGGCTGGTGACGCAAGACCGGGCCGAGGCCTTGGGCAAGGTGGCGGAACGCTATGCCGTGGCCATCACTCCGGCACTGGCGGACTTGATCGGCGAAGATATTGCCGCAGACCCCATCGCCCGCCAATTCATCCCTGATGAGCGGGAACTGGACACCGCCCCCGAGGAACTGACCGATCCGATCGGCGACGAGGCCTTTTCGCCGGTCAAGGGGCTGGTGCATCGCTATCCCGACCGGGTGCTGCTGACGCCGATCCTGCATTGTCCGGTCTATTGCCGCTTCTGCTTCCGCCGCGAGAAGGTGGGGGGCGAGGAAGCGGTGCTGGCCGAAGCCGATATCGCCGCCGCCCTCGACTACATCCGCGCCCATCAAGAGGTGTGGGAGGTGATCCTGACCGGCGGCGATCCCCTGATGCTGCCGGCGGCCAAGCTGAAGGCTCTGCTGCTGGCGCTGGATGCCATCCCGCATGTGGAAAGCATCCGCATCCACAGCCGCATCCCGGTGGGCGACCCCGAGCGGATCGGCCCGGCGCTGCTGGATGCCTTGGCGGCTCCGGCCAAGCCGGTCTGGCTGGCGGTGCATTGCAACCATCCCGCCGAACTGTCGCCGCTGGCCGAGGCCGCCTTGCGCAAGCTGTCCTCGGCGGGCGTGCCTCTGCTGGGCCAATCGGTGCTGCTGAAGGGCGTGAACGACGATCCCGACACCCTGGCCGCCCTGATGAAGGCCTTGGTGAAGAACAAGGTGAAGCCCTATTACCTGCATCACCCCGATCTGGCCCCCGGCACCGGCCATTTCCGCCTGTCGGTGGAAGAGGGCAGGGCGCTGGTCAAAGGCTTGCGCGGGCGGATTTCCGGGCTTTGCCAACCGACCTACGTGCTGGACATCCCCGGCGGCCACGGCAAATCGCCGCTGACGGCGGACTATGTCGATGGCGACCAAGTACGGGACTGGAAGGGCGTTTCGCACGGCTATAAAGCGGAATAATCGGCTCATCCTCCGCCCCAGTTGCCTTTGCCGCGCCAACCTGCTAGGGTCCGCGCCAATTTTCCCGAAAGACCTCGGATATTATCATGAAGATCAACGCCAACCTGATTCGTCCCGGCAACATCATCGAGCACAACAACCGCCAGTGGGCCGTGCTGAAGACTGCCATCGTCCAGCCCGGCAAGGGCGGCGCTTTCATCACCGTCGAAATGCGCGACGTCCGCACCGGCACCAAGACCAACGAACGCTGGCGCACCGCCGACACCGTCGAAAAGCTGCAGGTTGACGAAAAGGAAGCCACCTTCCTGTTCAAGGACGGCGAAATGCTGACCTTCATGGATGCCGAGACCTTCGAGCAGTTCACCGTTCCCGGCGATCTGGTCGGCGAGCCGGGCGCTTTCCTGCAGGACGGCATGCTCTGCACCATCGACCTCATTGAAGGCAGCGCCGTTTCCGTCACCCTGCCGGACAAAGTCACCTGCACCATCGTCGAGGCCGATCCGGTGGTGAAGGGCCAGACCGCCGCTTCCTCCTATAAGCCGGGTCTGCTGGATAACGGCGTGCGCGTCATGATCCCGCCCTTCATCGAATCGGGTACGCGCATCGTCGTCAACACTGCCGACGCCACCTACTCCGAGCGGGCCAAGGACTAATCCATTGCTGCAAGGCTCGGCCCTCATCAATGTCATGACCGGCGCCGCCCGCAAGGCGGCGCGTGGTCTTTTGCGCGACTTCGGCGAGGTCGAGCAGCTTCAGGTCTCGAAGAAGGGGCCGGGCGATTTCGTCTCGGCCGCCGATCACCGGGTCGAAAAGATCCTGGTGCAGGAGCTGAAGAAGGCCCGTCCCGACTACGGCTTCATCCTGGAAGAAGGCGGCATCATCGAAGGTGCCGACAAGACCGTCAATTGGGTCATCGATCCCTTGGACGGCACCACCAACTTCCTGCATTCGATCCCGCATTTCGCGATTTCGATCGGCATCGTCAAGGATGGCGAGCCCTATGCCGGCGTCATCTATCAGCCGCTGACCGACGAGATGTTCTGGGCCGAAAAGGGCAAGGGCTGCTTCGTCAACGACCGTCGTCTGCGCGTCTCGGCCCGGCGCAAGCTGGACGAATGCGTGCTGACCACCGGCGTTCCCCATCAGGGCCGCCCCGAGCATGAACGCTTCCTGCGCCAGCTGAAGCTGGCCATGGCGAACACCGCCGGCATCCGCCGCTTCGGCGCCGCCTCCCTCGACCTCGCTTATGTGGCCGCCGGCCGCTGCGACGGTTTCTGGGAGATGGGACTGAAGTCGTGGGACATTGCCGCCGGCATCATCATGGTGCGTGAGGCGGGCGGCTATGTCAGCGATCTGGACGGTTCCAACAATATGCTGGAGAGCGGCAATCTGGTCGCCGCCAACACGGCGCTGCTGGAGCCGCTGACCGTCATGCTGCAAAAGGCCGGCTGAGGTCTTTCAGTCTGCTGAAACGATGACGCCCCTGGGGAACATTCTCCGGGGGCGTTTCGTTTTTGGACTTGGCGGGGGCATCGCGGCACCGCAATATTCCCGCCATGACGACGCACGACCATCACCACGACCACCATGATCACGACCATGACCATCATGGGCATGATCATCACGACCACCAGCCGCAGAAGGCCAAGAGCCTGTCGGTCGAAACCCGCACGTTGATCGCCCTGGCGGTGACCTTCGCCTTCATGCTGATCGAGGTGGTGGGGGGACTGGTTTCGGGTTCGCTGGCGCTGCTGGCCGATGCCGCCCATATGCTGGCCGATGTGCTGGCGCTGGCCCTGACCTGGGGCGCTTTCCGCTTCGGGCGGATGGTCGCCGACGGGCAGCGGTCCTATGGCTATCGCCGGCTCGAGGTGCTGGCCGCCTGGGTGAATGGCGTCACCGTGCTGGGCTTGTGTGTCGGCATCGTGGTCGAAGCGGTCATGCGCCTGATCTCGCCGGAAGTGGTGCAGTCGGGTCCGATGGCGCTGGTGGCGGCGGCGGGCTTCATCGCCAATCTGGTGACCTTCAAGGTGCTGGAGGGCGGCCATGATCATGGGCATGGCCACGGTCACGGCCATGGCGGCGGTAATCTCAATCTCAGCGGCGCCATCCTGCATGTGCTGGGCGATCTGTTGGGCTCGGTGGCGGCGCTGCTGGCGGCGGGCGTGATCTGGTGGAGCGGCTGGACGCCGATCGACCCCATTCTGTCCATCGCTCTGTCGGTGCTGATCGTCTTTACCGGCATCAAGCTGGTGCGTCAGGCCACCCATATCCTGATGGAGGGCAGCCCGGAAGGGTTCTCGGCCTCGGCCCTGCGCGACGCCGTGCTGGCCAAGGTGCCAGGCATCAAGGCGGTGCATCACATCCATGCCTGGTCGGTGGGATCGGGCCAGCCGATGCTGACGATGCATGCGGTGGCGGCGGATGGTGCCGACCGCGATGCGGTGTTGTCAGGCATCAAACAGGTGGCCGGCAAGGATTTCGGCTTCCCGCATAGCGTGGTGCAGGTGGAAGGTGAAGGCTGCGGCGACGAGGGCGAGGCTTGCGAGTAGGGGATTTTGGACAGGTCTTGCGCATTGAAAAAACGTCATCGTCGGGCTTGACCCGGCGATCCACGAAGGAGGAGGTGCGCAGGGCGTGGATGCCCGGATCAAGTCCGGGCATGACGTCTGAGGGGAACGCAACGTTTGTATGGCTAGCCGAGAAGGCTGGGGAATCCGTTCCGCTTGCGCGTGGTTTTTCCCGCTCCATATTAAGGTCATTCCGAGCCGGCGGACGGGTTGCCTATCCTAGGGACCAGATCGCCGAGCCGCCGATAACGGGGCTAACATCATGAATTTCGAGAAGTTTACCGAGCGTTCCAAAGGATTCCTGCAGTCGGCCCAGACCTTGGCCGCCCGCCTCAATCATCAGCGCCTGCTGCCCGAACATCTGTTGAAGGTGCTGCTGGAGGACAAGGAAGGTCTGGCCGCCAACCTGATCCGCGCCGCTGGCGGCGATCCGGCCAAAGCCTTGAAAGACACCGAAGCCGCCGTCGAGCGGCAGCCCAAGATCGAGGGTTCGGGCGCCGGGCAGCTTTACATGGACACCTCGCTGACCCGCGTGCTGGATCAGGCCGAGCAACTGGCCGAGAAGGCGGGCGACAGCTTCGTGACTGCCGAACGTCTGCTGCTGGCGCTGACCCTGGCCGCCGGGACTGCTCCCGCCAAGATTCTGGGCGATGCCGGGCTGACGGCCCAGGCGCTGAACCGCGCTATCGAAGAGGTGCGCAAGGGCCGCAAGGCCAATTCCGCCAGCGCTGAGGATTCTTACGACGCCTTGAAGAAATATGCCCGCGACATCACCGCCGTGGCGCGTGAGGGCAAGCTGGACCCGGTGATCGGCCGTGACGAGGAAATCCGCCGTACGATCCAAGTCCTGTCGCGCCGCACCAAGAACAATCCGGTGCTGATCGGCGAGCCGGGCGTGGGCAAGACCGCAATCGTCGAGGGATTGGCCCTGCGCATCGTCAATGGCGATGTGCCGGAAAGCCTGAAGAACAAGAAGCTGCTGTCTCTTGACCTGGGCGCTCTGGTGGCCGGGGCCAAGTTCCGTGGCGAGTTTGAAGAGCGCCTGAAGGCGGTGCTGACCGAGGTCACCACTGCCGCCGGCGAGGTGATCCTGTTCATCGACGAGATGCATACCCTGGTGGGCGCGGGGGCCGCCGAAGGCTCGATGGATGCCTCGAACCTGCTGAAGCCGGCCCTGGCTCGCGGCGAGCTGCATTGCGTCGGCGCTACTACCCTCAATGAATATCGCAAGCATGTGGAAAAAGACGCCGCCCTGGCGCGGCGCTTCCAGCCGGTGTTCGTGTCCGAACCCTCGGTGGAAGATACCATCTCGATCCTGCGCGGCATCAAGGAGAAGTACGAGCTGCATCATGGCGTGCGTATCGCCGATGCCGCCCTGGTGGCCGCCGCCACGCTGTCGAACCGCTATATCCAGGACCGCTTCCTGCCCGACAAGGCCATCGATCTGGTGGACGAAGCCGCCAGCCGTCTGCGCATGCAGGTGGACAGCAAGCCGGAAGCCCTGGACGAGCTGGACCGCCGTATCGTCCAGCTGAAGATCGAGCGCGAAGCCCTGAAGAAGGAAAGCGACGCCGGTTCCCGCGACCGTCTGGTCAAGCTGGAGACCGAGCTGGTCGAACTGGAGGCGGATGCCACCCAGCTGTCCGCCCGCTGGCGCGCCGAGAAGGAAGGCCTGGCCCAGGCCACCCGCATCAAGGAACGCCTCGATCAGGCCCGCGCCGAGGTCGAGATCGCCAAGCGCCATGCCGACTGGGCCAAGGCCGGTGAGCTAGAATATGGCGTGATCCCCGATCTGGAACGCCGTCTGTCCGCCGCCGAAAGCGCCGAGAAGGAAGGCGCGATGGTCGAGGAAGTGGTGGGCGAGGAACAGATTGCCGGCGTCGTCTCGCGCTGGACCGGCATCCCGGTCGATAAGATGCTGCAGGGCGAACGCTCCAAGCTGTTGTCGATGGAACAGAGCCTGAAGAAGCGGGTGGTCGGTCAGGACGAAGCCCTGGTGGCCGTCTCGAACGCCGTGCGCCGCGCCCGCGCCGGTCTGCAAGACCCCAACCGCCCGATCGGCAGCTTC
>Ga0182039_10000451_pt1 | contig 21008 bp, 18 predicted proteins | sample sta12Can44000111_FD_125975 | JGI IMG/M metagenome (GOLD analysis project Ga0182039, IMG submission 125975) | Lab enrichment of tropical soil microbial communities from Luquillo Experimental Forest, Puerto Rico - statanox.12C.anox.44.000.111 | ecosystem: Environmental > Terrestrial > Soil >...
CAATGCCACATCAAGATCGTCCAATCCCCCGTACCATAGCCCGACGCCAAATCGCCATGCCTCTCATCCAGACGTCAGCCCCTTATTCAGACGTTCCCTAGATGGCAGCGTGCTTCGACAAACCTCCCCATTAAGCACAAGGTTATGCCCATGCGGCTGTTGGCCGAACCCGCCGTTTGAGGATCCCGATGGCGCGCGGCAAGCGTGAGGGCTTCTTGGGCCAACTGACGAGTTGTTCTCAGCTCCGCGCGATGCACCTCGACATTCCAGAGGCCGTTTAGGACGGCCATTCGCTCCTCGAGCGTGGCGCTCTCGTCCAGTAGATCGCGAGCGCGGCAATAAACACGCAATGTATCAGGCCCGTGCCCCTTTGCCGCCCAAGTCACTCGACCGAGGGCGAGCGATAGTCCTAGTTCTTTACGGTCACGTTCGGCGCCGGCCGGGAGTGATGAGACCAGCTCGATTCCGTGCGTCAGGTGTTTGGTCGCTTCTACCACAGCCGAGCGCCGATAGGCGCGTTCACCCGCTTTGCGCCAGTACTCGATTGCCGATGGGATGAGCCCTGCCTGAGTATAGTGATGCGCCACAATTTCCGGCTGCGTGGCAGCCATCTCCGGGAACTGCTCCTCCAGAACCTTGCCGATACGCGCATGAAGCTCCTGCCGTTGCCCGCGCAAGAGGGTGCTGTATGCGGCGTCCTGTACGAGGGCGTGCTTGAAGATGAAGGACGCTCGCGGCAGGGCACCGCGCCGGAAGATCAAGCCGGCATTGGCCAGCCTGTCCAGCGCGTCGACGAGCTGGTCGCCGGGTCGCCGCGCCACTGCCGCCAGTACCTCGTAGGAAAACTCCCGGCCGAGAGTAGCGCCGATCTGCGCAACCTCCTTTACTGGGGCGAGCCGGTCGAGGCGCGCCAGCAGCGAAGCATGCAGGCTCGAGGGGATCGCCAGCGGCGGCAGCGGACCGTCCAGTACATAGCGCCCATCCTGCTCGCGGAGCAGGCTGCCTTCCAAAAGGGTCTTTGTGAGCTCTTCGATAAATAGCGGTATCCCATCAGCACGTTCGACGATCTGGTCGAGAATCTCGATGGGCAATGATTTGCCACCCGCGACCCGCTCGGCAAGCTTTTCCGTCTCGCGCTGACCGAGGCGGCTCAGCGTCAGTGTCATGACATGCGCTTGGCCCGTCCACGGCAGATCGAGCTCCGGACGGAAGGTCAGCAAAAAAAGCACCGGCAAATGCGGGACTCTATCGACAGTCATCTCCAGCACTTCGAGAGATGTCGAATCAACCCAATGCGCATCTTCGAAGATCGTCAGCACCGGCTTTTTTCGCGCCAGACCTTCAAGCTGGCGGACAAAGGCCATCATCGTAAGCTCCCGCCGGCGCTGTGGATCAGCAGTCAGCGCGGGGTAGCGGCCATGGATGGGCACTGCCAGGAGATCGGCAAAGAGTGCCGCCGCCTCGGTTGGATTCTCCTCCGATTGAGATAACAGGGCTTCTAGCTTGTCGAGCTTGACCTCCGGTGCGTCCTCGCGAGCAAATCCGGCAGCTCTTTCGAGTTGCGCGATGAAGGGGTGGAGCGGGCTGTCGCGATGATGCGGCGAGCAGAAATAGCGCAGCCTCGTGTGCGGCTCGTCGCGCACCCGCTCGTGCAAGGCCGCAGTGATCCGCGATTTGCCGATGCCCGCTTCCCCCGAGAGCAACGCAATCTGGCCTTCGCCTTGCTTCGCCCGCGCCCAACGCCGCATTAGCAGCTCGATTTCGTCCTCGCGGCCGACCAGCGGGGTCAGCGAGGCTGAGCGCAACGCCTCGAACCGGCTGGGAATAGTGCCCGGGCGAAGCACCTGCCAAAGCGGAACCGGCCCGGCCAACCCTTTCACGTCGACCGCACCGAGGCTGCGATACTCGAAAAGCGCTCCTACCAGGCGCCGGGTACTCTCCGCGATCAGTACGGTATTAGGCTTGGCCAATGCCTGGAGGCGGGCGGCAAGGTTCGGCGTCTCGCCGACGACAGCGCGTTCTTGCGACTCACCGATGCTGACCAGATCACCGACGACTACCAGTCCGGTTGCGATCCCAATGCGGATTTCAAGTTTGCCGCACGCGAGATCTAGTCGACCGATCCTATCGACGAGCGATAGTCCAGCCCGGATTGCCCGTTCGGCGCTATCCTCCTGTGCTTGGGGATAGCCGAAATACACCAGCACGCCGTCGCCCATATACTTCGCGACGAAACCGTTAAACCGACTAATCGTCTCGGCGACGTACCTATGGTACGCGCCGATCACGTCACGAAGATCCTCAGGATCAAGCCGCGAAGCCAGCGCCGTCGAGCTGACCAGGTCGCAAAACATGACGGTGAGTTGCCGCCGCTCCGCACTGTCGGCGAGATGAGTCGACGGCGGCGTTCGCGCAGCTGCGACCTCTACGAGTGACTGACCACAACCACCACAGAACTTGGCTGAAGGCTCGTTCTCAAAACCACAAGCTGCGCACGGCGAAGGAAGCGGCGTTCCGCACTGGGCGCAAAAGCGCCTGGCCGCCACGTTTTCCGCCATGCAGTTTGGGCAGCGCATGGGAAGCCCTTGGAGCGCGAATCTTGCGGCTCCAGCATAAACCACAAGGCCATGACTTTAAAAGCGGAGGTTTTAACCATGGCGCGGAGCGCAAGGGCGCGAATCGCAAGCGCGGGATCAACTTATCGCTACCGTCTCACCCTAAGTGCGAACAACAACCCGCCCGTCTTACCCGTTTTTATGACTGTGTTCCGCTCCCGCGCCTCGCGGTGACTTCGATCTCGATCTTCATGCGCGGATCGACGAGGCCGCAGAAGAGGGCCGTCGCCGCCGGGCGGATCGTGCCGAAGACCTTGCCCAGTACTGGCACGATCAATGGCCAATCCGCAGCGTTCGGTACGTAGTAACGGACCCGTACGACATCGGCGAGGCTCGCGCCCGCCTCGGCAAGCGCTGTTTCGATATTGCGGAAGGCTTGCCGTGCCTGCTCCGCCGGGTCTTCGGCCATCGTCATCCGTGCATAGTCGAAGCCGGTCGTGCCGGCGACAAAAATCCAATCCCCGTCGACGACCGCCCGGCTGTAGCCGGCCTGCTTTTCGAAGGACGAGCCGGAGGAGATCAGCCGCCGCATATGCGTCGTCCCGGCGAAGGCCGACCAGGCCGCTCGTGGATACCGGCCTTCGCCGGTATGACAGGAAGAACCATATTACTCCGTCTCATTGAAGATTTCGCGGCCGATCAGCATGCGGCGGATTTCCGAAGTGCCGGCGCCGATCTCGTAGAGCTTGGCATCGCGCAGCAGCCTGCCGGTCGGGAAGTCGTTGATATAGCCGTTGCCGCCAAGGATCTGCACTGCATCGAGCGCCATCACCGTCGCCTTCTCGGCCGCGTAAAGGATCGCCCCGGCCGCATCCTTGCGCGTCGTCTGGCCACGGTCGCACGCCTTCGTCACCGCATAGACATAGGCCTTGCAGGCATTCATCGTCGTGTACATGTCGGCGATCTTGCCTCGGATCAGCTGGAACTCGCCGATTGCTTGGCCGAATTGCTTGCGGTCGTGGATATAGGGGATCACGACGTCGAGACAGGCCTGCATGATACCGAGCGGACCCGCCGCTAAGATGGCGCGCTCATAGTCGAGACCGCTCATCAGTACATGCACGCCCTCGTCGACCGCACCGAGCACATTTTCGGCCGGCACTTCGCAATCCTCGAAGACCAGCTCCGAGGTCGGCGATCCGCGCATTCCGAGTTTGTCGAGCTTTTGCGCCGGCCGGAACCCCTTGAACCCCTTTTCGATCAGAAAGGCGGTGATGCCGCGCGGTCCGGCGTCGGGGCGCGTCTTGGCGTAGACCACCAACGTGTCAGCGTAATGGCCGTTGGTGATCCACAGCTTGCTGCCGTTCAGGATGTACCGATCACCTCTCTTGTCGGCGCGCAGCCGCATCGAGACGACATCCGAGCCGGCGCCCGGCTCGCTCATCGCTAGTGCGCCGACATGCTCGCCCGAAATCAATTTCGGTAGATATTTGCGTTTTTGCGCTTCCGTGCCGTTGCGCCGGATCTGGTTGACACACAGGTTAGAATGAGCCCCGTAGGACAGTCCAACCGAGGCAGAAGCGCGGCTGACCTCCTCCATCGCGACGCAATGCGCGAGATAGCCCATACCAGCGCCGCCATATTCTTCCTCGACAGTGATCCCGTGCAGACCGAGCGCGCCCATTTCCGGCCACAGCTCGATCGGGAAGCGGTCGGTGCGGTCGATCTCGGAGGCGATCGGTGCGATCCGGTCTTCGGCAAAGCCGCGAACCGTCGCCCGCAGCATGTCGATCTCCGGATCGAAATCAAAATCGAGCGAGGCGAGCCGCGTATTTTGCATTACTGCCTCGTCATACCCGGGCATTTACGACGGGTCGACAACCCCAGCAACGACGCTTTACAGAATGGGCTGGCTGGTGCGGTCGAGAAGACTCGAACTTCCACGGAGTTTCCCCCACAGCGACCTCAACGCTGCGCGTCTACCAATTCCGCCACGACCGCACGACGGGGGCCGGCGTGATTAGCAAATCCGGCCCACCATATCAAGTCACATGGACCTTCAGATAGGAACCGAGACGGGCGAGATCGAGTGGCGGATCAGCGCGACGCCCGTGGATTATCTCGCGGCAGTCGGGGAAATGGAGCAGCGCGTCGCAGCGATCCGCGCCGGAACCGCCGCGGAGCTCGTTTGGCTGCTCGAGCACCCGCCGCTCTACACCGCCGGCACCAGCGCGCGCGGCGAAGATCTTCTCGAGCCGCACCGCCTGCCGGTGCATCGCACCGGGCGCGGCGGCCGCTATACCTATCACGGGCCGGGGCAGCGGATCGCCTATGTGATGCTCGACCTGCACCGGCGCGGCCAGGATGTGCGCTGCTATGTCCACCAGCTCGAGGACTGGATCATCCGAACATTGGCGCGCTTCGGGGTGCGTGGTGAACGGCGTGACGGCCGCGTCGGCATCTGGGTGGCCCGAGCCGGCGCCCGCGACGAAAAAATCGCCGCGATCGGCGTGCGTGTGCGGCGATGGGTGACCTATCATGGCGTGGCGCTCAACATCGACCCCGAGCTCGAACACTACCGCGGCATTATTCCTTGCGGGATCACCGATCACGGTGTGACGTCGCTTGCTGCGGCCGGTGTCGACGCGACAATGGAAGAGGTCGACACGGCTTTGCGCCGCACTTTCGGCGAGGTCTTCGGCGACGTGCTCGCCTGCGGAGCGCAACGATGACCACCCTGTTCGAATCACAGGCGCCGCATCCGCTCGCCGACCACCTGCGCCCGAAGAGCTTAGCGGAGGTTGTCGGTCAGGATCATCTTCTCGGTCGGGACGGTCCGATCGCTCGCATGGTGGCGCACCGCCAACTCGCCTCGATGATCCTGTGGGGACCGCCCGGCTGCGGTAAGACAACTATCGCGCGGCTGCTGGCGCAAGGCACCGAGCTCGTCTTCGAGCCGTTGTCGGCGGTCTTTTCCGGCGTCGCGGATCTGCGCAAAGTCTTCGACGCGGCGAAGAAGCGGCGCGAGATGGGCCACGGCACGCTGCTTTTCGTCGATGAGATCCACCGCTTCAACCGGGCTCAGCAAGACGCCTTTTTGCCGGTTGTCGAGGACGGGACGATCATCCTTATCGGTGCGACGACCGAGAACCCGTCTTTCGAGCTGATCGGCGCGCTGTTGTCGCGGGCCCAAGTATTCGTGTTGCGCCGCCTCGATGACGACGATCTCGAAACTCTGTTGCGCCGCGCCGAAAAGCGTCTCGGAGGACCGCTGCCGCTGACGAGCGAAGCGCGAACCGCGCTGCGCGCAATGGCCGATGGCGACGGGCGGTTTCTCTTCAACCTCGTGGAAGAGATTGCGCGGCTGCCGCCCGAAAATCTGCTCGGACCCGATGAACTCGCGCATCTCGTGCAGCAGCGCGCTCCGCTTTACGACAAGGCCCAGGAGGGCCATTACAACCTGATCAGCGCATTGCACAAATCGCTGCGCGGATCGGATACGGACGCGGCCCTTTACTGGCTGGCGCGCATGCTGGCGGGTGGGGAAGATCCGATCTACATCCTGCGGCGGTTAACGCGGGCGGCCGTCGAAGACATCGGGCTCGCCGATCCACAGGCTGTCGTGCAAGCGCTGGCGGCGTGGGACACCTACGACCGGCTCGGCTCGCCGGAAGGCGAGCTGGCAATTGCCCAATGCGTAATCTATCTGGCGACCGCACCAAAATCGAATGCCGCCTATCAGGCGTTCGGCGAAGCGCAGCAGATGGCGCGCGAAACCGGCTCGCTGATGCCGCCGATGCACATCCTCAACGCACCGACGCGGCTGATGCGTCACCTTGGTTACGGCAAGGGGTATATTTACGACCATGCCACGGCGGAAGGGTTCTCCGGCCAGGATTACTTTCCGGAGGGGGTCTCGCGCCGCAACTTCTATCGCCCCGGCGAGCGCGGCTTCGAGCGCGAGGTTAAAAAGCGGCTCGATTACTGGGACAAGCTGCGCCAGCGCCGGGCGGCATCCCCGCAATGATGATGGAGGACGAGACCGTAACCGTCGACGTCAAGGACGGGGCGTTGCGTCTCGACCGCTGGTTCAAGCGCCATTATCCAGGCCTCGGCCATGGCCGGCTCGAGAAATTGCTGCGCACCGGGCGAATCCGAGTGGACGGCAAGCGCGCCCGCTCGGGCGACCGCATCGAGCCGGGTCAAGCAATCAAAGTCCCGATCTTGAATGACCTGTCGCCGTCGTTTCAGCCGACGCCGATGCGACCGCGGCCGGCGGATCAGGCCATGCTGCGCGACGCGATCCTGCATCGCGACGAGGCGGTCATCGTCCTCAACAAGCCGCCGGGTCTGGCCGTCCAGGGCGGGACCGCGACCGAGCGGCACCTCGACGGGTTATTGGATGAGCTGCGGTTCGGGAATGACGAACGCCCGCGCCTCGTGCATCGCCTCGACAAGGATACGAGCGGCGTTCTCATCATCGCCTGCACCGCTGCGGCGGCGGCATTCCTGACACGCGCGTTTCGGGAAAAGGCGACGCGAAAGATCTACTGGGCGGTCGTTGTCGGCCTGCCGAAGCCCCGACAGGGCCGGATCGATCTGGCGCTTGCGAAAAGCCCTGGCCGTGGCGGCGAGCGCGTACGCCCCGACGCCGACGACGGTCAGCATGCGGTCACCTACTACCGCGTAATCGAGAATGCCGGAAACCAGGTGAGCTGGCTCGCCCTGATGCCGGTCACCGGGCGGACGCATCAGTTGCGCGCTCATTGCGCAGCGATCGGCACGCCGATCCTCGGTGACGGCAAGTATGGCGCAGCGGCTGCGCATCTGGCCGGGTTGCCCCGATCGCGGCGCCTTCACCTGCATGCCCGCAGCCTGTCGATCCCGCACCCGCTTGGCGGAACATTGGAGGTGACCGCACCACCGCCGCCGCACCTGCGGCGGACCTGGGAGTTTTTCGGTTTTGCCGGCGATGCCGAAGACCCCTTCGCCGATCTGGAATTGCCAACATGAGGCGGTTTTACAAAAAGGCCGAGACCGTGCAGCTGCCGATCGGCCACGGAGTTGTGCTCGACGGCAGGACAGTCAAAACGCCGGGCAAGCGCGATTTGGTGGTGCCGGGCGGGCCGCTCGCCGCCGCGATCGCCGAAGAGTGGGAGAGCCAGCAAGAAGAGGTGCGGCCGGAGACGATGCCGCTGATGCGCCTGGCGGCGGCGACTCTCGACCGCGTCGGTGGGCAACGCGAAACCATTGCGCAGCAGGTCACCAAATATGTCGCGACCGATCTCGTCTGCTACCGGGCGGCGCATCCACCGGCACTCGCTGCACGCCAGCAGGCGGCTTGGCAGCCGCTGATCGACTGGGCGGTATTGCGCTTCGATGCGCCGCTCACGGTCACCACGGGCGTCATCCCGAGGGGCCAGCCCGAGGCGAGCCTTCGTGCGTTCGCCACAGCGGTTGCGGAGCTTGACGATTTCGCGTTGACCGCTCTGCACACCGCCACAGCCGCCTGCGGCTCTCTCGTGATCGCGTTGGCTCTGCTCGAAGGACGCATCGAAGCCGACGAGGCCTTCGCAGCCTCCCAGCTCGATGAGACATTTCAGATCGAGGCGTGGGGTGAGGATGCCGAACAGGCCGGGCGCCGGCGCGCACTCGCCGCCGACATCGCCGCGGCGGCGCGCTTCGTGTCTCTGCTGCGGAACGTCGAAGTTCCCTCAACTACGCGGTGACGGGCTCCGCCGCCGCCTTTTCGGTTCGGTATTCGGCAAACGCTTTGCTCGCCACCATCATACACTCGCGGATGATCGGAACGCCGACATAGCCGGACAGATGCAGCAAAACCTCGGTCAATTCCTCTTCGGTCCAGCCCTGCCGGAGCGCCATGCGCAAATGCAGCCCGAGTTCGGGTTCACGGCCGGTAGCGGCGTCTGACACGACGCAGATCAAGGCGCGGGTCTTCAGGTCGAGGCCGGGCCGGGTCCACAACGCGCCGAAGACGGTTTCGGTCGCAACATCGATGAATTTCTTCATGACCGGGTCGCGGTAGATCTCGCGGGCCGCCCGCTCCACCGCCGCTTCGCCCATCAGTTGGCGACGCAGCGCCGCCCCTTTTCGATACAGCTCGCTCTCCGGCATTGGATCGTCCTCGTTCTCGGGTAAATTTGGGTCGCGATTGTGGCCCGCGATGAAGTTGCGAAACAAGTCGTAGCGCGCCCCAAGTCTGCGGCCAAATACCGAGCCCAGGCCCGGCGACAGGGATCCGCGGCTACAGGTTCGCGTTCACCAGCCTGCCGGGCACGAGAAAGGCCCTGTCCCAGCGGGACCATCTCCCGGGAACCGGCCGGCCGGGGTTGCGGTCACTGCGCCAGCAGACATCGGCACCCGGCGGCGCGTCGATGAATTTTGTCGAATTGTTCGGCATCGCAAATTCCAGGGTCGAGACGTAGCCATTGTCGCGCGCGTCGCAGTCCGGATTGGCGGTGATCACAGCCTCGACGTTGATGATCGGAAAATCAGGATTGCTCAGTTGCAACCTGCCCGACAGAGGCGGCTGCGGCGACGCGCAAGAACCGGCACAGAGCAAGGCGACGGCCAGGGAGGCGAGCAGGTTTCGGATCGTCGACAATCGGAAGCCCCAAGGGAAAGGACGACGCCGGGTTTGAACTTTTTCCGGCACCCGGGATCAGCTTATCATGCCCCGGCCTGGGTCAAGGAGGAACGAGATCATGGATAAACGAATTGCGGTGATCGGCGCCGGCGCAATCGGCGGTTATACCGGCGGTCACCTCGCGCATAACGGGTTCGATGTGACCTTGATCGATCCTTGGCCCGAGCATATCGAGACAATCCGCAAGGACGGACTGGCGATCGAAGGCGTTACTACCGAGGAATTCGTCTGTGTCAAGCCAAAGACGATGCATTTGACCGAGGTGCAAGAACTCGCCAAGCAAAAACCGGTCGATATCGCGTTTGTGGCGGTGAAGTCCTATGACACGGAATGGGCAACTCGGCTGGTCGCGCAATATCTGGCGCCCGACGGCTATGTCGTCTCGCTGCAGAATTGCATGAACGAGGAGCGCATCGCCGGCATCGTAGGCGCCAACAAGACGGTCGGCGTCATCCCGGCCTTGCTCGGCGCCGAACTCTATGCGCCGGGCCGGGTGTGCCGCACCGCGGCAAAAGGCTCCTCGCCCTATGAGGTCTACCGCGCCGGCGAGTTGCATGGCCGCATCACCAAGCGAATCGAGGAGCTGGCCGACATCATCCGCACTATCGACAGCGTCCGGGCGACGACCAACCTCTGGGGCGAGCGCTGGTCGAAGCTGTGTGTCAACGGCATGGCCAACGGCGTTGCGGCCGCCACCGGCCTGTCCGGCAACGACATGAACCGTAACGAGAAGATCCGGCGCCTCAGCATTCGTCTCGCCGGCGAAGGGGTGCGCATCGGCCAGGCGCTCGGCTATCAGCTCGAGCACATCCGCATGCACGACCCGGAGAGCTTGGCGCGCGCCGCCGAGGGCGACCCCGCCGCGCTCGACGAGGTCGAATCGCAGATCCTGGCAGCATTGCAGTCGAACACCCGCAGCGAGCTGGCGCGGCCGTCGATGGGGCAGGACATGCTCAAAGGCCGCCGCACCGAGATCGACTACATCAACGGCGTCATCGCCGCCAAAGGCCAGGAAGTCGGAGTCTCCGCCCCGGCCCACGTCAAGCTCGTCGCGGCGGTCAAACAAGTCGAGCTCGGCAAGATCCCGGCGCGGCCCGAGAACCTCTACGGGATCTGACAGGTCTGGCTCTGCCCGCCCACGCGGCCATTTGCTCGAGGCACAACCGAAAATTGACCTGGCAGGCAACCATTTTGCAATCTGCAGCAAATCAGCAGCGAGCGCTCTACTATTGATTGTAATGCCTCTCTTACCGCCGGGTCTCTCGATGGTCACCCTTGCGATCGGGAGCGCCCGCGCCCCTCGCGCACGCGCGAGGCGAAAAAAGATCAGGACCAAGCTGTTGAGATCCCTGGATTCCAGCACTGGTAAACAGGGTGACAACAGGGAGGCGAAGACGGATCGGCAACGATCTCATGAGACCAGCATATGGGTTCATGATACGTTCCCATCAAGTCGGTCGGTGCACAGGCACCTCCCGCGCGCCGCCGGGCTCGTGGCGGTGCTGCGCTCCGCGCGGTTCCCTCCTGTCGATTGTCGAGGCAAGCTGCGCCGGTGCCAACCCGTCCACTGTGTCCCCGAACGCCTGTCCACTATCTCTCCGGTCGACACACGGCGGAGAGTGGCGCGTCATTCTGCCGCCTGAGCCTCCGAGGCAGTTTCCGGCAGCATGCCTAGGGCGCGCTTGTAGAGGTCGAGCAGGCTCTCCTGCTCGTCGTGCTCGTCCTTGTCCATCTTCCGGATCTTGATGAGCTGGCGCATGATTTTCGGCTCGAAGCCGGTACCCTTGGCTTCGGCATAAACTTCCTTGATGTCCTCGCCGAGCGCACGTTTTTCGTCCTCGAGACGTTCGATGCGCTCGATGAACGATTTCAGTTGCGCGCCCGCGATGCCGCCGACATCCGGCATGATCCCCCTCTCCCCCAATTGCGATGCCGCCGCCCCCGCGGCGGCGACAGGACGATAGCCGCCGCCCGCTCGGATCTCAATGCTTCTGCGCGGCTTCAAACGCGGCCTTTTGCTCGGGTGACGCTTCCTTCTGGTATCTGGCGCGCCATTCGTCATAGGGCATGCCGTAGACAATCGTCCTCGATTCGGGGTCTGACAGCGCGATGCCGCGCTCCTCGGCCTCGGCCCGATACCATTTCGACAGACAATTGCGGCAAAAGCCGGCCAGGTTCATCAGGTCGATGTTTTGCACGTCGGTCCGCTCGCGCAGATGCGCGACCAGGCGGCGGAAAGTCGCGGCCTCCAGTTCGATGCGGGTCTTGTCGTCCATTGGAACCTCCTTTTGTTGCCGAACCCTATGTAGCCCGGGGGCCCGCCCGATTGAAGCGCTACCCGCGCTGCGCCGCGGCGCGGCGGCGGATCTCGTCCATCGTCAGGTCCTCTTTGTGCGTGGCGATGAACCAGCGATAGCCGAACGGGTCCTCGATCCCGCCGGTGCGGTCGCCATAGAACTGGTCCGCCACCGGACGCACCAGTTTTGCCCCGGCCTTGACCGCGCGATCGACCGCAGCGTCGACGTCCTCGACATAGACGTGCAGCGATACCGGCGACCCGCCGATCGTCTTCGGGCTCAGCGCCTGCAGCTCCGGGTGCTCGTCAGCGAGCATGATGCAGGAATCGCCGATCCTGATCTCGGCGTGGTGGATCCTGCCGCTGGGATCGTCCAGGCGTATCACTTCGCAGGCGCCGAGCGCTTTCTTGTAGAACTCGATCGCCTCGCCCGCGCCGCTGAACATCAAATACGGCGTGACGGTGTGATAGCCCTCGGGAACCGCTTGCACCATGTCTGACCCCCTCTCCGCTACACATGGCAAACTAGGTGTCATTGCTTTGGTTGTTCATCCTGGCGAGTCCGGTCAGCCTGTGGGTTGCGACACTCACAGGGATGATCGGGGCGATCGCCCGGATGAACCTTCACAAGAATGCGCCCTTGACACCGCCGGGTCGACTCCTGCTGGTGCGGTGGCCGGAGAAGTTCACGACGAACAGATAAACGAAATTCACGATTAGCGGCTACACGAAACCAACCGACCCAAGAACCGGCGGCGCTCTAGAAGAGCGTTACTGCGGTATGGGGGTATCCGGGCAACCTGCGAAATGGCAGCAGCGCCTGCGCCAGTAGTTGATTACGCTCGCGCCCAAAATTTTTCATCGATTATGAATTGATTCAGGTGATGTTGTTCATGACCAATCCGCAGATGTGGAGTCATTATCCAGCGAATTGCTCGGGATCTCGGCAGCGAGAGTTGCGGTGCGTCGGGTATCGGCGTAATTGGGCTCGCCCTCGGGGATTCTGGCATATTCGTTTGAAGCGGCCGACGATCGAACCGGCGGATGCCCGGCGGGCGGAGGAATAATCGTGCTGAAGGCAACGATTCATCGGTTAGGACGATGGTATCTAGGGCAGATTCTCGAGTCAGAAGCCGAGTCCCAGAAGGCGCGCGCCATCAATGAAAGGCCGATCGAGTTGGCCTTCCTTTTTCAAGCCCTTTCCGATTTGCGGCCAGCCCGCGTTCTAGACGTTGGGCCTGGGACGAGCCCGCTGCCTGCCGTACTACATGGCTGTGGCTGCCATGTTACCGCGATCGACAACATATCCGATTATTGGCCGCGCGGTATGTTCAACAGGTATTGGCACGTGATCGATGAGGATATCCGCTCGCCTTCCAGTTTGAGAGCAGATTTTGATTTCATTAGCTGCATTAGCGTGATCGAGCACATCGACGACGCCGCTGCAGCATTCCGTTCGATGATCGCGCTTCTTATACCTGGTGGGCATTTGGTTTTGACGATGCCCTATAACGAGACCAAATATGTCGAGGATGTCTACAAACTTCCCGGGGGCGATCTCGGTGATCCGCAAGATTATTGCTGTGCCTGTTACAACCGAGCCGTGCTCGACCAATGGCTGGCCGAGGCGCCTCCAGCGCGTATTGTACGGCAAGACTATTGGCAGTTTTGGAGTGGCGACGTGTGGCGTCAGGGCCACCGGCTCACGCACTCGATTAGAACGGCAGCCGACCGACCCCACCAACTTACTTGCGCATTGATCCGACGAACCTGATAGCAGTCGGCAGCGCCAGCGAAATTGGTTCGCCCGCTATGACGCTACTGCCAATTCCATAATCTGCCCCCAGCGCTCGGCCAGAAGCTCGACCTTATCGATCGCACGAATGGCATCGGCGATCTCCGACGCAAGAGCCGCTTCGGTCGCACCCGCCCCGGCATACCCAACAATCGTGAAAAAACGCGCGCCGATGACCATTCGCAGAATACTGAGTTCGCGCTGATCCGGACCGATGGCCAGCGTCACCGGCTGGCCGATGTGAGCGCATTGTGCCGCGGTAATCTGCTCCGCCGGGCTCAGCGGCCCGAGGTGTTGGCTGAGGTCGAAATTGAGCAGTTCGAACAATCTCTGACATTCCTGGGTGTCGAGCGTTCGCCGCTCGCCAAAGCGATCCTGAACTGTGACGGTAAAGCAGACGATCGAACGGGTGGAAAGGTCTGTCGGCCCGCGCTCGGACGCAGCCTCGAAATCCGCGCTCTCGGGGGCGTCGGGCGGCGCAATCGAGGTCAGGAACTGGCTGCGCGCGAGCCGTGAGACGAGGCTATTACGGAAGCGATCGAATACCTCGCGACAGAGTTGCGTTGGCAGCGCGCCCAACAGATGAGCCTCGGCAATCGCCGGCAGTCAGCGGAACAAGAACCCGAAACTCGGCGGACTCGATGAGGTTGGCGGCATTAGGCGTGGGCGCCACCACGCGTTCCAGTCCTCGGGCCGACCTACTCCCGGAGCCGCAGCAAGCAAGGTGCAGACTCGGCTTGCGCGCTCGCGATAGCGCGGCGGAATAGTCAGCGCACCGGAGAAAGGTGGTCCGGTGAAGAATTTCGATCCGGAAAGTTGGACCATCCAGCCGAGGTTGATCCAGTTGACGATTTGATCGAAGGGCGTACGCATCTGGCAGGCGTCGACGACGACATCGATGCGATCGGGCGCCATCGCGACGAGTTCGATCACCCCAGCCGTGGAGGGCGCGCTGAGACCAGTTTTCGAGCAGGCGAGACCGTGAAGGAGAATTCTGTGACCCTGTGCGAGCGCGGCCGCAACGATATTGCGAAGCTCGGCTTCGATCTCTGTGGTCGCGCGCGGCCGCCCGTCAACCGCGCGAATGGCAACTTGTTTGACCTCGATCGAGTGGTTGGGCCACGCCTGTTGACCTTTGCGCACGGGCGCGCCGGCACCAGCCAAATCGTCGAAAAAACGGCCGCCTCCGGCGAGCGCTACCGCGCGTCCGGTTTCCTCGGGAGCGATCAGGACGTTGGTGAGCGGCTCTTCCGCCGCCGCAGCTGCCAGCATCACCGCCAGCAGCTCGGTGTCGGAGCCCGAGGGGGCAAGTGCCACATCCGCGGCAGAGGGTTCGATACACAGCAAAGCCATAAGCTGATGAATCACTCCATCGGTCAGGCGCAAACGCAACTCGTCGAGCGCGATACCATCGCTGACCGCTGCCAGCAGCAGGTCGTGCCGGAGCATTTCGCATAAAGTAAACCCATAATCACTGATGCTCGATGCGGTTGACGACGAGAAATGCACCGCCTCAGGGCGCGGCCGGGGCACCGTCCCATAACGGTTGAGCCCGGTTTGCGGGTCGACGATCAGGCGGCTGTCACCGCCCGCCGCAAGGATGCGCTCCATCGGAAGCGATAGCTCGCCTGCCAGCGGGGGATCGACCGGAGCCGTAAACCATTGCGAATCCGGGTCCAATGTTTCGACCCGCGATGCCTGCCAGGCCAGCAACCTCGGTGTCAGTTCAAGCGCGGCTCCAGCAGTTAGGGCCGCCGCGACCCAGTCCGGCAGCAAATCTAGAACAAGGTTTCGGTCGTGCTCACAAAGGTTCGCCAGCAACGCCGCCCCGTGGTGCACGGTGGAGGCCAAGGCGTGCCCGATGCATGAAGGCGGCAGAGAGTCGCAAGCAAAAAAGTGCGCGGCTTCGAGGCCCCAGCGCGTCGCGGCGGCGAGCGCGCTGCCGCTGCCGAGCAGCGCCGGCGGCAGCAACAACAGACCCGACCGGTTGATCAGGAACGGCGCATGCTCCGACAGGCCAAGGGCGACCGGGACGCGTGCTGTGGGCAGGATCGCACAGACCGACGGATCGGCCTGCAGCATCCGCAACAACAACGGGTGGGCCACCCGCGGCTCTGCCCATTTGAGTTTGCCGTCCTCGGCCCCGCTGCTCACCAGCCCGCTCGACGAGCATAAGCGCCGGTACACCTCCGACAGCACTGCGGCACGATCGGGCAGCGGCTCGCCTCGTCCGGGTCTGAGTTCGGTCTTCAAGAGCATCGGATTTTCCACGCAATCGGCTCTGGCTATTATAGCAGCGGCCGATGAAGAAAATGTTCCCGGCTCTCCCTAGCCAGCCTCAATTGACAATTTGTTGACCACAAGCCGGCCGTCGGCAGCGTGAGCGCCAAGGACCGAGTGTCGATCGCGGTCCGCTCGGTTCACCGCGCAGCCGACGTCTTGATCGAGCGCCGCATGAACCCGCGACGCGTCCACCAGTTCGTCCGGTGTGGTTTTATAAAGGTTTCCAGGTCTATAGTTGAAGTTTGCACGTGCGGCGGTCATAATTCATACGTTCGATCGACCCGCCCCCGGACGGGATGACAGAAGTTAAGGACATTATATCGCCTTTACAAGTAGTGCTTTTGTTCGACCAATGTGACGTGTGACAGCAAAATATTCGGCATTATGCGGCAACGGATAGACCCACACTTGTTGGCCTGGATTGCAGCAAAAAACGTGATTTACCCGGGCCGCAGGCTTATAGCCCGCTACTTTCATGACCGGCATGCTCGCTTCGATCGGCGCGCCGGTATCCGCACCGCCGGACCGGTATCGCTTCGGGAGCTAGGTTTATCCCCTGAAACATCAGTTCGATACGAGGCGAGCCCGATCGGCTTTTTTCATTCGCTAATTCATAAATTGGACATCGACTATTCCAGAACGGTTTTCATCGATCTCGGCTCCGGCAAGGGAAGAGTGCTGCTTTTGGCATCCCACTACCCGTTTCGGTCTATCATTGGGGTCGAGATTTCCCTGATCTTGTGTCAAATCGCGACCGATAACATCGAGACGTACCTAACGCATCGCCGGCGCCAGTGCGATATATCAGTCGTCCGCAGAGGAATTGATGAATTTGATTACCCGGAATTGGGAACTGCTAATCATCTGCTGATTTACATGTACAATCCTTGCAGTGAATCGGTTTTGATGACTGCAGTAGAGAAGCTGTCTGGCTCGGCGGCGCAGGGCGTACTGGTCACTATAATATATCTCAATCCAGTCTGGTGCGAGGTGCTTACCAAGACGCCTTGGCTCATACAGATCCGGCATGGCGAAACGTTCGATGAAACCAGCAATTCCTTTATGCCGTACGTTGTATTTCAAGGCGTACCACCGCCTTGGAAACAAGCCAACGAAGTATTGAGGTTCCAATTCGGTCCGTGGGTGTTCGCCAAGTGGCGCTTCCCCTCTGTCTCTAACACCACCAGCCCGCTACGCGAGCAGCTATTCAACAGGCCGCCCGTCTCCCAGCCTATCGTCTCCCAGCAAATGCGGGCTGTCGGCTTGAGCGGCGCCACGTTGTCTCTTGATGGGAATGCCATTCGCTATATGCCCTACCATGGTATCCGCTATTTTATCGACCTGAGCAGCGGATCATTCGACAGCTATCTTGCCAAATTTTCCAAAAAGGCAAGGTACAATCTCAAGCGCGCGGTTCGTCAATTTGAGGAGCACGCAGGTGGCCGAATAGATTTTCGCCACTACACGTCGCCCAAAGAAATGATGGAATTTTACGAATGCGCTACCGCCGTCTCCAACCTTGCTTATCAAAGCAAAATCGGGTGTGGGATTCCTGAGACCGACGAATTCAAGCACCAACTCTTTCGCGAGGCCACAGAAGGCCGGGTCTGCAGCTTCCTATTATTTCATTTTAATCGACCGGTCGCGTACGCCCTCTGTCGGGTTGAAGCGGATATCGTCACTTACACTCTTGTCGGATACGATCCAAGCTTTGGAAAGTTGTCGCCGGGGACCGTGCTTTTGCTTCTCTTGATAGAGCGCTTGCTCGCAGAGCGCAGGTTTGCTCTCCTTGACTTCGGGGGGACGGCATTGGACTACAAAGCGTTCTTCGCGACCGGAAGCATCGATTACGTCAAGGTAATTTGGTTTCCCATCACCGCAAAATATCTCATCTTGGTATTGGCACATTGTCTCGTGCTGCAGGCGTCGCGAGCAGCAGCCCGGCTGAAGTTTTGCGCGTGCACGGCCGGGGCGCGGATTGAGCGGCATCTCCCGCGTTTGTCCGCCCAAATCCGCCGCGCGCGAGCAGCGGTACTGGCGAGTGAGACACCGAAGCAGCAAGCGCACCAGCTCCGGCTATGAATTTTCGAACCGCAACGTTTCGCCAGCCCGCCGCCGCCCTGAATGCGGCGAACCCTGGCCGTGGTGAATTTTGCATTTTGCACAGCTTGCCGGTCGGTCCGATCGAAGCACGATGGCGAGCCTGTCTCGCCAATTCCGATTTTCCTACCCATTACACCACTCCTGAATTCTTCCTGGAGCCGATGCTCCGGCAGCGGCGCGCGTTCGCCATTCTGAGCATGATCGGCGAGGAAGTCACCGGCATGCTAACCGGGGTAAATGACGGCGATCACGTGCAGTCCGGACTGTCGGTGCGCCCTCAGATCGCGTTCTCGCGCAGTGCCGATCGCGGGCGCGCAACGGCCAGTCTCGTCGCCGGTCTCGTCAGCGAGGCAAAGGGCGCGAAGCTGGTCGATCTGTTTGTCTGGTCCGACATGGAGTCTGTGATCCCGCCTCGCTTCCGCCGCCGGCAATACGAGGGGGTCGTGATGCTGGATCTGTCGCGCGGTCCCGATGCGCTGTTCCGCAGATTTTCCGAAAACAAGCGCACCAATATCAGGAAAGCAATCAAATACGGGGTTTCAGTCGAGCCCGCGTCGACCCCCGATGAGATCGCCGCCTATTACGCAATTTATCTCGATTGGTCGCGCCGCAAGGGTTTGCCGATCACACCGAAAGAGGAGTTCCAACAGACATTCGCATTGACCGGCAACAGGCTGCTCCTTCTTGCCCGCCATCAGGGCGAGATCATTGCGGGCCTGGTGATCCGGTATTTTGCACATGGGGTCATGGAGTACGCGGCGAACAGTTCGCTGGACAGTGCGCTTCGCTTGCGGCCCAACGACCTGCTGCATTGGCGGGCAATCGAGTGGGGGTGCCGCGAAGGCATCGCCAAATACAGCCTCGGCGGCGCCCACCTGTTCTTGCGCAAATTCGGCGGCGAGATCGTGCCGACCACCCGCCATCGGTTGGACCTGTCGCTTTTTCGCCGGTTTGTGATTGGCGACTGGATCGTCGATCAGGCCCAGCGAGCGCGACCACTGATCCCGGACCGGCTGACCACCCTCGCCCGCTCGCTACGTGGGTTGGTCCGCCAAAGGTCGGCGTAATGCGCGCGACGCGCGGCCACAACGGCGAAGGCTAGATTTCCCCGAGCTCGCGCAGACTGATATGGCCGTTGCAAGCTATGATCAGGTGGTCGTGCAATGCCACGCCGAGCGGGGCTGCGGCCTTTTTGATTTCCTTGGTTACGGCGATGTCGGCCTTGGACGGGGTCGGGTCGCCCGAGGGATGGTTGTGTACCAGGATCAGGGCGGAGGCGCCGAGCTCGAGTGCGCGCTTGACGACCTCGCGCGGGTAAACGGGCGTATGGTCGACCGTGCCGCGCTGCTGGCGCTCATGCTTTATCAGCATGTTCTTGCGGTCGAGGAACAGGATGTGGAATTCCTCGACCTTGTTGTGCGCGACCTGAGCATTGCAATAGTCGATCAGCTTGTCCCATGAGCCGACAACCGGCCGCTCCCGCAGCTCGATGCGCATTAACCTCAGCGCCGCTTCCCGCACCGATTTGATCGCGGCGATGCCGGCGAGGCCGAGCCCGGCCCCGGACAGCGCGTCGGGGTCGGCGCTCATCACTTCGCCAAAGCCGCCGAACTGCGCGAGGAGCGACTTCGCGGTCGGCTTCACGTCGCCCTGCGGGTTGGCGGCGAACAGCAACATTTCGAGCAACTCGTAGTCGGGCAGGCTCTCGGCCCCGGCGGCGATCATCCGCTCGCGCAGTCTGCGGCGATGGCCGTAATAATGCGGCACGCCGGCCGCCGCCTCAGCGAACTCATTCTGCCGCTGCTCCGCGGAGTTCGGGAAGGGCACCCTCTCGTCCTTGCTGTCCTCCAGCGCGTCGGGGCCATAGATATCATCGCACAGCGACCGCACCCGATCATGATCGGCTGCGTCGAAGACCCAGACGCGTTGCGCCTTATCCCAGATGCCGCCGAGACTGCGTGCTCTGGCGGGGAAGTTAGGGTGATAGGGGGTGCTGACGATGATGCGGCCGTCCCGCTCAACGATCGAGAGAGGCATCCAACCCCCGCCCGCCTCAGCATGCCGATGCGCAAAGCTCGCATTGGTATCGTTAATATGGCGTTAATTTCGACGCGAACGCGCGCCCGCGATGCACCGCCGCTAATAGGTCTCGCGCGGCAGGTCGAGGAGCGGGAAGGCGCTGTGCACGTGCGGCGGCACCACCGGCCTTGCGGGGCAGATGTATGATTTGTCCAGTGCCGCGAAGCTCGTGACACCGAGGAGCGCGAGACAGATTGTGATCTCGTGTTGGAGGATTTCGAGCAGGCGCACGATACCGGGACCGCCGGCCGCCGCGAGGCCATAGACATAGAGCCGGCCGACTGCGACCGCGTCGGCGCCGAGGATCATCGCCTTGACGACATCGGTACCGCGGCTGATGCCGCCGTCGACGATGATGCGCGCCTTCCCGCCGATCGCCTCGACGATCTCCGGCAAGACATCGATGGATCCGAGCCCGTGATCGAGCTGGCGGCCGCCATGGTTCGAGACATAGACGCAATCGACGCCGAGCTCGACCGCACGCTTGGCGTCCTCGACCGTGGCAATGCCTTTCAGTATCAGCGGGATGGCGAATTTCGCTCGGTAGCGCTCGACATCGCGCCAGTTGTGCTGCGCCTGAAAGACGCGCGCGTCGTTGCGAACGACGACACCGCGGCGCTGATAGCGCTTGGCGATGTCGCGCTCGCGCCGGCTGTAGCGGTCGGTGTCGACGGTCACACAGAAGGCGTCATAGCCGGCCTCGATCGCGCGACGGAATTGATCGTCGACCCAGTCGGCGTCGCCGAGCACATAGAGCTGGTAGATCTTGAAGCCGTCGCCGGAGGCCTCGGCGGTGACTTCGAGGCCGGGTTGTGACACGCAGCTCAAGATCATGCCGTTGCCGAACTCGGTGGCCGCCTTGGCGACCGCCGCACCGCTGTCCGGGTCGAAGCTCTCGAGCGAGCCGACCGGCGCCAGCAATACCGGGATCCGCAGCTTCCGGCCAAACAGGCTGGCGCTGCAGTCGATTTCCGAGACGTCGCACAGCACCCGCGGCCGGAAGCCAAGCGAGTCGAGCGCCATTCGGTTGCGCGCGACCGTGGTCTCGGTCTCCGACGCGCCGATCAGGTAATCCCATGCATTCCGGTTGAGGTTGGCGCGCGCCACCTTGATGAATTCGTGAATGTTCTGAAAGCGGTCATTGAGCGTCTCGGGCATGATTTTGTCGTTCCTCGCTGATTTGACGACGGTCGTAAGGTATCGCTACGATGCGCTTCTTGCCAATCAGGC
>Ga0182039_10000452_pt1 | contig 20998 bp, 12 predicted proteins | sample sta12Can44000111_FD_125975 | JGI IMG/M metagenome (GOLD analysis project Ga0182039, IMG submission 125975) | Lab enrichment of tropical soil microbial communities from Luquillo Experimental Forest, Puerto Rico - statanox.12C.anox.44.000.111 | ecosystem: Environmental > Terrestrial > Soil >...
AGCGGTCGCCATCCTGACTCGAACGCCATCGACACTCGACGCGCTGCTGCGCGGCCTTCCGGACGGCTGGGTTTCAGCGCACGAGGGAGGCGAGACGTGGAGCCCCTTCGACATTATCGGACACCTGATCCATGGCGAGCGAACCGACTGGGTGCCGCGCGTGAGGACGATCCTGGAGCACGGCGAGGCTCGGGCATTCGAGAAGTTCGATCGCCTTGCGCAATTCGGAGCATCAAAAGGACGAACGTTGGCCAGCCTGCTCGATGAGTTCGCGGCGAGGCGCCGGGACAGCCTTCGTGAGCTCGCGGCGATGCGGCTGACCGACGCGGACCTCGACCGCCGAGGGCGGCACCCCGAGCTCGGCATCGTGACGCTGCGCCAGCTCCTGGCCACGTGGGTCGCGCACGATCTCGACCACGTGGTGCAGATTTCACGAGTGCTGGCCCGGCAGTACTCGGATGAAGTCGGTCCCTGGCGAGCATACCTGCGAGTCGTCAGCGGAACCCAAGGCTGATTCACACGACGCGCCGGGGCCGAATCACGACGCGCGGCTGTTTCACACACGCGCCGGCATTGGGGGTCAACCACTGCCCGCGCCCTTCCGTCCAAGCTCCCATGGGATCCCTCGCTTTTGATTTCCGCGACGTCCTGCGCGGGCTCCGCCGGGACCTGGGGTACTCCCTCACGGTTGTACTGACCCTCGCGCTGACCATCGGAGCGACGACCGCGGTCTTCTCCATCGTCAACGGCATCCTGCTGAAACCGCTCGCGTACCGCGAGTCGCACCGTCTCGTCGACGTCAAAGAGATCTGGCGTCAGCTGTCGGACCGGTTCCCGACGGCGCCTGTGAACGAGCACCACTTCGAGTACTGGCGCGAGCACTCGAGTCTGTTCGAGTCGCTCGCTCAGTACATCATCCTGCCTGCGAACCTGACCGGCGTCGGCGACGCGACGCAGATCGACGTCGCACACGCCAGCGGATCGCTGTTCGAGGTGTTGCGCGTGCAGGCCGCGCTTGGCCGGACGCTCACGCCGGACGACGAGCCAAGCGGACGGCCGGAGGTCGCCGTCATCACCGACCGAACGTGGCGGCAGTGGTTCGGATCGGATCCGGCGATCCTCGGGCGCGCGCTCGTGCTCGATGGAACGCCGCACGCGATCGTGGGCGTCCTCGGCGCTGATTTCCGTCTACCGACCGAGCGGCTGGCGTCGAACGTCGACGCATTCGTGCCGATCTACATGGACGCGGCGCGCGTCGGCTGGGAGGGCGATCACAACAATGAGGCGATCGGACGGCTGCGCGCCGGGGTCACGGCGGAGCAGGCGCGCGCCGAGCTCGACGTGCTGCAATCGCAAGTGAGCGCAATTGCGACAAGGGAAGCGCACGAATTGGTCACGCTCGCGAGCGTCGTCACGCCGCTCGACGAGGCTCTCGTCGGCAAGGCGCGGCGGGGATTGCTGCTGCTGCTCGGGGCGATCGTTGCCGTGCTCCTGATTGCCTGCTCGAACCTGGCAAACCTCTCACTGACGCGCGCGGGCGGACGCCTGCGCGACGCCGGGGTCAGGTCTGCGCTTGGCGCAACCCCGTCGCGGCTGGTGGCGCGTGCCGGGATCGAGCAGCTGGTGTTGGCGGCGAGCGGGGGCGCACTGGCCCTAGCCGTCGCCTGGGCGGCGCTTCACCTGTTCGTGCGAACCGCGCCGATCGATCTCCCCCGCGTGAATGAGGTCGCAATCGACACGCGTGTGCTCGCGTTCGCCGCGGCGGTATCGATTCTTGCGGGCGTTGTGGTGGCGATCCTGCCGGCGTGGCGGATTGCGCGCCGGGACCTCGAGCGGACGCTGCGCCAAGGTGCTCTGACAACGACGAGCGATCGCGGCGGCGTCCGGGCGCGCGGTGCGCTACTCGCGCTGCAAGTGGCCATGTCGGTCACGCTGCTGGCCGTCACCGGTCTTCTCGTCGCCAGCTTCGTACGGCTGATGCGCGTCGATCGCGGGTTCGCCGCCGAGCGCGTGCTGCTCGTGCCGGTGTCCCTGTCGCAGAGCCGCTACGCGACCGAGTTGGCACGGACCGCCGTCTACGACCGTCTGTTCGCCGCGGTCCGAGCATTGCCCGGTGTGGCGACTGCCTCCCCGATCTCAGTGTCCCCTTTGGCCGGCTCTGGGCAGGTGAATGTCATGGCGCCGGAAGGCAGCACGCGTCCACGCTCCGAGAACCCCACCGCGAACTTCCGTTTCGTCGGCCCGGAGTTCTTTCGGACGATGGGCATCGCCGTGCTGCGCGGACGGTCGTTCACTGACGCAGAACGCCCGCCGGGGCATTCGATGCCGGCGGTCGTCTCCGATCGAACGGCCATGCGCCTGTGGCCGGGACAGGACGCGCTCGGGAAGCGGTTCAGCCGCGGTATTCCGAGCGAAGACGGCTTCGAGGTGGTTGGCATCGTCGCCGATGCGAAGATCACCTCGCTCGAGCGGACGCCGCCGCTGATGGTCTATCTGCCGTACTGGTGGCGCGCCCGGGCGACGACGTCGCTGCTCGTCAAGGCGGCCGGCGATCCAACATCGGTCATGCCATCCGTCCGGCGCGCGGTGCGTGAGATCGATCCGGACATTGCCATCGGAAGCCCGCGCCCGCTCGACGCCCTCGTCGACGCATCGGTCGCCGGGCGCCGCTACCAGATGCAGCTGTTTGTTGCCTTCGGGATGGTCGCGCTCTTCATCGCGACGCTTGGTGTGTACGCGGTGACGTCGTACGGCGTGTTCCAGCGCCGGCGCGAGATGAACATCCGGGTCGCGCTCGGCGCGCGGACGCGACAGGTGATGGCGATCGTGATGACGCAGGGTGTCGCGCCGATCGCCGCCGGCCTCGCCGCAGGCACAGGCGCCGCGTTCGCCGTCGGCGGACTGGTCGCGAGCCTGTTGTTCGACGTCCGTCCGCGCGATCCGATGATCGTCGGCGCAATCGTGGCCGTCGTTGCGACCACAGGCATTCTGGCCTGCTTCGTTGCCGCCCGGCGTGGCCTCGTCATCGACCCGGCGTCAGCGCTGCGCGACGAGTAACCTGCTTCGCATGCGCTCAAGATGACCTGATTGCGGCCACGGTCTGACGTGCGGTCGAGTCCTCACGCGTCCTCCCAAACAACCCCGGGGGGATGCCGCCTGCGAGCCGGCAGAGCAGCGTCAGCTGGCCGCGGTGATGCACCGCGTGCAGCAGCAGCCATAACTCCTCCTGATAACGATCTCGCGACATCACGATCTCGCGACGAGTGGCTCACCTGTCCGACTGTTTCGACGGCGCGATCTTGATCGCCAACCGGTCGTCGACCGGAATCACGACGACCGTGAAAGGCGTTCCCGCGTCGTCGGATACTTGTGGGAGGACGTGACCGAAGGGGTTCCCGCCGAGCATGGTGTTGTCGTAATACGGTGCGAACACCATCATGTGCGGATGCCAGTGGCCGATTCCGGGTCCCAATGTTTGTTCGGCGGACCACATGTACGCGAAGCTCACACCATCCCGCCTGGGCAGCTCGCCCTTGGAGTAGGCGTGTTGGACGCCTTCCGCGATCTGAGCGGGGCTTCTGCCTGCCATGCCGAGCCGGCTTCTCAGCTCGTAATACGGCAGGACCGTTCGCGCCGCCGACGGGTCAAAGCAGATTGGTGCGCGGATGCCTGCCTCGTAGACGAATCCACGAAACTGTTCGGGGGTGTAGGTCGGCGCCGCCCATCCACGCAGCACGAGGCACACAAACCCGTTGTCCCCCTCTCGAACAACCTGATAGCCGGATGGAGACAACACTTTGATCGCCGCCTTGTCCGAGATATTCGAGGGCGCGGCGCTTCGTGCCATGGCGATCTCGGCCTCCGGGGCCATCAGGTACTCGTTGAGCGGCGGGTAAGCGCGAGGGGCAGATCCGCTCTGCGCGTTCAAGGCAACCGGCAGAAGGCTGACCATCGCTGAGAAGAAGGCGGGAATTGGACGTTTCATAGTTGGCAGCTCCTCTCGTTTCTCTAGGTATTACGGCCGGCGGAGCTCGCGAGATACGTGGTGGCGCCCCCTGGGCACGAGCGGGCCGAAGTGTCAGCAGCGCGTATCCTGGAGCCCTCGGGCTGCGTAGATCAGGAAGAAGGACCCGCGAGTGACGCCAAACGAGACGGAAACACGACCTGACGGAGCAGGCGCCGCGACGCACGGTGCGCGCTACCTCGCGTTCCTCGAGACGATTCACCACCTTCGGCCCAGGCTGCATCGGTATTGCGCTCGTATGACGGGGTCTGTCCTGGACGGAGAGGACGTCGTCCAGGAAGCGCTGTTTGATGCCTACCGGAAGCTGGACAGCTTCGAGGAGGGGCGGCCGCTCGCGCCCTGGCTGTTCCGGATCGCTCACAACCGGTCGGTGGATTTTCTGCGACGAAAAGGCGTTCTGGAGGAAGCAGAGGCGGAAGCTGCGTCTCCCGACTGGGTTGCTCCTGTGGATCCGCCGGGCCCGGCGCTGGGTCGGGCGGTCGAGTATCTCGTCCGGACGCTTCCACCGAAAGAGCGTGCGTCGGTGCTACTCAAGGATGTCTTCGACTATTCGCTGGAAGAGGTCGCCGATCTGGTCGGTTCCACCGTCGGGGGCGTCAAAGCGGCACTCAGTCGGGGCCGGTCGAAATTGGCGGCGCTGCCGACCGAGCCTGCCGCTCGACCGCCGGGGAATGCCCCGGCGAACACGAGTCATCTCCTCCATTTGTATGTGGAGCGATTCAACCAACGCGACTGGGACGGGCTTCGAGAGCTCATCAGTGCCGACGCGCGTCTCCTCGTAGCGGATCGGTTCGACGGCGATCTGATCGACTCGCCGTACTTCAGCAACTACGAGCGCTCCAAAACGCTGTGGCGAGTGGCAGCAGGTGAGGTGGACGGCGAACCGGCCATCATCATGCTGCGGCGCGAGGGCGACGGGTGGACGCCCAGATCGGCTGTTCGCCTCCACGTCACCGGCGATCGAATCACTCGCATTGTCGACTATGGACATTGCCCGTGGGTCCTGCGGATGGCGAAAGACGTGACCGTCGGCTAGCCGATCCGCAATCCGCAATTCAGGGGGTCCGGACTCACGCCAGCAAGTCGCAGGCGGTCAACGCGTAGACCTTCGCGCACTCGAGCATGCGGCTGATTTTCACGAATTCCTGCGGCCCGTGCGACACCGCGAGAATGCCGGGGCCATACGCAAGCGCGGGCACGCCGCGCTCCGCGTAGAAGCGCGTCTCGAGCAAACCGGGGCACTGCTCGAACACCGCCGGCGTTCCCGTGACGACCTCGACGCTCCGCGCCAGCGCGCGAGCCAGCGGACCGTCCGTGGGCGTGGACGCGGACCGCGCTTCTTGGATGACGCGCGCCGCGAGGTCGACCCCCTCGGCACGCGCACCATCCAGCACATCAAAGAGACGCCGCTTCTCGAGCTCGAAGTCTTCGTCCGGATCGATCCGGCGGTCAATCGTGAATCGGCAGGATGCCGGCACCAGGTTGAAATTGTCGCCGGCTTCGACCCGCCCGCCGATGAGTAGAGGCGATCCCTGACGCGCGTCGAGGTCGCGCTTCAATGCAAACAGGCGGTTCAGGAGCGGGAGCGCTTGTTCGACGGCGTTCACTCCATGACGCATGAGGCCGACGTGGGCTGCCCGTCCATTCACCGTCACGTCGAGCGTGATCGCGCCGCGGTTGGCATTCCACACGACGCCGCTTGTGGGTTCGGGCAGCAGCATCCCGATGCTTCCGCGGGCAAGTTGTTCCATTCTGACCAGGGCTCCGGACCCGTACTCCCCTCCGGTTTCCTCGTCGGGCACGAACAGGAGCTCGATGCACCCGCGAAGCGGAACACGGGCGCGACGGACCGCCAGCGCCGCATGCAGCATCGCCACGAGGCCGCTCTTCATATCCGAGCTGCCGCGCCCGAACAGCGTGTCGCCCTCGGCCCGAGGCTGGAACTGAGAGGCGCTCGCTGCCGGGACGACATCGTAGTGCCCATGAAAGTGCAGCGTCGGTCCCTGGGCACCACTCGGCTGAAACGGAGCCCCCGACCCGCCGCGTTCCCCGCGGCGGCGCGGGGCCGCCTGGAGCCACGCGCGAACGGCTGCTCGGGGCGCGCTCGCCGGCGACGGGATGTCGATGCGCTCATACGGAACATCCTCTCGCGCGAGAAGCGCCTCGATCAGCTCGACACATGGCAAATACGTCGTTCCGGGCGGATTCTCCGTCGGGAGAGAGACGAGCGCCTTCAGCGTCTCTTCCATGGCGGCTTGCTGACTATCGACAGTGGTCGAAATGGCATCGAGGACGTGGGCGGGCACCATCTGGTTGAAGCATACTAGTCTTTGCGCGCCGTCCAGGCCTTCGGCTTCGACGTGCGCGGTATCTAGCGACACGCTGCCAACCCGCCACGCGAACCTCTCGTCTAATGCGTCGGTATGCTGCGAGACGTGCGCTTCTCATGCCGCGAACTGCTGAAGCGTCCCGGCCTCGCGATTACGGCCATCATCTCCCTGACGCTCGGCATCGGCGCGACCACAGCTGTGTTCAGTGTCATCTACGGTTTACTGGTGAACCCGTTCCCGTACCAGGGCGCAGACCGCATGATCAACCTGACCGTGCTGAACGCGGCCGGCAACCGCCGATTCGTCGGCGTGACTGGTCCGCAGCTCGCGCTCCTTCGGGAGGCACGATGTGTCGACAGCCTCGCGGCGAGTTGGGGAACGTGGAATCTGACGACCACCGATGAAGACCTGCCTGAGGACGTTCCGTCTGTCCAGCTCACGGCGAACGCGGGCACGTATTTCGGCGTGCCCGCGCTACTGGGACGTACGATGGTGCCCTCCGACGCCCCCGAGGGCCAGGACCCGCAACCGGTCGTCGTGCTCAGCTACCTGTTCTGGCAACGTCACTTCAACAGCGATCCCACTGTCGTAGGACGCACGCTTCAACTCGTGCACAAGAACTACACAATCATCGGCGTCCTGCCGCCGCGGTTCACCTGGAACGATGCCGACGTGTATCTCCCGTTGAAGGTCACGAACGATTCGAGCGCTGTGTTCGCACCGCTCATCAAGCTCAAGCCAGGGACCACCTACGCGGCGGCCAACGCGGAGCTCCAACCGTTGCTCGAACAGTTCGCGAAGGAGACTCCGAGCCACTTTCCCAAGACATTCCGCGTCCAGATCAGGGGAATCAATGAGCGCTACGTGGAACATCTTGGGCGCTCTCTGTTCCTGTTGCTGGGCGCCGTGGGGCTGCTCCTCCTCATCGGGTGCGCCAATGTGTCCATCCTGCTGCTCGCACGTGGCACGGCCCGCCAGCACGAGCTGGCTGTTCGCAGCGCGATCGGCGCAAGCCGTTGGCGGATTCAGCGCCAGCTTTTGACCGACGCGCTGGCGTTGTCTCTCCTGGGCGCGCTCGGGGGCGTCCTTCTGGCCTATCGCCTGCTCCCACTCTTGATCCGCTGGCTGCCTGAGTACTCGTTTCCGCACGAGGTGGCGATCAGCATCAATCTTCCCGTGCTGGCGTTCACCGTTGCGGTGGCGATCCTGACCGGCGTGCTCTTCGGTCTCGCGCCGGCCTTCCATTTCTCGCGCCCTGAGGTCGCTCAGCTCATGCAGTCGAGCTCCCGGCGAGCCACCGGCGGCGCGCGCGGAAAACACACGCACAGCCTGCTCGTGACCGCACAAATCGCGCTGACGCTCTTGCTGCTCACGTCCGCCGCTGCGGCCACCAACGGGTTTCTGCGGCTCGTGCGAACCGACCTTGGCTACGATCCACACCACACAATGTCGGTCGGCATTCCGGTGCACCAGAACACGCACGTCAGCTGGGCCGATCGATCGACGTATTTCGAGCAGCTCCTGGCCCGCGTGGCTGCGATGCCGGAAGTGGTTTCTGCCGGACTTTCCACGAACGCCACACCGCCCTCGAACGGGGTGGATGTTGGCTTCGAGATCTTCGGGCGTCCCTCGAATCAGCAGGAGCAGTTACGCTTGAACTTCGTGAGCGCCGAATACTTTTCCGTTCTTCACATCCCGCTCCTGCAGGGCCGCCTCTGGGACCATCCCGAAGTCGTGCGCGGGGCGAACCTGGCCCTCGTCAATCAGACCCTGGCGCGGCAGTATTGGCCCGACGGCGACGTCATCGGGAAGGAGCTGCGACTCCCTGACGTGAAAGGCGAGCCGCCCTTCACGCAAGCGACGCCCGACAGCAACGGCTGGCTCCAAATCATCGGCGTGGTCGGCGACGCACGTGATGATGGGCTGAGGAAACCGGTGAAACCGGCGGTCTTCGTGCCCTTCACGCTGCAGATGCGGATGTGGACCCAAATCCTGGTCAGGACTCGCACCGATCCGCTCTCCCTTCTCCGTCGCGTTCGCGCCGAGGTGAAAGCCGTCGATCCCGATCAGCAGGTGTTCGGCCAGACGCGCGACCTCGAGGCGTGGATTGAGAGTCAGGACGAGTACGCGTACGGTCGTCTCGTCGCCTCGCTGTTCAGCGAGTTCTCATTGCTGGCGCTCGCCCTGGCTTCCTTCGGACTCTTCAGCGTCGTTTCCTACGGCGTCGCGCAGCGGACCAATGAATTCGGCATTCGCATGGCGCTCGGTGCCACACGCGGGCAGGTCCTTGCTCTCGTGCTCACGTCCTCGGTCCGTCATGTCGTTGCCGGGCTTGCAAGTGGGCTGCTTCTGAGTCTGCTGTTGAAGGGAGCCCTAGCTCGGTGGGCCGAAGGGAGCGAGCACAATCCGCAGGTCGTAGCCGCGGTCACGGTCCTCCTTGTTGTGACGTCCGCGCTGGCGGCGCTCGTTCCCGCACGCCGCGCGTCTGCTGTCGATCCCATGGAGGCCTTGCGTTACGAGTAGGCGGGGACTGGTTGCGACGGCGCCTGGGTCGGCGGGACGGCTGAGCGGACGCCGAGTCGCGCGCCGCGTCATTGGCCAACGCGGGATCTCAGCAACATTTCATAGTGACGAGAGCCGCCCGACGCGCGGGCATCCGCAAATGTGCTGCCCCCGAGGACCCGCAGCTGATGAGTGGTTGGATCGTGATCCACCTCGACACACAGCCCGGGATCGAAGGCACGCGTCTCGTCGACCAGATCCAGCACGTTCGCGCCGAAGTCGCCGTCGCTTCGTGTCAGCAGATAGACGGCAGGCGCCATTCGCGCGAAGTCCGTCAGGAAAGCGCGGCACGCCTCGATTTCGACATGCTGCAGCACCAGCGCCGCATACACCAGATCGAACCGATCGGTCGTGAGCGCGCTCCAGTCATCCTCGAGCCTGACGCGCGGCTCGAGGTTCTCCGAAGACGGCACCGCGAGGCCCTTGGACTGTTGCGCGAAGAGAGCGCGGCACCGCGCGATCATCGCCGGCAGGTCGAAGCCGACGACACGATCCGCCACGGACGTCAAGTATGGAAAGTTCCGGCCGAGCCCGCAGCCGAAATCCAGGATCTGGCGAAGAGGGGAGGGAAGCGCCAGTGTCGGGGCGTACGGCGTGAAGGGCTTGCCCGCCTTGAACCCCGTCAGAATGTGTTCGCGGAGCTCGTCGAGATCAGCGGAGCGGGCGAGCGAGGACCAGTCGCCGGAACCAGGCATCGAGACATTGTAAATGTTGGAGTTGGGGTGCTAGTCCGCCGACGCCTTGTCGGTAAGCCGCCCCTCCATGACGGTCACCGCCTGGCCTGCTAACCGCACGCGGTCGGCTTCGAGCCTCACCTTGATCACCCCGCCGCGCGCAGATACCTGGTGCGCGACGAACTCACGCTTCTTCAGTCGCCGCGCCCAATACGGCCCCAGACAACAATGCGCCGAGCCAGTCACGGGATCCTCGTTGATGCCAAACGCCGGCGCAAAGAACCGCGACACGAAGTCGACGTCCGGTGCCGCGCCCCGCGCGGTCGCAATTACGCCCCGCACCGGAAATCCGCTCAGACGCGCAAAGTCAGGTTCCAGCCGCTTGACGGTCTCCTCATTGTCCAGTTCGACCAGGAAGTCGAAGTGCGATCGCCCGAAGTAGCGCGGGGTCGCACCAATCGCATCCGCGAGCCCCGGCGGAGCGGAGACCTTCTCATCGGGTGTCGCCGGAAAGTCCAGCTCGATCCACGCCGGAGTGTCGGGGGCCCCCGGCGGGGCGCCCGCGCCGGACTGCCCGGCCGCCCGCCTCGCGGTCAGCAGCCCGCTCTTTGTCCGAAACCGCGCCGGCGCGCCCGCAGCCAACCCGCCTGATTCCCAGAGCACATGTGCGCTGGCGAGCGTCGCGTGGCCGCACAAGTCGACCTCGGCCACCGGCGTGAACCACCGCAGCGAGAACCCGTCGCCCTCAGCGTACAGGAACGCCGTTTCCGAGAGGTTCATCTCGCGCGCGACACGCTGCATCCAGCGCTCTCCGCGCGCCGCCGGCAACACACACACCGCCGCAGGATTTCCGGCAAATGCTTCGGAGGTGAACGCATCGACGACGATCACGCCAAGACTCATCGTGCCCTCATGGCCCATCTCAACGACGACCATCACTCACGGCGTCGCTCCGGCAGCCGCTTCGCTCGTTGCCAAGGCAGTCCGTTGAATGGGCGTCCCGGTCGATCGCACCAGACGATCGTACGCTGCAGCGATTCGCGATGTCATGGGCCCCGGCCGCCGGCCGCCGCGCTCGGCGCCGCTCCCTATGCCCCGGCCGTCCACGGTGACCACCGGCACGATCTCCGCCATCGTCCCACACATGAACGCTTCGAGGGCGGTCCACACGTCGAACAGCGTGAACGGACGCTCCTCCGTGCGAATGCCGAGATCCGCCGCGAGATCGAGGACCGTCTCGCGGGTGATTCCCCGGAGAGTGGTCGCCGTTGGCGGGGTCATCAGCGTTCGATCGACCACGATGAAGAGATTGTCCGCCGTCGCTTCCGCCACAGACCCATGCTGATCGAGGAGGAGCGCCTCGTCGGCACCGCGATCCGTGGCCTCTATCCGCGCGAGCACGTTGTTCAGGTAGTTCAGCGACTTGATCGACGGACTGAGCACATCGGGCGCGGGCCGTCGGAACGCCGATGTCACCAGCGCGACGCCCTGCCGCGATTTCTGCCCGTAGAGCGCGCCAACCGGCCTGGCGATCACGATGATCTCCGGGCGCAGACAGGATCGCGGGTCGATCCCCAAATCGCCTGCGCCTCGCGTGACCACCAACCGCACGTAGCCATCGGCGGCGCCGAGGTCGTTCCTCCGACACGTTTCGAGGACGAGATCCGCCACTTCATCGCGCGACGCGGGGATCTCGAGGCGGATCGCCTTCGCCGAATCGAACAGCCGCTCGATGTGACGCTCGAGCTTGAAGACGCGCCCGTTGTAGGCGCGAATGCCCTCGAAAACGCCGTCTCCGTACAGAAGCCCATGGTCGAAGACGCTGATGCCGGCGCTCGCCGACGGCGCGAACCTCCCGCCCGCATACACAATCGTGTTCATAGGACTGGTTCCTTTCCGCGTAGAATGAGCGATTATGGCCAGACAGGCAGTGCCCAAACCGAGCCAATCGGTCATTGGATTGTTTCGAGCTCTCAAGGTGGATCCCCAAGGCGTCCCGCGCCGACGGCCGTTCTATCGCCGCCTCGTGGAGCTCGTCGACCGCGGCGTCGCCCGGCAGGAGCTGACCGCTGGCTTTCAGCTCCCGCCCGAACGCGAACTCGCCCGGGCCCTGGCTGTCAGCCGGGCGACTATCGTGGCCGCGTATCGGGAGCTCGAGGCGAGAGGCCTGGTGCGGGCATACGTCGGCCGCGGGACCTTCGTCTGCGCGCGACCCGACCCCGGCAGCGCCCCGTTCTCCTGGCGCGGAAAAGTGTCGGCAGCCGCGCTCCAATCAGACGATGCGACGGTTCGAGATCTGGTGGCGCAGGCGGCGGATCCGGCGCTGACGTCGTTTGCCGCGGGAACTCCAGCGCTCGAATGCTTTCCGACCGCGGCCTTTCGAGGCGCGATCGACGCGATTCTTTCACGCGATCCCGCTCCGTCCCTCAGGCTCGGGCCGACGGAAGGACAGCCACGCTTCCGCGCCGCGCTTGCCGATCGCTTCGGCGGCTTGCCTGAGAACATCCTCGTTCTGGCTGGCGCACAGCAAGGACTGGACCTGCTTGCGCGGTGCCTCGTCGATCCGGGTGACGCAGTCATCATCGATCGGCCCGGATATCTCGGCGCGATTAGCACGTTCCGCTCGGCCGGTGCGAGGCTCGCCGGATGGGACATTCAACGGGCAGACCTCGACGAGCTCGAGGAGCTCATGCTTCGCTATCGCCCGAAGCTGATGTACCTCAACCCCACGCATCAGAATCCGACCAGCTTCACGCTACCGATTCGCGCGCGCCGGGAGCTCATCGAGCTGGCCGAGCGCTATCGCGTGCCGATCATCGAGGACGACACCTATCGCGAATTGTCACTGGGCGTCCCGCCGCCGCCGTCGCTCTACGAGCTCGACGAGCTCAATGCCGTCGTTATACATCTCAACAGCTTTGCCAAAATGCTCGCGCCGGGACTGCGTCTCGGTTGGATTTCCGCCGTGCCCTCGATCGTCGAACAGCTCGCCCTCATCAAGCAGCGCGTCGATCCCCACACGCAGAACTTGTCGCAGCTGGCCGTCGCTGAGCTCATGGAGTCAGGCGCATTCGATCGCCACCTGGGGCAGTTGCGGGGCGAGCATCGTCGCCGCCGCGACGCGATGGTCAAGGCGTTGCGGCAGCAGGTGCTGCCCGGCATGCTGCGCTTCGCCGTTCCCGAGGGTGGGCTGTACCTCTGGTGCCAACTGCCCGCGCGAGTCCGCGCGAAGGACGTGCAGCGCGAGGCCTTTCGCGACGGCGTCGTCTTCGTGCCGGGTGAGGCGTTTTACGTCGACCGTGGCGGGGCCCACGAGCTCCGGGTGTGCTACACGGCCCAACCGGCCGAGCGCGCGCCGAAGGCCGCGCGCGCGCTGGCGCGGGCGATCGCGGAGGTCGAGCGTCGAGGCGAGGCGGAGCCCGCGCTGGTGTCGCTCGCTTGAGTGACGGCACGGTTGAGTCGGTGGGCTGCGAGGCACGCTTTCGTGGCTCCCACGATAACAGTTCTGTAATCGCCAGCCGACAGAAGCCGACCAGCTGGGCCGTCGCAATTCATCCGCGTGCCCGCGCCTGCATGGCCCTGCCACCGGCACGTCCGTTGCGCAACCCCCTGCGAACTTCGAAGGAGGTTGCATGTACTGGGTTGTCGTTGCAATGTTGGCTATCGTCGGGTACGCCTGGTTCAAAGTTCGTCGGCGTCGTAAGGACGCGCAGGCCCACTAGGCTCGCGCGGGCTGCGTGATAGAGTGGCCGACGTGCATGGTCGAGCCGCTCATCCGCGACATTTCTGATACGGCCCGGTGGGTCGCCGTCTATCGCGCTCGCGAGACCGACCGGCCGGACGCGGCTTTCCAGGACCCCTTCGCCCGCGCTCTTGCCGGGGAGCGCGGCGAGCGCATTGCCGCTTCATTGGCCGATGCCAACATGGAGTGGTCGATGGTCGCGCGCACGTACGCGTTCGATCGGCTGCTGGCCAAGGAAATCGAGAGCGGAACCGACCTCGTCGTCAATCTCGCCGCAGGCCTCGACGCCCGCCCGTACCGCCTCGACCTGCCCCGCTCGCTTCGCTGGGTCGAGGTCGACCTCCCTGAGATCCTCGACTATAAGGCGGGCGTGCTCGCCAACGCCGCTCCGCGCTGTATTCTCGAGCGCATCCCGCTCGACCTGTCGAACCACGATGCGCGACGCGGGCTATTCGCCAACCTGGCCCGGCGCGCCTCGCGGGCCGTCGTGATGAGCGAGGGGTTGCTGATCTATCTGATGGCCGACGAAGTCGGCGCGTTGGCCAGCGACCTCAGGGAAGCTGGAGTCAGCGATGTCACTGCCTCCGTCGGGTTCCAACGTTGGATAATCGACATCGTGTCTCCCGGTCTGTTGACCATGATCAATGAGCGCGCGGGTGAGATCGTTCGGCAGGCCGGGGCACCATTCCTGTTCGGACCACCGGAAGGCCCCGTCTTCTTCGAGCGTTACGGCTGGCAGGTTTTGCGCGTGCGATCGCTGCTCAAGACCGCCGCCGCGCTCAAGCGCCTGCCTTTCTTCTTGCGCCTCATGGCGTTGCTGCCCGAAGGCTCGCCGCCCGGCGGCTCGCGCCCCTGGTCCGGCGTCTGCCTGCTCGGCAACAGTCAGGTGCATCCCACGGACTGGCGCGTTATTTCCCCACAACAACCGGCCGGAGCGCGCCGCCGGTCTGCCTCGACTTCAACCAGTCCTGCAGCCGCGCCATGTAGGTGTAGACGACCGGAGTCAGATACAACGTGACCAGCTGCGAGAAAAGCAGCCCGCCGACGACGACCAGTCCGAGCGGTTGCCTGGCCTCACCGCCTGCGCCGTAGCCGAGCGCAATCGGTACCGCCCCCAACAGCGCCGCCATCGTCGTCATCATGATCGGGCGGAACCGGATCAAGCAGCCCTCGTAGATCGCCTCCTGCGGCTTCTTGCCGGACCGCTCCGCTTCGAGCGCGAAGTCAATCTGCATGATCGCGTTCTTCTCGACGATCCCGATGAGCATGATCATTCCGACGAACGCGTAGATGTTCAGGTCCATGCCGAAGAGGATGAGGGTGACCAGCGCGCCGAAGCCCGCCGAGGGCAGGCCGGAGAGAATCGTCAGCGGATGAATGTAGCTTTCGTACAGGATGCCGAGCACGATGTAGACCACCATGATGGCAATCACGAGCAGCACGGCAAGGTTGCCGAGCGAGCTCTGGAACGCGAGCGCCGCTCCCTGGAACTGCCCGCCGACGGTCTCTGGCAACGTCTGATCGGCGATTTCCCGCACCTGCGTGAGCACGGTACCCAGCGCCGCGCCCGGTTTGAGGCCGAAGGAGATCGTCACCGCCGGCAACTGGCCCTTGTGGTTCACCGTCTGCGGGCCGACGACCTGAGTCATCGTGGCGAGCGTATCCAGCGGAACGACCGTCCCGGCCGTTGTCGTCCCGCTCGACGTGCCCGAGCCACCGGACCCACCGGAACTGGCTGTCCCGCCGGTCACACCCGACCCGCTTGACCCGCCTGCACCCGACCCACCCGTTCCGCCCGACCCACTCGACGCCCCCGACCCGCCGGTTCCCGCCCCGGCGTTCGGCGTCGCCTTGAAGTACAGGAGCGACAACGCGGCGGGATCGGCCTGGTACTGCGGCGCCAGCTCGAGGAGCACTTTGTACTCGTTGACCGGCGCGTAAATCGTCGACACCCACCGCGGACCGTACGCATCGTAGAACGCGTTCTCGATCTGATTCGCGGTCACGCCCAGCGCCGCCGCCTTGTCGCGATCGATCTGCACGTTGACCTGCGGGCTGTTGATCTCGAGATCGCTCGTCAGGTCGACGATGCCGGGTACGTCGGCGAGCGCTTTCTTCAGCTGACGCGATGCCTCATACAGCGCCTCGCGATCCGGTGACTGCATCGAGTACTGATACAGGCTTTTCGACACCTGGCCGCCAATGCGCACCGTCGGCGGGTTCTGGAGGAATACTTCCATCCCCGGCACCCTGGAGAGCTCGGGCCGCAGCCTCTCGATGATGTCGTCAGCGAGCTCGTTGCGCTCGCTGCGCGGCTTCAGGTGGACGACGATCTGGCCGAGATTGGGGCCACCCAGCGTATTCGCGGCGGTGCCGCCGATCGTCGAGACGAGCCCTGCGACGTTCGGATCCCGCCGGATGATGTCGGCGATCCTCGACTGGTATTCGACCAGCTTGTCGTAGGACGTCCCTTGCGCCGCCTCGGTCACGACCGCAATCTGGTCGGTGTCCTGATTGGGAATGAAGCCTTTCGGCACGATGACGAAGAGCACCGCCGTCAGCACCAGGACGACCGCAAACGCCACCATCGTCGCCGGCCGGTGCTGCAGCACAATCCTGAGCGTGTGGTCGTAACCGCGGAGCAGGCTCTGGAACGCCGCCTCGGTGATCTGCTCGAACCGCGACTCGCTCGCCTCCGGCGCCTCGGCCGCCGCGTGCCCATCCCGACCGTCACGTCCTTCGCGCCGCTCTCCCGCTTGGTGTCCTTCGTGCCCCTCCCCTCCTTCGTGCGCTGCGTGCCTTTTGTGACCTTTCAAAAACCGGCTGCACAGCATCGGCGTCAAGGTGACCGACACCACCCCGGAAATCAGAATCGCGACGCAGATCGTGACCGAGAACTCCCGGAACAGCCGTCCGAGCACGCCGCCCATGAACAGCACCGGAATGAACACGGCGGCCAACGAGAGCGTCATCGAGACAATCGTGAAGCCGATCTCGCGCGACCCCACGAGGGACGCCGTCAACGGGTCTTCTCCCATTTCCACGTGACGGTAGATGTTCTCCAACATCACGATCGCGTCATCGACCACGAAGCCGACCGAGAGAATGAGCGCCATCATCGACAGGTTATCGAGGCTGTAGCCCAACAGGTACATGACGGCGAATGTGCCGATGATGGAGAAGGGCAACGCCAGGCTCGGGATGACCGTCGCCCACACGTTGCGCAGGAACACGTAGATGACCATGATCACGAGCGCCAGCGTCAGCGCCATCGTGAACTGCACATCGCGATACGACTCGCGAATCGTGTCCGACCGATCGTAGAGCACGTCCATGTGCACGCTGGTCGGCAGCTCCAGCCGGAACTGCGGCATGAGCGCCTTGACCGCGTCGGCCACCGCAATGGTGTTCGTGCCCGGCTGCCGCTGAATGCCGAGCGTGATCGCCCGCTGCTCGCTGTCGGCAGTGTAGTACCATGACGCCGTCCGCTGGTCCTCGACGCCGTCGATCACGTTCCCCAGCTCCGACAGCCGCACCGGCGCGCCGTTCCGGTAGGTCACGATCATGTCCCGGTACTCGGCAGCGTTCATCAGCTGACCGGTCGCCTGGAGCGTGAACGCCTTGTGCGGGCCGATGATCGACCCCGTTGGCGTGTTGACGTTCCAGTTGCGCAACGCCGCCTCGACTTCGTTGATGCCGATCTGCCGGGCGGCGAGCGCGTGCGGATCGAGCTGCGCGTGCACGGCGTACTTCTGGCTGCCGAGCACTTGGACCTGCGCGACCCCGCTCACCATCGAAATCCGCTGCGCGATGCGCGTCTCCGCGTAGTCGTCGAGCGTCCACGGCGGCATCGTGGCCGAGGTGATCACCAGATAGAGGATGGGCTGGTCCGCCGGGTTGACCTTCGTGAAGGTGGGCGGCGTCGGCATGCCCTGCGGGAGCAGGCGGGCCGCCTGCGTGATCGCGGCCTGAACGTCGACCGCCGCGCCGTCGAGGCTGCGGTTCAGGTCGAACTCCAGCGTGATCTGCGTCGAACCGAGCGAGTTGACCGACGTCATCGACTCGAGGCCGGCAATCATCGAGAACTGGTTCTCGAGCGGCGTGGCGACCGACGCCCCCATCGTCTCGGGGCTCGCGCCCGGGAGTTGCGCCGTCACCAGCAGCGTCGGAAAATCGACGTTCGGGAGATCGCTGACCGGCAGCGAGCGATACGCGACGAGACCGAACAGCGCGATCGCCGCCATCAGCAGGCTCGTCGCAATCGGCCGCCGGATAAATCCTTCAGAAATATTCACGCTCAAATCCCCGCATCACGACTCCCAATCCCCGATCGCCCATCCAGATCACGCGAGCGGCGCCGGCTGACCGCCGACGACTGACGGCTGAGGCCGGATAGCCGACGTTTTGAACGCCGCCGCCATGTAGGTGTACACCACCGGCGTCAGATACAGCGTAATCAGCTGCGAGACCATCAAGCCCCCGACCACGCACAACCCGAGCGGGCGCCGAGCCTCACCGCCCGCTCCGTAGCCGAGCGCAATCGGCACCGACCCCAGGAGCGCCGCCATCGTCGTCATCATGATCGGCCGGAAGCGGATGATGCACCCCTCGTAGATCGCCTCGGTCGGCGCCTTCCCGTGCTGCCGCTCCGCCTCGAGCGCGAAGTCAATCTGCATGATCGCATTCTTCTTCACGATCCCGATGAGCATGACCAGGCCGACAAAGGAATAGATATTCAGCTCGTTGCCGAACAGATACAGCGTGACGAGCGCGCCCAGGCCCGCCGAGGGCAGCCCGGACAGAATCGTGATCGGATGGATGTAGCTTTCGTACAACGCGCCGAGCACGATGTAGACGACCCCGATGGCCACGAAGAGCAGCAGGCCAAGGTTTGTCATCGACTGCTGGAAGACGCGCGCCGATCCCTCGAAGCTCGTCGTAATCGTCGGCGGCAGCACACGATCCGCGACCTGCTTGACGTGCGCGGTCGCAGCGCCTAGCGACACGCCCGGCCTGAGCCCGAACGACACCGAGACCGACGGCAGCTGTCCCGAATGGTTGATCGACTGCGGCCCGACGGTCTCCTTGAAGTCGACCACCGACTCGAGCGGCACCAGCCCTCCCGACGCCGTCCGGAACGCCACCTTCTGCAGCGAGTCGGTCGCCGCCTGGTACTTCGGATCGAGCTCGATGAGCACGCGGTACTGCGCCGTGGAGCCGTAAATCGTCGACGACCACTTGGGTCCCAGCCCGTCGTACAGCGCGTTCTGAATGGTCGAGGCGTTGAGCCCGACCATCGCGGCCTTGTCGCGGTTGATGACCAGGTTGACGCGCGGGCTCTTCATCTCCATGTCGGTGGAGACATCCTGCACCTCGGGCACCTCTGACGCCAGCGCCTGCTCGAGCTGCGGCCCCCAGACGTACAGGTCGTCGGTGTTCATCGCCTGCATCATGATGCTGAAGTTCTGGTTGCCCATGCGCCCGCCGATCTGCAGAGACGGCGGCAACCCGACGAAGCCGCGGAATCCAGGGAATCTCAGGAGCTGCGGCCGCAGCTGCATCGCGATCTGCTGCGCGGTCTGGTCGCGCTCCGCGCGCGGCACGAGCTGCACCTGGAGGCGGCCGTTGTTCGCCCCGCCGCCGCCGGGGCCGTAGCCACCGCCGCCGCCGCCGACGCTGGCCAGGAACGAATCGACATATTTGTTCTTGATGACAATGTCGGCAGCCTGCTGTGTCCAGCGCGCCATGTCGTAGTACGACGTCCCCTGCGCCGCCTGCAGGTTGACGAACATGGAGTCGTTGTCCTGATCTGGAATGAACCCAGTCGGGATGATGTTGAACATGTGCACGGTCGCGCCGAGCACCGCGACGAACACGACCATCATCGCGAGTCGATGCCGCAAGACCAGCCGCAGGCTCTTCTCGTAGGCCGCCAGCAGCGCATCGAACGCGCGATCCATCAGGCCGGCAAACCCCTTCTTGCTGTGCACGACCCGCAGGAACCGGCTGCACAGCATCGGCGTCAGCGTGACCGAGACGATGCCCGAGATGAGAATCGCCGTCGTGATCGTCACCGCAAACTCTCGAAACAGCCGCCCCAGAATGCCGCTCATGAAGAGGATCGGGATGAACACGGCCGCAAGCGACGTGGTCATCGTCAGAATCGTGAAGGCGATCTCCTTCGACCCCGCGAGCGCGGCCTGCAGCGGCGCGACGCCCCGCTCCAAATGGCGGACGATGTTTTCCAGCATCACGATCGCATCGTCCACGACGAAGCCAATCGACAGGATCAGCGCCATCATGGAGAGGTTGTTCAGGCTGAAGTGCAGCATCTGCATGACCGCGAACGTGCCCAGGATCGAGAAGGGCAGCGCCAGCGCAGGAATGAGCGTCGCCGAACCGTTGTGAAGGAAGAGAAAGATGACGCCCACGACGAGCAGCAGCGTCACCAGCATCGTGACCTGAATGTCTTTGAACGCCGCGCGAATCGTCCGGGACCGATCCTGCCGTGGCGTGAGCTGCACCGAGGGCGGAAGCTGCGCCTGGAAGGTGGGGAGCAGCGCTCGAACCGCGTTGGTGACCTCGATCGTATTGCTGCCGGGCTGCCGCATGACTTGCAGCGTAATTGCCGTGCGCTTGAGCGGCGGGGCCGTCGGCCCTCCCGGTTTGGTGTAGAACCACGAGCCGTTGAACACGTTCTCGACGCTGTCAATCACGTTGGCGACCGCATCGAGCCGCACGGGCGCGCCCTGCCGGTAGGCCACGATGATCGGCCTGAACGCCGCGGCGTTCATCAGTTGTCCTTCCGCCTTGATGTTGTACGTCGAATGCGGGCCGAACAGCTGGCCTGTGGGCAGGTTGACGTTCCAGTTCTGGAGCGCCTGATCGACCTCGTTGATGCCGATCTGCTGCGCGTGCAGCTTGTCCGGATCCAGCTGGACGCGCACGGCGTACTTTGCCGCCCCCTGGACGACGACCTGCGAGACCCCGCTGACCATCGAGATCCGGGGCGCAATCAATGTCTCCGCGTAGTCGTCGAGCACCGAGAGCGGCAAGGTGTTCGACGTGAAATTGATCATCAGGATCGGCTGATCGTTCGGGTTGTTCTTCCGGAACGAGGGCGGCGTCGGCATTCCGGCCGGGAGCAGCGGCATCACCGCCGCGATGGCCGTCTGCACGTCTACCGTGGCGCTGTCGATATCGCGGCCCAGATCGAACTGCAGCGTGATGTTCGTGCTGCCCGAGCTGCTCCTGGACGTCATCGAATCCAGGCCGGCGATGGTCGTGAACTGCCGCTCGAGCGGGCTCGCGACCGCTGACGCCATGGTTGCGGGGTCGCCGCCCGGAAGCCCTGCGTTGACGTTGAGAGTGGGATAGTCGACTTGTGGCAGATCACTCACCGGCAGCGCGCGGTACGCCACGAAGCCAAAAAGCGCGATCGCGGCCATCAGCAGGCTGGTGGCGATCGGCCGCCGGATGAAGACTTCAGATACGTTCACGAGTAATGACTACGGGGAATGAGTCCTGAGCCCGGGTCCTATTGCAGCCCGCGCCCCTGGCCGCCGCCTTGCCCTTGTCCCCGGCCGCCCCGGCCACGCCCGCCCCCGCCTGCACCGCCCGTGTCCGTCGTCACGCGCGAGCCAGGCCCCAGCCGCCATTGCCCTTC
>Ga0182039_10000454_pt1 | contig 20973 bp, 15 predicted proteins | sample sta12Can44000111_FD_125975 | JGI IMG/M metagenome (GOLD analysis project Ga0182039, IMG submission 125975) | Lab enrichment of tropical soil microbial communities from Luquillo Experimental Forest, Puerto Rico - statanox.12C.anox.44.000.111 | ecosystem: Environmental > Terrestrial > Soil >...
CGCGCCTGGCCGGCTTTGCCAATAGCCACCACGCAAATCACCGCAGCGATGCCGATGGTGATGCCCAGCACCGTCAACACGCTGCGCATCTTATTGCGCATCAGCGCCACAACGGCAGATCGCAATAGCGCAGCGTAATTCACCTCTCCTCCCGCCTTTTCGTGCAACCCATTTTCCGCATCCCAAGATAAATGGAAGATAAATCAGCGACGCGTAGAAACCGCCTCCCGCTACCATTTTTCCACCAACAAGCCGCCTTTACCAGCCTTCGAGCGGTCTCTCGCTGTGTCTGTTTTCAAGCGAGAGGTAAGGTAACGGAGGAGGGCAAAGCCAAGCAGCCCCTATGCGCGACGGCTCAGTGAGGTTAAGATCAGAGAAAGGAGAGCGGATTCCCTTGGCGCGATGGTTCTTCGAACCCGGGCACACCGCCGCCGAATTCTGCGTGCGCCATATGATGGTCACCTATGTCCGGGGGCATTTCAAGAACGTCCATGGCCGGCTCGATTTCGATCTCACAAGTCCCAAGAACTCCTCGGTTGAGATCGAGATCGACGCCCGGGGACTCTGGACGGGAGAGCCAGACCGCGACGCACATCTGCGCAGCGCCGATTTCTTGGACGTCGAGCACTACCCCACCATCACCTTCCGCAGCCGCGAAGTAAAGTTGCTCGGCAACCATGATTACTCGGTCGAAGGGGATCTGAGGATACGCGGCGTAAGCCGCTTTGCGAGACTTCTGGTTACCTATCTGGGCCAGTGGCAAACGCCTTGGTGGGAGAACGGGGTCGACAAAGGCCCCCGGACCCGTGCCGGCTTCAAGGCCACGACCACGATCAACCGGCACGATTTCGGCGTAAGCTGGAACGCACCATTGGACCGCGGCGGGGTTGTCGTCGGGGACCTCGTTGAAATCACCATCGACGCTGAGGCCATCCTCGAACAGGCTTAAGGACCACACTGACCGGGCAGCAACGGTTTGGTATCATTTGGTATGGGAATCATGCGCCCAGAACGCATCCCGCTTTTTCCATTGAACGTCGTTCTCCTGCCCGGCGCTCCCCTGCCCCTGCATATTTTCGAAGCGCGCTACAAGGAGATGGTGAAAAGTTGCCTCCAGGAAAAATCGGAATTCGGCATGCTTCTCTCCTTGCCAAAGGGAATTGCGCACGTGGGCTGCACGGCGGAGATTTTGGAAGTTGTGAAACGCTATCCCGACGGGCGAATGGACATCGTTACCGTGGGCCGCGCTCCTTTCCGTGTGGTGGAACTGTTCACCGAGCATCCCTTGCTGGAAGGGCAGGTTGATTATCTTGAGGACCGCGAAGCTCCGGGAAATCCCGTGGTGCAGCGGCAGCTCGTCGAGCTCTACGAAGCATGCCACACGCTCCTTTTCGAAGACTATCCGAAAAATCTTGAGGGCGCGCCGACCGAGGAATTGTCGTACCGCGTTGCGAGCACGCTCCCGATGGACCTCCTGTGGAAGCAGCAAATCCTGGAATTGCGCACGGAGGAGGACCGGCAGGAACGGCTGGTGGGATATCTCCGCGAGTGGGCGCCGCATCTACAGAATAGCAAGGCCATGCGCCAGCGCGCTGGGGGCAATGGACACGGATTAAATTAATTTGGTGCGGTCCATCCTCGTGGACCGCGGAACGGGACCCGAATGACCTCGAACACATCCTCGCAACTTTCAGGACAGCCGAGACCGCGCACTCTAGGCGAACTCAAGGGCATCCCTGACTTCGATCCCCGCGGCGCATCGCGCTCGGTGAAGGACGAGATTCGCCGTAATCTGCTGCGGGCGCTGGAAAAAGGGGAGACGCTTTTCCCCGGGGTTCATGGGTACGAAGACACGGTGATTCCGCAAATCGCTAACGCGCTCCTGTCGCGGCACAATTTCATTCTGCTCGGATTGCGCGGACAGGCGAAAAGCCGGATTTTGCGCGGCTTGATCAATTTGCTCGACGCGGAAATTCCTGTCGTTGCCGGCTGCGAGATTAACGACGATCCGTTCAAGGCCATCTGCCGCGGCTGCCGCGAAACCATCGCCAAGGAAGGCGACAACACGCCGCTCACCTGGATGCCGCGCGAGCACCGCTACGTCGAAAAACTAGCCACGCCCGACGTCACCATGGCGGACATTCTAGGCGACGTCGACCCTATCCGGGCGGCGCGGGGCGGCCGCGATCTTTCGGACGAGCTCACGATTCACTACGGTCTCTTGCCGCGCGCCAATCGCGGGATTTTTGCCATCAATGAACTGCCAGACCTTGCGGGGAAAATTCAGGTCGGGCTGTTCAACATCATGCAAGAGGGCGACATCCAGATCAAAGGCTATCCGCTGCGTCTGCCACTGGACGTGCTTCTTGTATTTACGGCAAACCCCGAAGACTATACGGCGCGCGGAAAAATCATCACGCCGCTGAAGGATCGTATCGGGGCGGAGATTCGCACGCATTATCCTTCGACGCTGGAAGAAGGCATGCGCATCACCGCACAGGAAGCGTGGGTGGGGCGTGACTCGAATCGCAAAGTGGAAGTACCGGCATACCTGCGAGAAGTGGTGGAAGAGATTGCGTTTCAGGCACGCGAAGACAAACGCGTGGACCGGCGCTCGGGTGTGAGCCAGCGGCTGCCCATAACCGTGCTCGAAAGCGTGGTAAGCAGCGCGGAACAGCGGGTCGCGCGCATTGGAGAGAAATACGCGGTCGCGCGCGCCGCGGATGTCTACGCCGCACTGCCGGCGATCACCGGAAAGTTGGAACTGGAATATGAAGGCGAGTTGAAAGGCGCGGACATCATTGCGCGCGAGCTGATTCGAACGGCCTTCGGGCGCGTGTTCAGCAAGCATTTCACCGACGTGAATTTCCAGCCGGTGATTCAATGGTTCGAGCTGGGTGGCGAGCTCAAGCTGCCCGAACTCGCGACCGCCTCCGAGCGCTGCCAGCAACTCTCCAAGATTCAGGGGCTGATGGAGCACCTCGCCAGGCTTGGCGTTCACGATCGGAAAGACGCCGGTTCGGCCGCCGCGGCTGCGGAGATGATTCTCGAAGGGCTGTGGGCGCATCGCCGCATCGGACGCAGCGAAGAGCGCGGCTTCCATATGGAAAAGCCAAAACAGGCGGAGCATCGTGAAAGAGATGTGCCCGGACGGCCGCCGCGGCGTCAGTACAACTGACGACCCGAAGGGGGCGGTCATCCCGGGAAACATAGCGAAAAAAAATGAACTGAGAGACAGCACGAAATGAAATTCATTAAGTACGGCAAATACACGGGAGAACCAGCCGACGCGATCGACCTGGAAGAACTCGTCAAGCGCCTGGGCAACTTCTTCCTGCAAAGCGGGTTTGAGTCGCAATTTTACGGCGTATCGCAGATGGATCCCGAGCGTTCGATGGAAGCGCTACGCGAGGCGATTTTGCGAGCGCTGCAAGAAGGCGACCTGTTGCCAGACAGCGCGATGAGCGATGAGCTGCGCGAAATGCTGAACGATCCCGAGGCCATGAATAATGAAGCGGTCAAGGATTTGCTGGACAAGCTCACCGACCGTCTGGCCAATGAAGGCTTCATCAATCCCCAGCAACCGCCGCAAGTGACGCCGCCGGCACAAACTTCGGCGCGTGGGCGACTCGGTCAGCCACAAGACCGCACCGAGGCGAGATTTGAGATCACGGATAAGACCATCGATTTCTTGGGGTTCAAGACGCTCCAGGACCTGCTCGGTTCCCTCGGGCGAAGCAGCTTTGGCCGCCACGACACGCGGGACCTCGCCACCGGCATCGAATCGGGCGGGGTTTCGCGCCCGTACGAATTTGGCGACACGCTGAACTTAGACATCAGCGAGACCCTCTTTAATGCGGTGCGCCGCGAAGGCGCGAAGGTTCCCATTGAAATGAATTATTCGGACCTCATGGTGCATCAATGCGAGTACCAAAGCTCGTGCGCCACGGTGGTGATGCTGGATTGCAGCCACAGCATGATTCTCTACGGAGAAGACCGCTTCACGCCCGCAAAACGCGTGGCCATGGCGCTCTCGCATCTGATTCGTACGCAGTATCCGGGCGACACCTTGAGCCTAGTGCTCTTTCATGATTCGGCGGAGGAAGTGCCCCTTAGCGAACTGGCGCGGGTGCAAGTCGGGCCGTTTTACACCAATACGCGGGAAGGCTTGCGGATGGCGCAGCGCATTTTACTGCGCCAGAAGAAAGACATGAGGCAAATCGTGATGATCACGGACGGAAAGCCTTCCGCACTGACCCTGGAGGACGGGCGCATCTACAAGAATGCCTTTGGCCTCGATCCCTTTGTGGTGGGTCAGACGCTTGAAGAAGTGAACAAATGCAAGCGCGCGGGAATCATGATCAATACCTTCATGCTGGCGAGCGATTATTCGCTGGTGAATTTTGTGCAAAAGATTACGCAGAAGTGCCGGGGAAAAGCCTACTTCACTACGCCTTACACGCTGGGGCAGTACCTGCTGATGGACTACATGTCCCGCAAGACCAAGCAAATCCACTGAAACCGAATTTCCAATAAGGTGTCAACGCTCGCGGCGTGACTGGCAACGCGTGACCCACCGGAAAGGCGCCGCTCACGATTGTAAACGCTCGGGAAGTCTCGGTATACTGCGCGCCGTGCTCCGAGCGCTTTTCCGATTGAGTTCTACAACAGGAGTGTGCGCGATGATGGGTAGGAAATCGCAGTTTTGCGTTTTTGCAATCCCATTCGCAGTTTCCGTAATCACCTCCGTGCCAACCGGCGCGCAGGCGCAGGAAATGAAGCCAAAGCAGGATTCCGAAGCGCCGGCGCCAAAGAGCAAGGACGGAAAAAAGTTATTTGGCACGATGGAAGCGCTGCGCTTGGCCCGCGTCTTCTCTCCGCGAATGTCTCCCGACGGCTCGCGCGTGGCATATCTGGTTGCGGAAAACAAAATGGAGAAAGACAAACCGTGGAAATCCGTGACACAACTATGGATCGTGCCGGCGGCGGGGCCGGCGAACGCTTCGCGGCAGTACACACGGGGGGAAGAGAGCGTCTCGGATGTCCGGTGGTCACCTGACGGAAAACTGGTGAGCTTCCTGATGAACGCGGGCGACGAAAAAGAAAAGAAGCAGCAGGTGTGGTTCATGTACGTGGACGGCGGAGAACCCTGGCAGGTAACGAAACACAAATCCGGCCTGCGATCGTTCGAAGTTTCGCCGGACGGAAAGACCTTGCTCCTGGTGGCGACGGTGCCGGAGACCGAGGATCAAGACAAACGCACGAAGACCAAGGATGACGCCGAAGTCGTGGACCACGATCTCAAAATGGCGCAGCTCTGGACCTGGGACATCGCCGCCGGGCAGGAAAAGCAAATCACCAAGGGCGATTTCACGGTCAGCGATCCACGCTGGTCAGCGGACGGCCTGCACATCGCGTTTAGCAGCAACCCCACGCCGAGGCTCGATGATGGCGGCTTAGAGACCGCATGGGTGCTGGATGTTGCCACGGGCAAGCAGCGCAAAGTGTCCGATACGACCGACCACACGCATGCGGCGCGCTGGTCGCTCGACGGGAAATGGATCGCCTATCTGGTCAGTCGAGAGGCTCCGTTTCAGCAGACGAATCTGTTTGTGGCCAGTGCTGACGGCGGAAAAGAAAGGAAACTGACCTCGGGCTTTGAGCTGAATGCGGGTGAGCCGATTTGGGCAGGCGATGGCAAGAGCATCTACTTTAGCAGTAACACGCGCGAGTCGGTCGAAATCTTTGGCGCGGATGTGGCGTCCGGAACCGTGCGGCAACTCACCGACAAGACCGGGGTCATTAATCTAAGCGAGATCAGCACGAATGGCCAGATGGCCATTGGAACGTCGAGCGATCCCGAGCATCCCGCGGAAGTCTTCCGCAGCGATTTGAAATTCCGCGCAATCGAACTGATCACGAGTCACAACGCCTGGCTGGCGGAATACGCACTGGGCGGCACCGAAGTCGCCAAATGGAAGAGCAGCAAGGACGGAATGGAAATTGACGGCATCGTGACCAAGCCGGTGGACTTTGAGCCTTCTCGAAAGTGTCCGTTTCTGCTCAATCCGCACGGTGGACCGACCGGAGCATCGCTGCTGACCTTCAACCCAACCGAGCAAATCCTTGCCGCCAACGGCTATCTGGTGCTGGAACCGAATTTCCGCGGCTCCACCGGCCGTGGCGAGAAATTCGCGGGCGCGAACCAGAACGATTGGGGTGACGGCGATTACCAAGATGATATGAGCGGCGTGCAAGCGATGGTGGACAAGGGCTGGGCCGAACCGGAGCGGCTCGGAGCATTCGGCTGGTCCTACGGCGGCTACATGACGTTTTGGATGGATACGCAAACAAACAGGTTCAAAGCCATTTCCCCAGGGGCGGGACTGCCGGATCTTTACTCGATGTATTCTCAGACGGATATTCATCGCTACATGACGATGTTCTTTGATAGAAAAGCGCCTTGGGACAATTTCCAGCAGTACTGGGACCATTCGCCGATGAGATATGTGGAGAACGTGAAGACTCCGACGATGATCTTGCATGGCCAGTCCGACACACGAGTGCCGATTCCCCAATCGGAGGAGTTTTACCGCGCGCTATATGAGCGGCACGTCCCCGTGGAGTTCGTGGTCTATCCGCGGGAAAACCACGGCTTTGTCGAACCGCGGCATATTCAGGATCGCTGGCAGCGCTACCTCGTGTTCTTCGGCAAATATCTCAAGAACCCGCCGAAAACCGAACCGAAAGAGGTAGTGGAACGCCTGAGCAAAGATTTGCCGTAATCGACCGGGTCGCCGTTGTCGATCGTTTTGCCCTGCGGCGTTAATTAGCGCTTGAGAAGCTGCGGCGGATCCGGGACAGCTGCGGCGGGACGCGAAGTGTTCTTGGCCGGCTGGAACGACGCGCGCTTCAGGTAGACGTTGCCGTCGATATACGCGGTGATTTCCGTCCCTTGCGCAAACACGACGTCCTTGCCGTGAGCTAAAGGCAGAATCGATCCCGCCGCCGAATCGGTCCCTGCGCTTACCTCAAACGAGCGCGCCCGAGCCTTTTCGTTGTCAGCCAGATGAACGGACTTTACGCCCAGGCCAAGCTTCCCGCCCTTGCCCATGCGCCTCTTGGGTTCGGCTTCGGTCACCACGCCCTCAGCGGACGCCCCGCCGGGAATTACGCAAAGCCCGTCCAGGACCACGTCCTCCGCGACCACTAAATCAACGACATCGCCAACATGAGCCGTTTCTGAAGAAACCGTCTTGCTGAGCTTCAAGTGGATGGGCGTGTTATTAGGCAACATGAGATCGAAGCCAGCAGGAACGGGATTTGCCGGAGGCGCCGGCGAGGGTTCGTCATAAGCGGTCCGAGGCCGCGCGGCTTGCGGCGCGGCGCCAAGCGGCGCCTTAGCGCCGGGCCTGTCTTTGAGCAGGACAAGGCTCCCTTCCCCTATGTATCCGGCCTCCCCGTTGGCGGTACGCACGCTGAAGAAACCCTGGTAGCGCCCGGCGACCTCAACCTGCTCGCCGCACTGCAGAGTCCGTAACACTTCCATGGTCGTGATGGAGCTGTAGAGATACGTGTAGTCGCCCCGGCGCGCGCAGGTGACTTGACCGAGATGCTGCGCGCTTGTCAGGACCGGGAAGAAAAGAAAGAAGGTTCCGAGGAAATACTTTGCACCGAACCTCATGATGCACCCGCCAGTCCGAGGGAATGGAAACGTCACCTCCTTATTCCAGCGCAAAACAGGCCACGCCGGAAGGCGAAGGACCGAGGGCTTTGTGCAAAAAGGTACGATCGTTCAAGAAACGCCATGCTAGGGCTGGGATTGCGCCTTGTACCCGGATGCGCACACTGCGCTGCGACATGGCTTTAACTCCTGCATTATTCGGCGTATGTTTGATCAGCTAGCCCGATCCAGCCTGAGGGGAGGATTTTTTAATGATTCGTCGTGGTGGTTCGATAGTCGTGTGTTCGCTCTTCTTCGGCCTGTTCATGGTGGGCTGCCAGGGCCAGAAAGCCGCTGATCAGCAAGCGCAAGGCAGCCCGGATGCAACTGCCAGCTCTGCGCCTTCCGCCGCGGAATCCGCCAAGAGTGCGATAAAAAGGGCGCTTGATCCGAAACCCCTGGTCGTACCTGCGGACGCTGTAATTCAGGTCGTTCTCGACGAGGCCATCAGCTCGAAGTCGGCCCGTTCCGGCGACAATTTTTCGGCTACCGTTGAAGCGCCCGTCGAAGTGGGAGGAAAAGTGGCTATTCCCAAGGGTGCCCGAGCGAATGGTGTCGTCAGGGATGCCAAGGCCGCAGGGCGCTTCAAAGGCGGGGCTTCCCTCGTGCTCGAATTGACCGGCATCACCGTCGCCGGCAGGGACTATGAAGTGCAAACTTCTCCCGCCGCCATGTCTAGCAAGGGCAAAGGCAAGCGCACCGCTGCGATGGTTGGCGGCGGCGCGGCCGGAGGCGCAGCAATCGGCGGACTTGCAGGCGGCGGCAAGGGTGCGGCCATCGGCGCTCTCATTGGGGCTGCTGCTGGTACGGGCGGCGCTGGACTTACGGGCAATCGCGACATCACGCTCGAAGCGGAGGCGCCGCTCGATTTCAAACTTCTTGAGCCCGTGAAGATTCGCGAAAAGTAGTTCTCTCGCTTTCATTTCGGCGCTCCGCGGTTTATTCCCGGAGCGCCTTTTTTTGTTACCCTGCGTTCCTTAACCTGTCGTTTGGGCCGGGACGGCGAGATCGGCCACGCCAAGGGAAGAACGCCCGCCCTATTTCCGAGACTTGCCGGAGACGACGCGCTCCGCTCCATTCGCGTGCCGCCGCTCTTCCATATAAGATAGAAGCTCGGGAAACCTGCAAGGACGCTCATGGACTCAGCCTACATTTGCGACGCGATTCGAACTCCCTTCGGCCGTTACGGTGGAGCGCTCGCGGTAATCCGCACCGACGATCTCGCCGCCATCCCCATCAAAGCTCTTGTCGAGCGCAACCCCAAAGTCGATTGGAAGGCGCTTGACGACGTCGTTTATGGTTGCGCAAATCAGGCGGGCGAGGACAATCGCAACGTCGGCCGGATGGCCCTTTTGCTCGCCGGTCTGCCCAAGGAAGTTCCCGGTTCAACTGTAAATCGCCTCTGCGGCTCGAGCATGGACGCCGTGGCCACCGCCGCGCGCGCCATCAAGTCCGGTGAAGGCGAACTTGTCATCGCCGGCGGCGTCGAAAGCATGTCGCGCGCCCCCTTCGTCATGGGCAAAGCCGACAGTGCTTTCTCGCGCACCGCGAAACTCGAAGACACCACCATCGGCTGGCGCTTCGTCAACCCTCTGATGAAGGCCAAATACGGCACCGACTCCATGCCCGAAACAGGCGAAATCGTCGCCGAGGAATTTCATATTTCACGCCGGGATCAAGACCTCTTCGCTTTTCGCAGTCAGCAACGCACTGCCGACGCAATGCGCGCCTGCCGCTTGAGCCAGGAGATTACTCCCGTTCCCGTTCCGCAGAAAAAGGGCGATCCCCTGCTCTTTTCCGAAGACGAGCATCCCCGCCCTGACACCACCCTCGAAGCCCTCTCGAAATTGAAGCCTATCGTTAAGGCAGATGGCACGATCACCGCCGGAAACGCCTCCGGCGTGAATGATGGCGCATGCGCGTTGCTCTTGGCTTCCGGGGCAGCGGCAAAGCGTCATGGACTTACGCCCAAGGCCCGCGTCGTCGCCGCCACGGCTGCAGGCGTGGCTCCCCGCATTATGGGCATGGGTCCTGCGCCGGCAGTGCGCAACGTCCTGGCAAAGGCTGGTCTCGAACTTTCTCAGATGGACGTCATCGAACTCAACGAAGCTTTCGCCTCGCAGGCGCTCGCGGTCCTCCGCGACCTGGGCATTCCCGACGATGCGCCGCGCGTCAACCCCAACGGTGGCGCTATCGCCATAGGCCATCCGCTCGGCGCCAGCGGCGCACGCCTGGTCACCACCGCGCTCTACCAACTCCTGCGGACCAGCGGCCGCTACGCCCTCTGCACCATGTGCATCGGTGTCGGCCAGGGCATCGCCGTCATCCTCGAACGCGCCTGACCCTTCTTCCCCCCACTTGGGGCTCGCTCTTGGGGCTTGCCTGAATGCCTGGGGACGGCCTAATCTTCTCGGGCACGAAATCCTGCTCGAACGCAAGTCCGCCGCATGCCAAACTCGCTACATCCACAACAGGAAAGAAAGGCCGAGCCGTGCAATACAGCGTTGTTGCTGGCAATCCCTTCGCCGTTTTAACCGCCGTGGTCGCCCCGGCCATTCTCACCAACGCCTCCTCGGTCCTGGCGCTTGGCACGAGCAATCGCCTGGCACGGGTCGTGGATCGGACCCGCATCGTTGCCGCGCAGTTGGCTTCCTTCGAGCCGGGCAGCACCGACCATCAAGTATGGTCCGCGCAGCTGACGCCTCTGCATGTGCGCACACAACTCCTCGTCAAGGCGCTGCGCTTCTTCTACGCGGGCCTCGGATTATTTGCCGCTTCCGCTCTTGTCTCCGTGGGTGGTTCGATTGGGGCTTATTATGGCCAGGTCGTTCTATTTCACGCTGCCGCCGCGCTCGCTGTACTTACCGGCGCGTCTGCGGTCTTTGGATTGTGCGCTGGCTGTGGCTTGATGGTTCGCGAAACGCAGCTCGCCGTGAAATCGCTCGAAGAGGAAGCGAAAACACAAGCGCGTCTTCACCATTAGCCCCGCTAGTCTCGTGGTCTTCGTCGAATCGAATCAGCCGGTGGGTTCTTCCGTTTGCGTTCGCGTGGCGGTGAGAGACGGGTTTGCACTTTTCGAGGGCGACAAACGTTTTAAGTATTAGTTCCACGACGCGCCCGGCGAGGAACGAAATGCGCCCTTCGCCACTGCCCCTGTGCGGGCAAATAGGCCCCTCCGCACCATCGCCCTGCCGCGATACAGCCGGACGTTCACATTTCCTTCGCTGCAAGGCAGCCGAGAGCCGAGTCGCTACCGCCGTTCGATCGTGCACCGCAGGTTGGGTTCGTAACTTTCGCCGATTCGTCGTTCGCTATGACGGCTCGATCGCCATTTATGAGGTTTTTCTTTCCTATCGCCTTCGTTATCGTCTCACGGAGGGAAGCCGCGTTGGCGCCAATTCAAGGTTGTGAATCTCTCTTCATGGTTTGCGCTCGCCGTCGAAATTGCTGTAACCCGATTTGATCCCGCCCTTCTTCGATCATGTAGAACTTATCGACTTCGAGAGCACGGAAAGTCTGCTTCTCTCCGCTCGGCCAGCTCACCTCGATGGACTCGACTCGAGTCGCTTTGCCTAAGCCGAAGTGTGCACGCAGGTCGCTTTGAGAAAGATAGCTGCCTCCACCGGCGACTTCGCGAATCTGCGAAAGGCCTCCCGCGAATACGCGGATGCGCGCCCCCATCGCGTCCCGGTTGCTCTTATGCCCCACGAGCTTGATGTTGAGAAAGTGGTTGCCGTTGCCCCCGCTGTTGTGCAGTAGGAGCGGCGGGTCTCCGTTGTTCGCCACGACCACATCCATAAATCCGTCGTTGTCGAAGTCCGCAAATGCCACGCCTCGCCCCACGTAGGGCGTCTGGAAGCCGCTGCCCGCAACCTTGGTCGTCTCCACGAACTTGCCGTTCCCTTCGTTGTGAAAGAGCGAGTTGATCTGTTTGAAGTGCACGTCCGGCGAGACCTGCTCCACTTCTGGATACACATGCCCGTTGGCGATAAACAAATCCAGCCACCCGTCGTTGTCGTAATCGAAGAACCCGCCGCCGAAGCTGAGCACATCGCGCGTGGGCACGGTGATGCCCGCCTGATCGCTGACCTCGTCAAACGAGCCTCTGCCGTCGTTGTGCCAGAGATGATCGGAATTCTTCTGAAAATCGGTGATGAAAAGATCGAGCCAGCCGTCATTATCATAGTCGCCAAGCGAAATGCACATTGCCGCCATCACGTTGCCGCGCGCGGTGAGAGCCATCCCGGCGATGACTCCCACTTCATCGAACGTGCCATTGCGCTGGTTGTGGTAGAGGTAGGCATTCAGTCCGTCGTTAGCCACAAACAGATCCGGCCAGCCGTCGTTGTCGTAGTCCGCGGCGCCCACGGCGAGATTCTTGCCTTGAGGCTCGTAGATCTTGGCAGTCTTCGTCACATCGCTGAAAGTCCCGCCCCCATTATTGTGATAGAGGACGTCAGTCGTTCCCTTGTACACGCTGGGAGGACAACTCGTCCGCGCGCCGCTGATATTACAATAGCGAGGACCGTTCGGTTCCAAGAGGACGTACCCGCCAACGTAAAGATCCAGGCGGCCGTCGCGATCATAATCAAAAAATGTTGCGCCGGAATGAAAAAGCGTCCCGAATTCCAGGCCCGCCACGCCGGCTTTTTCCGTGACATCCGTGAACGTGCCGTTGCCGTTGTTGTGGTACAGAACGTTGCGGCCATACTGCGTCACGTAAAGATCAGGGAAGCCGTCATTATCGAAGTCGCCCCAAACGCATCCGAGACCGTAGCCCGTGCCGGGAACGCCGGCGGTTTCCGTAACATCGGTAAACGTGCCATCGCCATTATTCCGGTAGAGCGCGTTGCGCGCCGAAATGCCGCGGTTGTAAAGATCGCGGCCGTTCACAAAGTAAATGTCTTGAAAACCGTCTCCGTCGAAATCCGCAACGCAAACGCCGGGACCGAAGATTTCACGATTGATGGGAATTCCATCGTTGCCGCGGAAATGCGCAAACTTGATGCCCGCCGCCGCAGTGACGTTTGTAAACTGTATCGCGGACGGCCGCGCGCTTTGTGCATGAATGCGCGCGGCACCAATCAGAACTGTAATGGAAAGCAGCGACAAGCAAGAGAGAAAAAGGGCGCTACCGAGGAATCGGCTGTTTCTTGGGTTCTGGTGAAGGCAGATTCCTCGCTCCATAAAACCGTCCGGAGTGCAAAAGACGCGCTTCGCTCGGAATGACAAACCTTTGAGTCTTTTCAACACTCTCCAAGGAACGGTCCGGCCTATTCGGGCGGCCCCGGCTTTTGGGCTGCATCGGCAGCCTTCTGCTTTTCCCGGTCGATTTTCTCAGCCGCCGCCTTCTGGAGAGCGGCCTCCCGCCTTGCGTCCTCGGTTCGCCCGGCGCGGCTGTATGCTACCGCCAAATGATAATGCCCCGCGGGATTCGCCGGCTGCATCTTCACGTAGGTTTCCAGCGGGGGTATGGCTTCCGCGATTTTTCGCGCCGAGATACACGACATGCCCAGCCCGAGGAACGCTTCAGCAAATGTAGGATCGAGCTTCGTCGCGCGCGATAAATGGTTAATGGCTTCGTCCCACTGCGTCGCCTCCCGCGCCAATTCGCCAAGCAAATATTCGGCGCCTGCGTTTTTAGGGTCGAGTTCCAGTTCCATTTGCAATTCTTTTTGTGCCTTCTCGCTCGCGTCCGCCTCGGCGTCAGGTTTGGAAAGATAGAGACGTGCCATGTGGAAGTGGACTCCAGTCGCATTCGGAAATTGTTTCAGGATCTCCTGATACTCTTTGGCCGCGTCGTCCCACTTGCCTTGCATTTCGAGCGACTCGGCATTCAATTCCCGCGCCTGATACGAGGACGGCGCCGACTGGGCAAGGTCCATTGCAGCACGCGTCGAGAGGTCCGAATAAGCATGAACCGAAACATAGAGAACCTCGGGATCGTTGCGAAATTCGCGGTTCAGGATGGCAAGAAACTCCCCGACCGCGCTTCGCTGATCGAGGCTCAGCGCGCAACGCACTCCAAGAATACCAGCTCTGCGCTGCGCGTCTTTATCGGATCTCTGTTGCGCGGCGATTTTGAGAAGCGGCAAGGCTTCCTTGCAGCGCCCGCTCTCCGCCAGGTGCAAGACCTTTTCCGAAGATGTTCTTTGAGCAGACATACCTTGGACGGACGGGGGAGCACTGGCCGGACCAGTCGCCGCGCCCGCCTGCGCCCGGAGACTCGGCGGAATCATTATCAAGGCGAGCGCAAAGACCAAGATGAAGTTAGAACGCATAAATGAAGATGGGGCAGGCGTTTTTGTTCGCCTGCCCCATCCTACTGCACTAAAGGTTAGTAGTAAAACTTCAGGGCAAACTGTATGTTACGCGGGGACTGCGCACTTGTGATTTGCCCCATGGTACCTCCGAGACCCATGTCTGGAGCGTTGAGGTTGACGCGGTTAAAGGCATTCACGAAATCGGTGCGGAACTGCACCCTGTATCTTTCCGTGATCTGCACGTTCTTTTGCAAGCTCAGATCAATGTCGTTGTATCCGGGACCGCGCAACCACCCGAGTTGCGCAGGACAGGTGCCAAAGGTACCGATAGCGGGATTGCTGAAGTTGCCATTGTTGGTGAAGTATTGGAAGCCGTTAAATCCAGAACCTGCAACTCTACCCTGCACCTTTGCGATGGAGTCGCAATTGGGACGTGAACTGCGAGAATTGGTTTTGGACTGATCGCCGGTGCCGTACGGGCTCATCGGGAAACCCGTATGCAAGGAAAGAATCGGGCTAACCGCCCAGCCCCCCACGACAGCATTCGCTACCTTGTTCAGGTTATTCCCCACAGCCTTACCATGCCCGATCGGCAGCTCATACACCGCATAGGCTGTCAGGATATGAGTCGCATCGTAAAAGCACGGCGCCCACTCGGCCCTTGGGTTGTAGATGTTCTGCCAATAGGGCGAAACGGTTGTGGCCTGCCCGCCCCAAGATCCGTAGTAACCGCTGTTGTTGGTCATGCATTTTGAATAGGTGTATGCCACGTGATACTGCAATCCGCCGCTCATCTCCTTCTGCAGCACGGCTTGCAAGGCGTGGTAGTACATGTTGCCGTTCGACTGGGTGCCCGAAGTAAATTTGGAGATGCTGCTCAGGAGTGCAGGGTTGTTCGAGAAGAATGGACTTGGAGCGGTACAAGGAGCTGGGCAAGACGCGCTCGGGGCAAGCAGGTCCCGCTGGGCGTAAGAGAACGGCACCATCAAGTGCGTTCCCCGCTGGCCCACGTAGCCAATCTGGAACGTGGTGTTGCTCCAGAACTGCCGTTGCACCGTCAGGTTCCATTGATCGGAGATGGCCGGCTGCACATTCGGATCCCAGACGCGCAGCAGCGCCCCGGCATAGCAAGCATACGCCGGCGGGTCACAGGACGGCGAAGTCGCTGAGCCGACAATACCATCCGAACTCGAGGTCGCTGGCAATGGAACCGAGTTGTATGGCACGTCGAGTTCCGCAGGATTGAATGGTGGATTGATCGGCAGGCGCAGGTTCGTACCGGTTCCCTCTAGATACGAAGAAATGGTGAATGCGCCTCGCACCACCGTACGTCCGCCCAGCATTGCTGGTGTCCATGCAAAACCCAGTCGCGGCTGGAAGTCCTTGCCCCCGTAGACACCCTTGTAGAGGGCACGGCTGGCACCGTTCTGACCCGCGAACACAATCTGTTGGGTTCTGAGATCGTAATTCGCCTGCTGGTTGTTGGATTCTACCCACGGCGTATGCGCCTCATAACGCAACCCAACGTTGAACGTCAGTCGATCATTGAATCTCCAGGTGTCCTGGACGTATGCGCCATAAATCTCGCTGGTTTGTTCCCAGGTCTTCCCAGAACTCAGGCCCCGACCGTACTCGCTGGGGAGCCCGAGGAAGAAGTCCGCGGCGCCGTCACCAGTATTAGTTGCGCCGTTTTGGAACGCGCTGGCAGTGAAGCTGCCACTGTAGTTCATAAATCCCAGTTCGCCGTTATTTCCTGAGTAAAAGGTCTTGATGGGCTCCCTCCAGAATTGGAAGCCGAACTTGATCGAATGCCGGCCGCGCGAGTAGATGACGGAATCGTCTGCCTGCCAGACGTGATCGTCGAAGCTCTGCCTGATCAGGCTGTTCCCGATACCAGCCACGACACTATTGCCCAAACCGAGACTGAGCAAGCCATTTATGCCCGCAGGGTTGCCGTTTCCGATGCCAATCTGGTTGCCAAATGCACCGACGCTCGAAACAAAGCTCGACGACGTATTGAGCGTGACATGGCTCCAGCCAAAGCGCGCATCGTTCACTAGGTTCGTTCCGATGGTGCGAGTCCAATCCCCCACTGTATTCCAGATGGGCGCTGTTGAAGAGCCGTTCCCGAAAAGCGGCTGGGAGTTCGTGCTTGGATTGTTCTGATAAGCCCGGGTGAACCGGCCGCTGACGCGGTCCTTGTTGGAAACCTGGTAGTCGACTTTGATGTCGCCTTGGTTGGAATTCAATGCCGACGTGGTCGTATTCAACGCGTTTTGCTGCAAGTTATTGTTGATCGTCGTGGGGTAGAGCGACGAGGCAAATAGTGCCTGCGCCACGGGGCTGATCATCTGCGCCGGAATTCGATTGCGGGGGAATGGCTGCCTAACAGCCGCGGCCGGCGAAGAAGGTGTACACGGGGCCGAGAAAGAGGCGCATGGATTGTACAACTGGATGTTCTTTCCGGTACTTGATGTACAAACGCCCGCCGCGTTAAATCCCGCCGAACAAAGTGCGCCGAAGTCGCCACTTCTCTCAGCGGTTGTATACGCGGTAAAGGGACCGGTTGAGCTGGGATGGTCAAAACGCTGTCCCTGGTAATCCGCGAAGAAGAAGAGTTTATTCTTGAGGACGGGTCCGCCCACCGTACCTCCGAACATGTTCCACCGAAGCTTGTCGCGAGGAGTGCCGCTAAAGTTGTTGGACCAACTGTTCGCGTTTAGCACATCGTTGCGGAAGAATTCCCACACATCGCCGTGGTAGTTGTTCGTTCCCGACTTAACGCTCACGCTGACAATGCCACCTTCGAAGTTCCCGAACTCCGCTGATGCGTTATTCGTGATCAGGTTGAATTCTTCGATGGCGTCAGGTGCGGGGGTGTATCCCAGAAGGTTGTCCGACACCTGGTTATTGTCCATGCCGTCCAGCAGAAAGTTGTTCGACTGCTCGCGATTTCCGTTGATGTACGGCCGGCCGCCGCTCGCAGTGTTGTCGCCGTTGTTGAAACTGCTGGGGTCGGGGTGGACAGCGCCCGGCGCCAGCAAAGCCAACTCCACGTAATTGCGCGTGGCCAGTGGAAGTGCGTCGTTCGTGGCCGAGTTGACGATGGTATCCACCTGGGTCGCTTCGGTCTTAAGAACCGGAGCGGCGCCGGTTACCTCGATCGTTTGGTTGATCTGGCCAACCTTCATTTCGATATCGATACGGGCGACTTGGTTCAGTACGAGGGTAAACGCGGGGCGCAGGGCCGTCTGGAAGCCCTGCTTTTCCACTTTCAAGTCGTAGTTGCCCACAGGAAGCTGCGAAATACGATAGATACCCGTTTCATTTGTCGTGGCGGAAAAACTGAGTCCGCGCTCGACAGATTTTGCGGTCACCGTTGCTCCCACAACCGCCGAACCTGTCGGGTCCGTCACCGTACCGGTGACCGTCGCGGTCACTTCCTGGCCCCAGGCGACGCTCGCGCCGAGGAACGCCGCCAGCGCGCAAATCGCCAATCCCCACCCACAATAACGCGTCTTTCTCATGACTTTATTCCTCCAGTTCGAGGCCGTCGGACTGCCCACCCCTCGCTCATTTCCTCGACCGGTAACGGCACCCGGACCTGCTATAGGTCCATTTGGTGCTTAGCTATATAGCACTATTTTTTGCTTGTCAAGTGGAAAAATGATGTTTTATAAAGAATTAGGATGACCCGCGAGCAGCAGCTATGGCGCCGGTACTAGACCGCCCTATAGCGGTGCGCCGCTCGCACTATAGCACTGAAACAGCTTCGGAGGATGCTCGCCACCGCGGATTTCTTCGCGGTTTCTTTCGGCTGAAACATTCCTGTGACTAAAGTGCTTGGAAAAGGTGCAACTGATGGCTTCGAACAAAAAGATGCTGGCTGCCGTCGAGCGCTTCCCCGCTCGCCCTGCGCTGCCTGCGTATCAGCGCATTCAGAGCGTCATTCGCAAACGCATCGATTCCGGCGAGCTTCAGGCCGGCGACCCCGTTCCCTCGGAGCGCGACCTCGCCAAGACGCATCACGTCAGCCTCATGACCGCGCGCCACGCTCTCGCCTTCCTGGAGCGCGAGGGCATCGTCGAGCGCCGCCGCGGCATCGGCACCTTCGTGGCGCCGCCGAAAATCCATTTCAACAAGCTCATGAGCTACACCGAGCAAATGGCCGCGCGCACCCTCACTGCCGGCGCCAAGATACTCTTCGCCAAGATCGTGGACAATGAAAACGAAGCCGCGGCGCGTCTTTCCCTTCCCCCTAATAGCGGAATCATCAAGCTCGAAAGGCTTCGCCACGCGTCCGGCGAGCCGTTCGCGCTCGAAATCTGCTATCTCAGCGCCGGCGAATTTCCCGGCTTGCTTGACGCCCCCGTCGCACGCGAATCGCTGTTTGGTATTCTCGAGCGCGATTACAAAGTCGAACTGGGCTACGCCGACGAAGAAGTCGACGCTACTGCCGCCGATCCCCGCATCGCTGACCTTCTCGCTATACCGCGGCGCGAACCGCTGCTGCGTATTCGCCAGGTCATTTATTCTGCGAAGGGTCAAGCCATCATGTACGTGCTCGGATTCTACCGCTCCGACCGGCATAATTTGGTGATTCGCCGGTTCCGCTAGCCGACGAAGGCGTGCCGCAACTGTTCTTTGTGGAAAAAGACTCCCCGGGTTGAAACGTTTCGTGAGTCTCGAGAGGGTTTCGCATGCTGGTGATCCTGAAGCGCGACAATGAAGAAGTGAACGAGCACGCCGCCCAGCTTATCGCCGGCGCCATCAAGAAAAAACCCTCACTCACTCTCGGCCTCGCCACCGGAAACACCATGGTCGGACTTTACCAGCATCTCGTGCGCCTCCATCAATCCGGTCCCCTCGATTTCTCCCGCGTCATCACTTTCAACCTCGACGAATATCTCGGCCTGCCGGCTTCCCATCCTCAGAGCTATCATCATTTCATGCACGAGCACTTCTTTCGCCACGTCAACGTACTAGCGCGCAACATCCACATCCCGGACGGCAGCATCGGCGGCGATTTCGACGCCTATTGCGCTTCCTACGAGCAGGCGATTCGCGCGGCGGGCGGCATCGACCTCCAGCTTCTCGGCATTGGCCGCAACGGACACATTGGCTTCAACGAGCCGACGTCCAGTCTTGCGTCGCGCACCCGCCTCAAAGTCTTGAGCCGCGAGACGCTCGACGACAACGCCAGGTTTTTTGGCCCCGGCGAGGAAAGTCCGCGCTGCGCCATCACCATGGGCATCGGCACGATCCTCGAAGCCCGCAAGATCCTTTTGCTGGCTGCCGGCGCATCCAAGGCCGCCGCCGTCGCCAAATCCATCGAAGGCCCTATCACCTGCGCCGTCTCCGCGTCGGCCCTGCAGCTCCATCCCGATGTGACATTCGTTCTCGACGAGCCTGCGGCAGGGCAACTCGCTGAGCGCGACTACTACCACCGCGTCCTCCAAATGACCTCTCTCCTCACCCCTGATCGGCTCTCCTGAATATCGAAATTGGAAACTCGCGAGTCGAAGATAGCACGCCGCTTGAGAATGATTCCGAGCGTCAACATTCCGCGTGCCGGTTCGGTTTTTTGCTATTCGACCCTCTTCGAATTTTTCATTTTTGACTTTCGAATTCCGATTTTCCGCTAGAATAAATCTGTGACAACTGCCCCCAAAAAGGCGCCTGCCCCAAGCCTCTTCCCCATATTCCTGAAGCTCGAGGGTCAGCCCTGCCTCGTCGTCGGCGCAGGTGACGTGGCCGAGTCCAAAATCACCGGGCTGCTCGAGGCTGCCGCCAAGGTGCGCGTCGTCGCTCCGGAAGCGACACCACTCGTGCAGTCATGGGCCGCCGCCGGCCAAATCGAATGGCTCGCGCGTCCCTATGAGCCGGGCGATCTCGATGGAATGTTCCTCGTCGTCGCCGCCACTTTCTCGCCCGAATTGCACGAGCAAATCCACGCCGAAGCGCAGAAGCGCGGCGTACTCTGCAACGTCGTCGACGTTCCCGAGCTTTGCGACTTCTACTATCCCGCCGTGGCACGGCGCGGCGCGCTGCAAATCGCCGTCTCCACTTCTGGCCAGAGCCCGGCGCTGGCCCAGCGCCTTCGCAAAGAACTCGAAGAACAATTCGGCCCTGAATATGAAGTTTGGCTGCAGCAACTCGGTGAGGAGCGAGAAAAACTCTTCGCTGCCGCCCTGGACCCCGAAGAACGCAAGCACCTGCTCCACGATCTCGCCAGCGCCGATGCCTTCAAGTCTTTCCTCCGCAAGCACAAACCCAAGCGCACAAAAAAGTAATCCGCGTCCCGAACGGGTCGCACGATTCGGCCTGCCGCCGCAAAAACTGGGTCTGTCCCATTCGCTTTCCATCCATCACTTGATTTGGAAACCGCACGGGGTTCTTCTGCTGCGGGTTGGGGAGGGGTAAATCCCTCGGCCTAGCAAGGAACTTACCCCTGTAATACGTGAAAGTAGGGCTACTGTGCTGCCAGGGGTTGCGGTCTGCAATCAGGCGAAAACTTGCATCTGAAACCAGGCGAATCGCCGAGCAGCAAGACCGGGACCGCTGGCCACCAGCGTTGCTGTTTTACCCGCCCACGGTACCACCGAGGCATTGCCCCTTTCAAAATGCAGGCATTCACCCGATGGTTGATGCCGTAGAAGCCCGGTAAACAAGGGCGCAATAACTGGGGTTCGCTGACCCATGCCCAAGGGATCTCAGATGTTTTGGAAACGTTCGTCGGCTACTCGTACGGCACCAACTCCCGCAGTTGGCTTCCCAAAACAAAACCATTCCGATTTGACCTCGGGCCGGGCAGGCCCGATCCTTAAGCCTGCGGACATGGGGCGCGGTAAGGCCGGGGGCGTCGGCTCGCAGTTCCTGGTTTTGTTCGACAGATGGGGAAGCCGGCTACCGCAGTCATCGATTAGGCCGTTCGAGAGGGCTTGCTCCCGCCTCTTCAACTTATATCGAAATTTTCGATGCATCCGA
>Ga0182039_10000459_pt1 | contig 20781 bp, 14 predicted proteins | sample sta12Can44000111_FD_125975 | JGI IMG/M metagenome (GOLD analysis project Ga0182039, IMG submission 125975) | Lab enrichment of tropical soil microbial communities from Luquillo Experimental Forest, Puerto Rico - statanox.12C.anox.44.000.111 | ecosystem: Environmental > Terrestrial > Soil >...
CAGACGACGGCCTTCGGCCAGCCAACGCTGGGTATTGACCTCCTGCACGGCATAGGCGGCGGCGGTGTCCCCCACCGTGAAATGATCGCGGATCGGGGCAATCGGCTGGCGAGAACGCCAGGCGGAATCGATGGCTGCCGCAGTTTCCGTAATAATTTTGTGCTCCATCATGTCTCCCTGGCCTTTAACGAGGCCTCATGCACAGCAAACAAAATCCCTTAATCGAGGCGGTTCATCTGGCAGGTCCACCAGGCGGCCACCACGAATGCGATGAAATAGACAGGAATGAGAAAAGTGGCGTGCATCCGAAATCCCTATTCAATGCACGCCGCCTTTCGAAAGCGCCTTAGGTCACGACCGTCAGGAAGCGCTCGTTCAGGGCACGGGTGTGATAGAAAATACCGGCCCCCATTTCGTCGGCAGTCCAGGTATAGGGCTTCATATCGGGGTAGAAGTCATAGCCGCCGCAGAAGGTTTCCAGGCGATTACCCGAAGGATCGAAGGCATAGATGGTGGTGCCGCGGGTGATGCCATGGCGGATCGGGCCGATATCGATGCTGACCCGGTTCTTGGCCATCAGGTCGGCGGCACGCAGCAACTGTTCCCAGGTTTCCACGTAGAAGCCGGCATGATGCAAGGCATCATTGCGCTCGTCACGGACGAAGGCGATGTCGTGGGCCTTGTTCGAACAGCTGAGCCAGACAGCCAGATCGGTCTTGCCGTCTTCGGCGACGATATGCTCGACCAGATAGAAGCCCAGCACATTGATGAACAGGTCGCGGCTGCCATCGATATTGTCGCCATGAATCTGCCAATGGTCGAGACGGATCGGCGAAATGCCCTTGCGGTCGTCGATCAGCACATCGGGATTGATATAGCCGCGGCCATCACCCACTTCGGTCTTCTCGGCATAAAGCTCGAAGATATGGCCGGTGGGAGCCTCGAAACGCACGCGCTCACCGGTTTCCAGCATCTCGCCGGCCGGCAGCCGTTCGGTATTGACGCCATAGGCCTTCAGATCGGATTCCAGGCGGTCCAGGGTCTTCCCGTCGCGCACCTTGAAGCCGTAGAAATCCATGCCGGCCCGATCGGCCTTGCGCAGGATCAGGCTGTTATGGTCGCGTTCGTCGTGACATTTGAAGTAGACACGGCCGGCTTTGTCTCGCCCGGTCTCGACCATGCCGAAAATATTGGTGTAAAATTTAACCGATTCCTCGATATCGAGAACTCGAAGTTGAGTGTGCCCAGGACGCAGAACACCTGTCAGTGCCATATTTTCCTCCATGTTTTATTTAAGACGCCCGATTTCATTCGAGGCATTTTCGGAGCAGCTTCTTTGGCTGCCATTCATTCCATCAGCTTAGGTGGGGTGGGTGGATATTCCCAATACCGACTGCGTCTACTACTATTCCGTAGAAGTATGATGCCGGGCTCAGACGGCATACCCCAGGCGCAGGCCGCCCCAATGCTGGCCGGAAACCCAGATGGGCGCCGAGACTTCGACCATGATCGCGGTCTTTCCGCCCCCCATGTCGCGGCGATAGGTCTGAATCAGGAAGGGCTTGCGGTTGCGTGCCGAGGCTAGACCAGTGACATCGTCATAGATGCGCCGATGCCGGCAATGAGCGGTATTCCAGGCCACATCGCCGCTCTGGGGCTGAGAATATTTCCGGTTATGAGTCGGCAGATAGCCGTTACGATCGACGGCGGCACAGAACACCACGCGCGGGTCCAGGGCCAGCCCTTCTTCCTGAATTTCAGGAAAGAGGCGATCGGCCAACTCCGTAAAAGCGGCCTCGAACTGTTGCGGCTCCGTGCCGGCCAGAGAGCGGTAATCCTCGTCAAACAGGTGCTCCGGGGCGATGCTTCCATCCGCCAGCGCCTGCTCCAGACAGCGCTCCAGCCGGCTGGCGGCGTCTTTGGCGAATGCGACGAAACGGGCATCCCCATCTTCGCCGCCATCGTCCTTGATGCCCGACAGGAAAGCCTCCACCGAAGCCCGCAGCTGGTGGGTTTCCGCCATCAGTCTTTCGGAATTGGATTGCACGGTGGCCGCCGTACGCTCGCCCTGGCCGGCGATCTCGGCAACGCCTCGCACGGTCTGGCTGACGCTGAGGGTGCCTTGCGATGCCATCTGGATGTTGCGGGCAATCTCCTGGGTGGCCTGTCCCTGTTCCGACACCTTAGCGGTGATCTGAGCGGCGATCTGGTCGATCTGGGCGATGCTCGAGCCAATGGCGCCGATGGCGCCGATGGCGCCTGCCGTACGGTCCTGCACCATGGCGATATGCGAGGCGATCTCGTCCGTAGCCCGCGCCGTCTGCGCCGCCAGAGTCTTTACCTCGCCGGCGACCACCGCGAAGCCCTTGCCGGCATCCCCGGCGCGAGCCGCCTCGATGGTCGCGTTCAAGGCCAACAGATTGGTCTGGCTGGCAATATCGGTGATCAGGTTCACCACCTCGCCGATGCGCTGGCTGGCCTCGTCGAGCATATGCATCTGCTCGCTGGTGCGCCGGGCCTCCGCCACGGCGTCGCTGGCCATGCGGCTGGAGCGGGCGACCTGACCCGTAATATCCTCGACCGAAGCCGCCAGCTCCTCGGCCCGCCGCGACACTTCCAGCACATTGTCAGCTGCCAGCCGCGCCACTTCGCCGGCCTCATGAGAGCGGCGGCTGGCATCGGACGCCGAGCCCGACATTTCGACGGCGGAACCCGACATTTCGCCGACGGCAGCGGCGACCACCTCGAGAATTTTCGTGATAGAGGTTTCAAAACGGGCGGTCTGCTGCTCCAACATCATGCGCCGCCTCTCCTTCTGGGCGGCGTCTTGCTGCTGCGTAAGCTCCAACTCGTCGGCATGCAGGCGGTTTTCCTTGAACACCTGGACGGCACGCGCCATCTCACCCACCTCGTCGCCCCGCTGGACAAAGGGCAACTCGACACCGGTATCGCCTTCAGCCAACCGACTCATGATGCGGGTCATCACGACGATCGGTCCGGCGATCCCCCGGCTGATCACCACGGCAATCAAGCCGCCGACCAGCACCGCAAAGGCCGAAACCAGCAATCCGAGCAGTCGTGCACGGGCGTTGAAATGCCCTGCGGCCGCCACCGCCTGATCCAGCTCACGCGCTTGCAGTTCATTGATTTGCCGCGTCAGCTCGGCGAACAAGGCGCCGCGCCCCTGCATGGAAAGCGCGACCTTCTGCAAGGCGACCCCCACATCGCCGGTCCGGCTCATGGCGTCCGCCAGATTGGTCAATGCCGTCTGCATGCCGGCCCCCAGTCCGGCCATCTGAGCCGCCTTGGTCAATTTATTGCCGGCCTCGTCGAGCAGACCGGGTTTGGAGGTGGCGACATAGCGGGCCTCCAGCGCCCTGGCTTGCATCAGGACGAGGCGGGCGGATGCAGCGGCATCCCCCATCTCGTCCAGCCGTCGCTGCGCGGCTTCGGCCTGAGGTTCCAGTTGGTTCAGCAGCAGATCGTCGCGGCGGTGTCTAAGCTCGCCCAACTGCTCCAGGCTCTTGGCATAGGCCTCCAGCTGTTCGGTCAGCCGGTTGCCCAGAGTTTGGATATCGCCTGAACCGCCTTGCAAGCCGATCAGGCTTTGTCTCAGTTGGGCGAGATGCTCCCGTGCCGAAACCAGAGAATTCTCCTCTCCGGTTTCGGCAAAAGTCTGCACCACGCGCCGGACTTCGGCCAAAAGACCATTCATCGCCTGCATGTCGATGGACAGTCTGGCCCGAGCCGAAGAGGTTTCCAGGGCTCGGTCGGATTCCAGGCTGCTCCATATCCCGCCGCCCCCTACAGCCAGCAGCAGCAAAAGGATCAACCCAAAGCCGACGGCGATACGGACGGAAATGCGGATGTTGCTCATGGCGGAAGTTCCCGTCCTGCCGAAGTCGTGGCGCAGTGATGCCGGACGTCAGGTGATGGATCGCACGATACCGCCTTCGACCCGCAAAGCGGCGCCGTTGGTCGCCGAAGCCTGGGGGGAACAGGCATAGACCACCATGTTGGCGATCTCGACCGGGCTGGCGAAACGCTGCAGCAGCGACGAGGGACGGTGCTGCTTGACGAAGCTGGCCGACATCTCATCGACGCTCACGCCGGCCTGGGCTGCCATATCCTGCAGGAAAGTCTCGACGCCATCGGAGCGGGTTGGGCCGGGCAAAACAGCATTGACGGTAACGCCGGTCCCCGCGGTCAGTTCCGCCAAACCGCGGGAAACCGCCAGCTGCGCCGTCTTGCTGAAACCGTAATGGATCATCTCGGCAGGAATGTTCAGCGCCGATTCCGAGGCGATGAAGACGATCCGCCCCCAATCGCGCTCCAGCATGCCCTTCATGAGCCCACGCGACAGCCGGACGCCTGACATCACATTGGTCTCGAACATCCGCGTCCAGTCGGCATCGGGAATCTCGAAGAAGTCCTTGGGTTCGAAGATGCCGGCATTGTTGACAAGAATGTCCACCGCCGCGACCTGACGGCACAGGGCCTCGCAGCCTTCGGCCGTGGCGACATCAGCGACCACGCCCTTCAGCTTGGCGCCGGGCAGCTTGGCCCGCAATTTCGACAAAGCCTCTTCGACCCGCTGCGCCGAACGACCGTTCAGGATCACCTCGGCCCCCGCCTCGGCCAAACCGGCGGCGATGGCGAAGCCGATGCCCATGGTCGAGCCGGTTACCAGAGCCGTCTTGCCCGTCATATCGATCTGCATCTGCTTGTCCTCCTGGAATTGTTTGCGCCAGATTTCAATGGCGATTGAGTCTCGTCTAAAAAAAATGGCGAATTCAACATGTGAATTCGCCAAGTTTTCATCAGGAGAGGCCATGCGGGGGAACGGAGTGAAAGACTAAATCCGGGGATTTAAATCCCCCACTCTTCCGCATGCACACTTGACGCTACGCAGTAAACGCATAACACCTAACAAAGCCAATCTGCTCCGGCGAATACTGATTAGGTATGAGATGGTATCGATATTGGCATAATGCCCATCTCGGCCCGCTGACATGGCGGCTTCACGGCATTGGAGCCGGGCCGCCATTCTCCAGACTCATAATGAAATACCGATTTCATATTAGACGGCGGGTGGCTGGCACGGGCAGAGTCAAGCCTTACGGCCGCACCCATGACGGCCGATTGGGAGACCTGCATGTCCATTTCTCACGAGCCATCGCAAACGGCGGGCTTTGGCCCCCACGCGTCTGTCCGCCCGGTTTTCTTACGCATCCAGGGACTGCCACAGCAGATTCTCTGCCCGCCTGGCGCCAGCATTCTGGACGCGTTCGAAAGGATGCAGGCGGCGTTATCGCCGGAAAGCCGCGACGTGGTGCCGGTGGGATGCCGTCGTGGCGGCTGCGGCATTTGCCGGGTCAGAATCCTTGACGGAGACTATCTTGCCGGCCCGATGAGCCGCGCCCATGTTGGCAATCCCGAACAGGATGATGGTCTGGTCCTGGCCTGCCGCGCCTATCCCACCGGCGATTTGCTACTGGAGGCAGCCCCTCTCTGCCCCCGTCGACTGAAAGGAATGAACAGCCAAAAGCAGGCTTTTGCCGATGAAGCCACTTCACCCAGAAGGTTTTAGCCGCCATTGACGCGACTGGGGCTGGACAGTCCAAAAAATTCGTACAGCCGCTTCCAGCATCATCGCGCAATTGCTTTATATGCCCCGAACAGGTTTTGCCCTGGCCAGGAACGTACCAGCAGGATTTCTGCTGCTGGTCCTTTCTCCCAGTTTGTGCCATCCGTGTGATTGGCCGAGAAGATTTGCTGGATCTGTTCGCAAAACGCTCCCGCTATTTCAATAACTTTGGGGACAATACGGTTTTGCGGCTGGCGGGCTGGCGGTTCTGGAAACCGTTCAGCAAGAACGCGGCCAAGGTCGGGCACCCCACCCTTGTCTGGAGGGCCTCTGTGCCCCCCTTCAGATACTGAAATCTAGAGCCGATTTCGATCAATCAAAATCGGCTCTAAGCATCTGCACGATGCGGCCCGTCCCGGGCCCGCTCAACGCCGCGCGGGCTTATCGAAAATTTCCATCTGATCCAGTCAGATCGAAATTTGCTCTAAAATGCAGATAAGATATTTATCTTATAAGAACTCAGCATTGGATGGTCGACATTGATGACCCTTCTTACGCGGGGATGGTTCAATGTGCGCATGCAGAATTCTTCCGCAAGCCCAGACCCGACAAGCTGCCTGCGTCGATTGGCGAAATCTTCCTCATCCCAAATTTCTGCTTCCACGGGCAGCCCAACAAACCAACGAAACAGAAGATTAAAATTGATATGATCAAGAAGTTGGCTTTCTGCTTCAATTGAATATGCCACCCCAAGAAGCAAGGCTCTTAAATATAGTTTCGGCGGGGAGCCAGGATTAAAATTACAATTCGCATATAATGGCTTCATGTCATCAGACATATTTTCAAAAATGTCGTCAGATATGGTTCTGACAACACGTAGCGGGTGCTTCGTAGGCACGGTTGATAGGGCGATGCTGAGCTTCATTGAGGCAATCTATTTGATTCGATACCGACGTTAAACATAGCCGCCACCCCAGGCTGCGCTCAATGGCTATAATATAAAATAAACTTTACCATCAATTATCCGGTCAATATCTTAGACTCACATCAGAACAGCAATGTATAGACGCATTTAATATATCTCAATTTGCCATAATAATCAGACGCACAATCTAATAAGCAGCATTAAAGGCAATTCTCTATCTTGCAATCATGCGAGATATTTCATGGTGATATTTATGCATCACATAAAAATTTAGACTGTTGCCGATATGCAACGCAAGAAGTGTAATAATTATTTATAATATAAAATAATTTTTAATTGATGAGGATGAGACAGGTAGCACAAATGAGCATGTATCAACTAACCGTAGGGTGTTTGAAATGCTCATGGACCAAAAGACTTGGAGAGGCCGATACCGTCGTAGCAGCTTGCTTGCGGGCGGCGTCGCCTCGGTCGCGCTTCTTTCCTTCGCGCTGACGTCGCCGGCGCTGGCCGACAACGCTTCTGCCCAGCCCCAGGCATCTCAGCCTGTTCCCGCAGCGCCGGCACCGGCACCGGCCGCCAAAGCGTCGGATGACTCTCTGACTTATTACGGCATCACGCTGTACGGCACCGTCGATGTCGGCATGGTCTATCAAAGCCATGGCACGCCCAGAAGCCGCGATTTCCCCACCACCATGGAATATCTGGTTTCCAAGAACGGCAACAGCCAGCAGCGTTCCTTCGCCTCTAACGGCCTCAGCCAGTCGAAGATCGGCCTGTCGGGAGATGAGGAATTCGCGGATGGCTATTCCGCCATCTTCAAGCTGGAAGCCGGCTTCGACCCGCTGTCGATGCATTTGTCCGATGGTCTGAAGTCGATGGCCAACACCAACGGCCTGGCCAATCAGTACCAGAACTCCAACGGCGATTCGTCGCGCGCCGGCCAGTTGTTCAGTGGCGCCGCCTATGCCGGCATCAAGACCAAGGATTACGGCACCCTGACCTTTGGTCGCCAGAATGGTCTGCTGGCTGACGACATCGTCGCCTACGACCCGCAGGGCGGCTCCTACGCGTTTTCGCCCATCGGTTATTCCGGCGCCGCTGCCGGTATCGGCAATACCGAGGACGCCCGCCTGGACTTCTCGGCGAAGTACACCACCCACTATGGCCCCTTCCGCGCCGGTGGCCAGTACCAGTTCAAGGGCAAGCAGTATGATCTGGGCAGCGCCACCAGCGTCGGCGGCAGCGCCGCTGAGTTCGACGTCGGCGGCGATTATGCCGGCTTCTCGGGCGACATCGTGATCAGCCATAAGAACGACGCTCTCGGCGCTGCTCCGCTGTCGGCAGCTCAGGCGGCGACCCTGCCGACCGGCTCTCTGGCGGCCACTCAGTCCGACGCCACTTCGGTCGGCGTCATGGGCAAGTACGTCATCGGTCCGGCGAAGATCTTCGGCGGCTACGAGCGCATCCGCCTTTCCAATCCTGACAATCCGCTGCCGAACGACACCACCGATATCGGCGGCTACATGATCAGCAGCATGACCAACAATGCCTATATGACCAACAAGATCCTGCAGATCTATTGGACCGGCCTGAAATATTCCGTCACCGACAAGCTGGACATCACCGGCGCCTATTATGGCTATGCCCAGAATAACTTCAGCGGCGGCGCCTGCTCGGGCTCCAGCAGCGCCAAATGCGCCGGCAACCTGAACGCCGTCTCTCTGGCAGCCGTCTATAACGTCATGAAGCATTTGGACGTTTATGGTGGTGCGATGCTCAGCCAGGTGGACGGCGGCCTGTCCAGCGGCTATCTGCATCAGCACAGCATCGACCCGATGGTGGGTGCCCGCGTCAGCTTCTAAAGCTGAAGAGTGGACGTAAGGCGGCCCGGCAGGCAGAGATGCTTGCCGGGCCGTTCACGTTTCCGACAGTGGGCAGCGGATTTCGATACGGCAGCCCAGAGCGATATCGGCAATGACCAGACGATAGCCGTGCAGCCTGACAATCGCCTGAACGATGCTGAGCCCCAGGCCGGTCCCCTGGACATGTCTGGTGCGCGCAGTGCGGTAATGCCGTTTCAGCACGGCTTCCCGGTCTTCGGCTGGAATGCCGGGGCCGTTGTCTTCCACAAAGAAAACGATCTCGCCCGTCTCGGATGACAAACCGATCCGCACATGCCCGCCCCTGGGGGTGAATTTCAGGGCGTTATCAAGCAGATTGCTCGCGGCTTCCAGCAGCAGATCGTGATCTCCGATGAGATTCGGAAGATCCGTCACGTCTGATGTCAGGACGATCTGCCGATCATCGGCCAACGGACCGTAAAATTCCACGACCTCTGCGATCACCGAGGCGAGGGAAAAGGACCTGAATGCGGCACAGCGGTCATGAACTTCGAGTTCCGACACCCGGCGCAACGCGGCGATCGTCCGCAAGGCCCGATCCAGACCGGCAACCGCCTGGTCGAGCAGATTGTTATCGTGACCGCCGATCTCTCGGGCACGGTCGAGATAAGACCGCACCTGGGTCAGCGGAGTGCGGAGATCATGAGCGATATGATCGCCCGAACTGCGCATATGTTCCAGGCTTTGAACGACTTCATCCAGCATCAGATTGACGCTGGATGCCAGCTTGGTCAGGTTCTCGTCTTTTGTCGGAATAGGCAGTCTCTCGCCTAAACGTCCGCTCGCAATACGTTCCGCCGCCCTGTGTATGGCTTCGATCTGTTTTTTCTCGCGAGACCCCAGTAACGCACCGCCCAGCAACGAGATCAGCAACGCCGGAGCAACACCGATTTCCATGGCGCGCAGTTCTGCCGCCTGCAAATCTTCAAGACTGTCGACATTGCGTCCGATGACCAATATCCGCCCATCCTCCAGTCGCCGCCCCACCAGCCGTCCGATCTGACGAGACAAAGGAACGATCTCAAGGAGATCCGTGTTCGCCCTGTGAGCGCGGCCATCCAACTTCAAATTGTCCGGGACACGGCTCAAATTTCCAACCATAGGCCGGCCGGCGGCATCGAACAGGGCGCTGTAGAGAATGCGATGGAAGTCCGCCGCGACACGCCGCGATACCGATCCGGCCACCTCGCCAGACGGCAGTCGGGACAGAATCTCTCCATCTCGTTCTAATTGATGGTCGACTCGTTTTATCTCGAAGACAGAGACTTCCCAGAAGGTAAACAGAAACAGACCACCGATTACAACAACCAGAAAACACGAAAAATAGACGGTAGCCCTAAAATAATTCGATGAAAATAAACTCGTCGGCAGTGCCAATTTCATATCATATATTCCGCAGCATAAAACCAGATCCACGAATGCTGAGAATCATTTTATCCTCTCCCGGACCGTCTACTTTATGCCTTAGCTTACTCATATGTACGTCTACGACGTTGCTTTCGACGGCGAATTTATACCCCCAGACTTCTTCGAGCAGCATCGTCCGAGTTATCACCAGCCCGACATGGCGCATCAGATATTCCAACAGCTTGAACTCACGAGGCAAAAGCTGGATATCCCGGCCATTTCGATTGGCGGAACGGGCAATCAGGCTGAGTTCAAGCGGCCCCACCTGCAATGCGGTTTCGGGCAATTTCACAGCACGCCGCAATAAAGCCTTGGCCCGCGCCGTCAACTCGAACATGTGAAAGGGCTTCGGCAAATAGTCATCGCCGCCTGCCGCCAAGCCGGCAACACGATGGCTGACTTCACCAAGGGCGCTCAGGAACAGGGCTGGCGTTTCGATATTTTCGGCACGCAAACTACGAATAAGGCTAAGCCCATCAATTCCTGGGAGACCGCAGTCAATAATAGCTAAATCGTATTCACCGGTCCTGGCTAAGCGCAAACCCTCGATTCCATCATTGGTTGCCGTAACCATATATCCGTCAGCAGAAAAGTTTTCTGCCACATCTCTGGAAATAACTTCGTCATCCTCGATCAAGAGGACTTTTCTAAAGTTTTTTTTATTTTCCTCGTTAGGCATATGACACCGTTATGTTTGATGGCAGGCGCCGGATTGAAGTGTTTGCTTGTGGCAAAAATATGGCTGACACGCACAGCCCCCAACCTGTCTCCCGGCAGGACGAAATGCCCGCAGAGGATTCTCTGCGGGCATTCCAAAACAAGCAGTCGAAGAACCGCTTAGAACTTGACGGAAACGCCACTGACCAAGCCGTAGCCCTGGTTCTCTTCGGCAACGACGTTGTAGGCGTCCTGGTACTTCACGGTGAAGGCCGTCAGGTTCACGCTGACGCCCGGACCCATGGCATAAGCGCCTTCCAGAGCCAGCATATGGTCACGGTCATAACCATAGCGGGTCGAGCCCACGGCGTCCGTCAGAGCGCCGCCGCTGGACTGAGCGTTGCCATCGGTAGCGTTGCCCTTGGCGGCGCGTTCTTCGAAATAGTTCACAGCCACAGAGTACGGGCCAATGGCATAGGACAGACCGACATCCCAGGCATTGCCCTGAGCCAGAGCGTCCTTGTAGACGGCCGAGCTGCTGCGGACATTACGCTGCAGATAGCTGCCACCCAGAGTGAAGCCGGCATAGCTGACGTTCAGACCGCCCTGGTAGACGTTCAGACCGCCAATGGTGGCCTGACCGGCGCCGGCGTCGGCCTTGACGGTGACATCGCCGAAGCTGCCGTTGTAAGCCAGACCGTAGACGTACAGATCGCCACCGGCGACCGTGGAACCGCCGGGAAGGGTAACCAGGCTGGACGAGGAGGGGATCACAGCATGACCCGCATCGGCATTGGTGATGCTGGGAGTGTAGCTGAAGCCGGCAGCCAAGCCATGGAAGGACGGCGTGACATAGATCACCTTGTTGTCCGAACGGTCGTCACCGGCATAGGTGCGCTGGGTGCCACGATGCCCGGTCGGGGTCGCCACCCAGTTCATCCAGTTGCCGTCCTGGCCGCCGATGCCCGAAATGTCGGGGGAGGAGTTGTGGATCAGCGCACCGACGTTATCCTGCTCGCCGGCCTCGACCGTGCCGAAATTGCCGGCGACGGTCACGAACGACTTCTTCGAGTTCTTGTTCTGCGCCGAAACGGTATGGCTGTTCACGCCCTGGCTGGGAACGGTGTCCATTTCGACAGCCACGGTGATGCCGTTATCCAGCTTGGTCGAGCCCTTGAAGTCGAGTTCGACATCGTCCTGGGTGTCGAAACGCTGGGCCTTCTGGCTGTTGCCGCCAGTGCTGCTGTACTTGGCGTAGTTGCCGCCGTAAGCGTTGTCACCGGCGAAATCGCGACCGTTTTCGTTCGTGACGAAACCAGCCCATTCGTTCATGTAGCCGCCGATCTGCAGCTTGACCGGCTCGGCCGCATGGGCGGCGGTCACGCTGGCGAAAGCCACGGCCGCGGTGCAGCTGAGAAGAATACGCTTCATCTGATGTCTCCAATTCTCTGATCAGGGGATGCCGCATCGCAGGCAAACCCAACGACCAAAGAATTCATCCGCGACGTAACAATAACAAGACAAGAAATAACGCCATAAAGTCAAAATATAACACTGTTGCAACCCGGCAACACTTAGTTGCAAAACACTAACACAAATAAAGCAGCATGACAAATACGTCGCCGCCACTACAACTTATCTATTCATACTGCGAATTAACACAGTCTATCACTTTTAGTGTGATAGCACTTGCTTCAACATGCTGACATTAAAAAGCGATTTATATTTTTAAAAACTTTTTTATATTCCCTCTATTCCCAGCCACCCCCCAATGCCCTGAACAGGGCAATGGTGGCTTCCAAACGCTTGAGAGAGGCTTGGACATGGGCATCCTTGGCTTGAAACAGGGCGCGTTGAGTATTCAGCACGACGAACAGCGTCACGGTGCCGCCCTGCATCTGCGCCTGGGCGATATCGTAGGCTTGACGCGCCGTATCTTCCGCTTGCCGCTGCGCCTCTTCGGCTTCGGTGGTCTTGCGGACGGCGGCCAAGGCGTCTTCCACATCGGAGAAGGCGGACAGGGTTGCCTTTCGGTAGTCCTCAGCCAGTTCGTCGTAGCGGGCTTTGCTGTAATCGAGCGAACCCTCTAACCGTCCACCGTCGAATATCGGTTGAGCCAGACTGGCGGCCAGCAGGAATAAGGTGCTGCCTGGCTGCAACAGGTTCGACAAGGCGACGCTTTCATATCCCCCCTGTGCCGTCAGAGTCAGGCTGGGAAGATAAGCGGCGCGGGCAGCGGCGATATTGGCATTGGCGGCGCGCAACCGGGCTTCCGCCTGCCGGACGTCGGGACGCCGCGCCAAAAGTTCCGATGGCAAACCAGGAGATATGGCGGGAATCTTCACGCGGCCGATGTCATCGGAATTTTCGGGCAGTTTCTCTGGCAACCGTCCCGTCAATAAGGCGAGTGCATCTTGGGTCTGTTGCAATTCCAGCTCCAGCGGCGGAATGCCGGCCCGCTGAACGGCCACTTCGCTTTCCTGTTGGGCGACATCGAGCCGTGTCGCGGCGCCGATCGCCATGCGCTCCCGATATGCTTCCAGCGTTCGTTCGGCATCAGCCAGATTTTCCCGGGCGACAGCCAGCCGTTCTTTCAGACCCAGAATCGAGAAATAACTGGAAGCCACCGCCGACTGAACGGTCAGCGCGACCGTTCTTTGCGCATAGCGGGCGGCCTCGGCCTCGGCGGTCGCGCTGGCTTCGACAGCAGCGTTCTTGCCCCAGAAATCCACCTCATAACTGGCCGCCAACATGGGAGAATACAGGTTTCCTTGTTTCGCCGTCTGGATGCCCGGCAATTTCGGCGAGCCCTGCCGACTGGCGTCGAGACTTCCGCCGAGCGTAGGCAGCAAGGATGCGCCAGCCACCTTCAGCAAAGCATCGGCCTGCCGTACCCTGGCCTTGGCCGCCGCAAGGTCGGCATTTTGCAGCAAGGCGTCTTGCATCAGAGAGGCAAGTTCGGGAGTGCCGAACTCTTTCCACCACTCCACGTCGGGCCGCGAGGCGTTTTGCCCGGCCGGCTCGCTCCAGGCCGTTGGCATCTCAATAACGGGAGGTTGCCCCGTTCCCTCAAGGCTGCAACCTGCCAGAAAGGCCATCGCCAAAATGCCCGCCACGGCCCGTTCGACCGCAGCTTTCCTCGAACATATCGTCATTTCGTCAGGCTCTCGATCTCGGGCTTAATGCGCCATCAGCACAGGGATGTCGGCTTGCTGAAGGATATGCAGGGTCGTGCCGCCCAGAAGCTGTTCGCGGGTGGGTGAATGGGTGTATGCCCCCATGACCAAAAGGCCGGAGCCTATCTTCCTGGAGGCCTCCAACAGCATGGCGCCAGTATCTCGGCCAGCCGGCAGGGTCACGGTTTCGGCCGTGATTTGATGCCATTGCAGAAAATCGGCCAGTCGCTGCACCTCGCTGCGATCCGCACCACTTTCCAAGACCTGGATGATGGTGACCTGCGACATGGCGCGCAGCAGAGGAATGGCGGAACAGACCGCATGCACCGCCTCAGCGCTGCCGTTCCAGGCGATGATGGCCGACCTGAGTATCGAAACCGGAGCAGCGGGCGGCACCAGAAGAACCGGATGGCCGCTGGTAAACAGCAAACCTTCAATAATCAATCGGCTGACCGCCGAGATGCGACCGTTGGGGCGAATGGCGACGATCAGATCGCAGAACCGCCCCAGCGCACTGACGGCCACATCCGGCGAACGCAAATCCTCCCGCCATTGGGCCGTCATGGTCGATGGATGAGATTCTCCGCTCCAGAGAGGAATGCCGGCCTCTTGGCGCCAGGCCTCGAACAGTTCATGCGATTGTTGAGCCCGGTTCTCGCAGGTCTGGCGATAAAGGGCGGCCATATCCCGGGGGAAATCCGGGAAATATTCGTCCCTTGTCGTCGCCAATTCCGCCGGACCCAGGGTCAGATGAACCGCCTCCAGATGACTTCCGTCGCGACGCATAATTTCGCCGCAGCAGTCGAGGACAAGACGGTCGGTCTCGGGCTCGCCTCGCAGCAGCGCGATCATTTTTCTTACGAGCATGGATTTATCCGGCCTTGGCAGAATCAGTATCGACCTCGCGGCCATCGGCGATATCGGCAAAAGGATTCAACACCAATTGCTCGCCTGCCTGCAGACCGCCCGCCAAATCGACCGTGGCGCCATGGTCGACGACCACCTGCACCCTTTTAAGGACGATACGGCCATCGACGACGGTGGCCACCTGGGTGCCGTCGTGATCGAAAATCAAGGCTTCGCTTGGAATGCTGATGGCGGGCGTCGATCGCGGAATCTCGATACGAACGGTCACATACAAGCCTGATTTGAGCATATGGTCGTGATTGTCGAGATCGACTTCGACCCTCATGGTGCGTGTGGTGGCATCCAGAGCGTCGGCACTGCGCGTGATGCGTCCGACGAAGGATCGGCCCGGTATTTCCGGGACCGAGATCAGTGCCTGCAAGCCGTCGGAAATGCCGATGGCGTCGCTTTGCGGAACATCAAAATGAATCCGCAATGTGTCGTCGAGAGCCTCGGTGAACAGACTTTTTCCCGAGGCGATCAGATTGCCGGAATCGGCGTTGGAAAGATCGCCGACATTGACGTTGCGATCGATGATGACGCCATCGAACGGCGCTTCGACGCGTTCGTATCCAGCCAGCTGACGGAGACGCTGCAGATCGGCGGCATGGGCGGCGACGGTTGCCTGGGCGCTTTTCACATCGGCATCGCGAGCCTCTTCGGCCAGACGGTAGTTGTCCGCTTCTTGTTGCGTCGCGTAGTTTTTCGCGGCCAAGGCGGCATACCGCTCAGCGGTGATATGGGCCAGTCGAAGATTGACCTCGGACTGCTTGAGGGCCGCCTGCGATTGAATGAGCTGAGCTTGCGCCTGTCCGATCTGGCGATCCAGTTCGGGGGATTCGATAACCGCCAGCAGATCGCCCTTCTTCACGCGCGAGCCGATATCCACGATCCGCTTGGCAATGTAGCCCGACGCCCGAGGATAAATGGCGGCGATATCGAAAGCCTCGGTCGTTCCCGGCAATTCAATCGCCGTGGCCGAGGTGCTGGGCGCAACCGCCAGCGTTCTGACCAAAGGCCTCATGGCGCGTTCCTGCACCTGGGTGCTGGCTGCGCGTGCTCGCTGGGCATAATGTCCGTATCCGCCGCAAGCCAGCAAGGCAATGGCGCCAAAGGTCAGGCCCTGAACCAATCTTCTAGAGGAAATGCGAGAGGCGCTCATGGTTTAGACTCCACGGCAACGGCCGTCTGACGGCCTCGGATAAGGGAGTAAAGATAAGGAACGATGATCAGCGTCGAGAGTGTTCCCAGCAGCAGACCGCCGATCACCGCACGGCCCAACGCTGCGTTCTCCTCGCTGCCGCCGCCCAGATCCAAGGCCATCGGCACCATGCCGACAATCATGGCTCCGGCCGTCATCAGCACGGGACGCAAACGGATGATCCCGGCCTCCAGAGCGGCGTCGAAGGCGCTGCGCCCAGCGTCCTGCAGTTCCTTGGCGAAGGTCACCAGCAGGATCGAATTGGCCGAGGCGACACCGACGCTCATCACCGCCCCCATCAAGGAGGGAATCGAGAAGGTGGTGCCCGTCACGAACAGCATGATGATGATGCCGCACATGGCGCCCGGCAGGGCGCAGATCACCACGAACGGATCAAGCCAGGTCTGAAAATTCAGCACCATCAGCAGATAGACGAATACCGCGGCAAACAGCAGGCCGATCCCAAGTTCGCCGAAAGCCTGGTTCATGCTGGCTACCTGACCGCGCACGACAATGAAATTGCCCGGTTTCAGCTTGGGGCTTTCCTGTTTGACGATGGCATTGATGGCGCTGGAGACCTTGCCCAGATCGCTGTCTTGGATATTGGCGAAGACGTCATAGACAGGCTGCACGTTGCTGTGACTGACCACGGTCTGTCCGACGCTGCGTTTGATGGTGGCCACGTTGCTGAGCAGTGTCGGGACGCCCCCACTCTTGTCCGGGGTCTTGCTGATGCTGCTGTCTTGCAGCTGTCCCATGTTGTCGATGCGGTATTCCGGGGTCTGCACGGCGACCGGATAGGGAACGCCGTTCCTGGGATCCGTCCAAAAGTTCGGAGCGACCTGATAGCTGGAACTGAGGGTCACGTTCAGGTTCTGCGCAATGCCTTGCGCGGTGGCGCCGAATTCGGCGGCACGGTCTCGATCGACATCGACAAAGAATCTGGGCGCATCAATGATCTGATGTATATGCACATCCGCGGCGCCAGCCACGTCGGCAAGGCGACGACGGATATCCTGCGCCACCGCCAGATTATGCTCAGTGTCTCGCCCGGTTACCTGAATATCGATGGGCGCCGGCAAACCAAAATTCAGAATCTGCGTCATGATATCGGCAGGCTGGAAATAGAAGGTGACTTCAGGGAAGCGCTGGTTCAGCGCCAGGCGCAGCCGGCGCATATAGTCCGCCGTCGGGGCGTGGCCGTCTTTCAGCGCGATCAGAATCTGCCCGTCGTTCAGGCCAACCAGAGAGGTGTCGTTATATGCCAGGTTGGTGTTGCTGGCCGGCATGCCGATATTGTCGATGATCATGTCCCGGTCGCGTTCGGGAATGATCAGGCGGATTTGGTCTTCCACCGATTCGAAAAGCTTCTCGGTCTCTTCGATTCTCAGGCCCGACCGGCCCCGCACATGCAAGCGGATTTGCCCGCCGTCGACTTGCGGGAAGTAGTCCTGACCGACGAACGGCACCAATATCGCCGTCACCGTCAGCAGGACCAGCCCCGCCAGCGGCACGACCGCCCGACGCGTGAGCACCAGCACAAGTAAGTTGGAATAGCCGTCGCGCAGAGAGTCGAAACCGGCATTGAAGCGGGCATGCAGACGGGCAAAACGTCCTTCGGAATGTCCGCCATGCTTCTCCCCCGCCAGGAAGGAGTTGATGCAGATGGGGACCAGGGTTCGTGACAGGCCGTAAGAGGCCAGCATGGCGAACACCACCGCCAACGCCTGCGGCACAAACAGATAGCGCGCCGGTCCCGAGAGGAAGAATACGGAAACGAAAGCGGCACAGATGGCAACAGTGGCGACCAGCGACGGCTTGCCGACGCCGATCGTGCCCTCGATGGTCGCGGCCAGAAGGTTCTTGCCGTCCTCGATCAGGCGGTGCGTGTTCTCGATCGTGATGGTGGCATGATCGACCAGAATACCCACCGACAATGCCAACCCGCCCAAAGTCATGACGTTCATGGTGTAGCCAAGGGCGTAAAGCAGGGTCAGCGAAAACAGGATGGCCAGGGGGATGGAGACCAGAACCACCAGCGTCGAGCGCCAGCTGCCCAGGAACAGCAGGATCATCAATCCGGTCAGCGCTGCGGCCATGAGGCCTTCCTGTACCACCTCGTCGATCGAGCGCACCACGAACACCGACTGGTCGAACAGCGTGTCGATATGCAGGCCGGGCGGAGCGGCGCCGCGCAGGATAGGCAAGGACACCCGCTTGATGGCGTTGACCACGTCCAGGGTCGAGGCATTGCCGCTTTTGAGGATGGTCATCAGCACCGAGCGCTTGCCGTCGGTCCGCACGATGTTCTGCTGCACCGCCGACCCGTCGCGCACATGGGCGACATCCTTGACATAGACGATCTTGCCGTCGCCCTTGCGGATGGGAATGGCGTTCAAAAGATCGATGCTGGACGGCGTGGCGTTGGTCTGGACGATGTACTGGGTCGAACCAATCTTCATTTGCCCGGACGGAATGGTCAGGTTCTGGGCGTTGATCGCCTGGGTGACGTCCAGGGGAGTCAGCCCCGTGGCCAGCAGTTTTTCCGGATCAAGGTCCACCATGATCTGGCGCGGCTTGCCGCCATAAGGCGCGGTGACGGTGGCGCCGGGGATCGAGGTGATCTGCTGACGGCCTCGATACAAGGCATAGTCGTAAAGACTCTGCTCGCTCATATCCTTGCCGCTGAAGCTCAGCTGCAAGACAGGAACGCTGGAGGCGCTGAAGCGGATGACGATCGGAGGATTGATGCCCGGCGGCATCTGCGAGCGCACCGAATTTGTGATCGAGACGATCTGCGCAATCGCCAGATCGATATTGACCGTCGGCTGGAAGTAAATCCGCTCGACGCTGACACCCGGTAAGCTCTGCGACTCGATATTCTTGATGTCGCTGACGGTATTGGAAATCTGGAATTCGCTGAAGGTCGAGATACGTTGCTCGACTTCCTTCGGAGACAGGCCGGTATAGGTCCAGATGACCGTGACGACAGGGATGTCGATGTTCGGGAAAATGTCCGTCGGAATGCGCGTCAGTGTCGCCAGGCCAAGAAACAGGATGGCGATCGCCGCGACGATCCAGGTACGCGGATAACGCAGGGCAAGGCGCACGATGCCCCCGCCCTCGAGTTCCTCTTGCGTCACAGGAACAATCCTCTCTGGAAATGGGGGATCGCCACCGGCCCGGTAAACGAGGGGTACGCTCCTTGGGGATGCTCGAAGCGTCGGACCGGTGGCGAAGGCGTGGCTAGTTTTTCCAAACAGCCGAATTCGGGAACAGACCCAGGGCGACCTGCTTCATCAGACTGGAAACGCGGGGATCGTTGACGCCGCTCACATCCGCAACCTGTCCTTCCACCGAGGTCAGAAGCCTGCCTTGCTCGCACAGGGCGGCGGTGACATGGACATTGCTCGAGGGCGGCAGAGTCTTGGCGTCGGCGGCGGCACCGCATAATTCATGCTCGCCGTCAGCTCCGTTGAACGCCAAGACGACACGGAATCCCTCACGCGCCGACGGCCCTGGATTGGGCGTGAAATGCGTGCCGGGCCCAACCTGCGCCGCATCCATCTCAGAGGCCAGAGCTTCGCCAACCTGATTGGCCGGCTGCGAGAATGGGTTGCCGACAACCACCAGCTTCAAGTCTCGCTCACTCGCGCCATAGGCGTAATAGGACTGAGGATCCGAGATCAGGCTGGTTTGGTTATAGGTCTTAGGGGCTCCGGCACAGGCAGAGAGCGCGCCAGCTACAGTCAAGACCGCGACAGCAGAGATGATGTTGCGCATGACAAGAAACCTCGCTTTTACCGTCAAGCCTCAAGTAGAGACCACGACTGTTAGGCCGCATTTAGTGAAAAGCGCCGCAAGACCGAGGCGAAGATCCGCCGGGTGTCAATCAAGGGACAGGAGCTATGCGACCCGGCCTTGCGACAACGTCTTTTTACCGCACGCCATAGCCGTAATTATACTAAAATGATTTTTACATTCAGCAGTTCGCATTAAATAAATTTAAAACTCCATAGACGTCAAATATACATGACCCCCGTGCCGAACTATGATGATGGCTTTCTTTGATACATATCGGCACAACATCAATGATATTAATTAAATTTAATTTACGACAATCAGTTTGAATTTAATAATCATCTGAGCAAAACATCAATGACGTGAACAGTGAAACCACATTCACTATTCACGTTTCGATGACTAAATCAGGTGCCCCATGAAGAAATTTTTAATTACTGCCGGGATCGTCTTTTTTTCGACAGTTCCCGCATTCGCCCAAAGCGCTCCCGCCAACAACGGTACGTGGGAATTGAGCGACAATGCCACCACCGGCGGCTCCACTTGCTATCACTGTAATGTGCCCCCGCCCCCGTCCGACTGCGCCGCGAACGACTCTCGGTCGGCCTGCGCCGGCAACGGCCCTTATGATGAGCGTCCTTACGGGAGCGCTCACCCCGGAGCCAATGGCCTGAACTGGCAGCCGAAGAACGGTCACGACAGCTAAACTAGAATCACCCTCTCCTTTGACGCCACATGGCGTCAAAGGAGAGCAAGTCTAAACACGAAGATAAATATTATTTTATACGTCTAAACGGGTTTTTAATTCCGATTACCCCTGCTGCTGCGCGAATAATACTGACAATGACTTAAATACCTACCGTGTTTTCGGAGCATTCACACATGGCCGCCACGAAGTCCCCATATAGCAACGTGGGAGCCTTACAGGCTACAAACAGTGTGCTCAGCCGGGCTCATCTTCTTCTGATTGAAGATGACCATGAGACCGCAGAAGAAATCATCAGCGACTTCTCGGCAAGAGGCTACAACATCACCCACACAGACAACGGAACAGATGGTCTGCTGTACGCTCGCAGCAATGACTACTCCATTGTCATTGTTGATCGTATGCTCCCTGGCATAGATGGACTTACAATACTACAGACTTTACGCAGCGAAGATTCACAGGTTCCGGCCCTGGTCTTAAGCGCTCTGGGTGATGTCGATGATCGTGTGCG
>Ga0182039_10000462_pt1 | contig 20765 bp, 17 predicted proteins | sample sta12Can44000111_FD_125975 | JGI IMG/M metagenome (GOLD analysis project Ga0182039, IMG submission 125975) | Lab enrichment of tropical soil microbial communities from Luquillo Experimental Forest, Puerto Rico - statanox.12C.anox.44.000.111 | ecosystem: Environmental > Terrestrial > Soil >...
GCCGAGCTGTTCCTGCGCGGCGAGATCGCGTCCCGGCGTGGCCGTGCCACGGGGAGTGGAGGCGAGTCATGCGGCGTGAGCCCCGAGACGTGAGCCCCCTCGCCCGCAAGCGCGACGCCAACGGCAGCGCGGCGGCGAGCGTGGAGCCGAGCACCGCCCGGCCGGCGCGGGCCGAGCCGCCGGAGGCGTATCCGCTCCAGCGCGTGCTGCACGACGACGGCGGCGCCGACGCGCAGGCGGTGACGCTCTCGGACGCGGAGCTCGTCGCGCTGTACCGCTGGATGGTCCTGAACCGGCAGCTCGACGAGCGCATGATCGGCCTGCAGCGGCAGGGCCGGATCGGCTTCTACATCGGGTCGATCGGCGAGGAGGCGGCCGTCTTCGGCACGGCCAGCGCCATGGCGGAGCAGGACTGGATCTTCCCGTGCTACCGCGAGCACGGCGCGGCGCTCCTGCGCGGGATGCCGCTCGCGACCTACGTCTGCGATCTGCTCGGCAACGCGGGCGACGCCATGCTCGGCCACCAGATGCCCTGCCACGAGGCGTGGCGGCCGGGGCGCTTCGCCTCCATCAGCTCGCCCATCGGGACGCAGATCCCACAGGCGGTGGGCGCGGCCTGGGCCGCCCGCATCAAGCGGGAGGAGATGGTCTCGCTCGTCTACTTCGGCGAGGGCGCCACCAGCTCGAACGACTTCCACACCGGGCTCAACTTCGCCGGCGTGCACAAGGTGCCGGTCGTCTTCGCCTGCCGCAACAACGGGTGGGCCATCAGCGTGCCGCGGGAGCGGCAGACCGCGGCCGAGACGATCGCGCAGAAGGCGGTCGCGTACGGCATGCGCGGCGAGCGCGTCGACGGCAACGACCTCCTCGCCGTCCACGCCGCCACCCGCCGCGCCCGCGAGCGCGCCGCCCGCGGGGAGGGGCCGACGCTGCTCGAGCTCGTCACCTACCGGCTCGAGGGTCACTCGACCTCCGACGACCCGCGGGCCTACCGCCGACCGGAGGAGGTGGAGCCCTGGCGGAAGAAGGATCCGCTCCTCCGGATGAAGACGTTCCTCAGGAAGCGCGGCGCGCTGGACGACGGCACCGACGCGAAGCTCGCCGCGGAGGCGCGCGATCAGGTGCAGCGCGCGATCCAGGAGGCCGAGGCGCACCCGGCGAAGCCGCCGCTCGAGACGCTGTTCCAGGGCGTCTATGCTGAACCGCTCCGGCCGCAGCGTGAGCAGCTCGAGGAGCTGCGGCAGGCCATCGCCGACGACCCGCGCGTGGCGGACCCGCGCGCGAAGTGAAGGGAAGGGGCAGCCGTGCCCACCTACAACATCATCCAGGCCGTGAACGATGCGCTGCGGTCCGAGATGCGGCGCGACGAGAACGTGGTGGTGCTGGGGGAGGACGTCGGCCAGTTCGGCGGCGTCTTCCGGGCCACGCAGGGCCTCTACGAGGAGTTCGGCGCCGATCGCGTCATCGACACCCCGCTCGCGGAGAGCGGGATCATCGGCACCGCGGTCGGGATGGCGCTCTACGGGCTCAAGCCCGTCCCCGAGATCCAGTTCGCCGACTTCATCTTCCCCGCCGTCGATCAGATCGTGAACGAGCTGGCGAAGTACCGCTACCGGTCGGGAGGCCAGTACACGTGCCCGCTCGTCATCCGCTCCCCGTACGGCGGCGGCATCCGCGGCGGCCACTACCACTCGCAGTCCCCCGAGGCGTACTTCCTCCACACGCCCGGCCTGAAGGTGGTGGTCCCGGCGACGCCCGAGGACGCGAAGGGCCTCCTCATCTCCGCGATCCGCGACCCCGACCCGGTGCTCTTCTTCGAGCCGAAGCGCATCTACCGCGCCGCGAAGGGCGAGGTGCCGGAGGGCGAGTACGCCATCCCGCTGGGCCAGGCGCGGGTGACGCGCGCCGGGCATCAGGTGACCGTCCTGGCCTGGGGCGCCATGTGGCACGAGGCGGACCAGGCGGCGCGCGAGGCGGAGCGGGATGGGATCGACTGCGAGGTGGTGGACCTCCGGTCCCTACAGCCGCTCGACCTCGACACCATCGTCGGGTCGGTGCGCAAGACCGGGCGCGCCGTGATCGTGCACGAGGCGCCTCGCACCTGCGGCTTCGGCGCCGAGCTGTCGGCGACCATCCAGGAGCGGTGCTTCCTCTCCCTCGAGGCGCCCATCGCGCGCGTCACCGGCTTCGACACGCCGTTCCCGTACACGCTCGAGCACGAGTACCTGCCCCGCGCGCCGCGCATCCTGCGCGCCATTCGCGAGACCGTCCGCTTCTAGCGGCGTCCGCCGAGGTCAACGCATGACCTTCAAGTTCATCCTGCCCGACATCGGCGAGGGGGTCGTGGAGGCCGAGGTCCAGCAGTGGTTCGTGAAGCCAGGCGATCACGTCGTCGAGGACCAGCCGCTCGTCGAGGTCATGACCGACAAGGCGACGGTGACCTTGCCGTCCCCGCGGCGCGGCACGGTGACGAAGCTCCTCTACCAGGTCGGACAGATCGCGAAGGTGCACGAGCCGCTGCTCGAGATGGTCGAGGACGTGAAGCCGTCGCAGGAGCCCTCGGTCATGGCGCCGGCGGAAGAGGTCGACGAGGAGCGCACCCTCCGCGTGGAAGGCGGAGGGTCGGCGAGCGGGTCGGCGGAACCGGGTGGCCTCGCCCTCGCCGCGGCCGCGGGGGAGAGGGGGACTCGGCAGAAGGTCCTCGCCGCCCCCGCCGTGCGCGCCATGGCGCGCCAGCTCGGCGTCGATCTCGCGCTCCTGCGCGGGAGCGGGCCGGGCGGCCGCGTGACGAAGGAGGACGTGAACGGCGCCCGCAACGGTCACGGCCATCCGCCGCCCGAGCTGACGTCGCCCCCGCCCTCGCCGCAGCGCCCGGCTCCGTTCGCGGCGCACATCCCGGAGCAGGCGGCGGTGAGGGAGGTTCCGCACGGCGACGAGGTCGTGCCCGTGCGCGGCATTCGGCGGCGCATTGCCGAGCGGATGGCGCAGTCGAAGCGGACGGCGGCCCACTTCACGTTCGTGGAGGAGGTCGACGTCACCGACCTCGTCAAGGTGAAGGACCGCATCGCGGCGAAGGCGCGCGAGGAGGGGGTGAAGATCACCTTCCTGCCCTTCATCGTGAAGGCGGTGGTGGCGGCGCTGAAGAAGCACCCCTGGCTCAACGCCGTGCTCGACGAGGCGCGCGGAGAGATCCGGCTCCGGCGCGAGTACCACATCGGCATCGCCTCCGCGACGGAGCAAGGCCTGATCGTGCCGGTCGTCCACCACGCCGATCGCCTCTCGCTCATGGGGCTGGCCCGCGAGATCGAGCGGCTCGCCGCCGAGTCCAAGGCGGGGAGGGCCCGGCCGGAGGACATGACCGGCTCGACCTTCACCATCACCAGCCTCGGCGCGCAGGGCGGGCTCTTCGCCACCCCCATCATCAACTTCCCCGAGGTGGGCATCCTGGGCGTGCACCGCATCCGGCCGACGCCCGTCGTGAAGGACGGCCAGATCGTGGCCCGCGAGATCATGAACGTGTCGCTCTCGTTCGACCACCGCGTGGTCGATGGGCACGTCGGGGCGGCCTTCGCCTACACCGTCATCAGCTACCTCGAGGAGCCGGACCTGCTCTTCATGGACATGGTTTAGCGTGCACGGCTAGGACGGCCCGCGTGACAGGTTCGTGCCGGGCCTCGCGCCGTGATCGGCAGGGGCGCGCGCGGGCCGTCGTTTCGCTTCCCGCGGGCGCCGCGGCCGTTATATTGGCCGCGTCCCGATTTCTCTCTCCCGGAGGGGAGCGCACATGGCGACGAAGACGTTCGACGCAGTCGTGATCGGCGCCGGGCCCGGCGGCTACGTGGCCGCCATCCGGCTCGCGCAGCTCGGCAAGAAGGTCGGGCTCGTCGAGAAGGAGGCGCTCGGCGGGGTCTGCCTCAACTGGGGGTGCATCCCGTCCAAGGCGCTCATCGCGGCCGCCAACCTGGTCGACGATGTGCGGGCCGCGGCCCACCGCGGCATCACCTGCGAGCCGAAGGTCGACGTCGCCAAGCTGCGCGAGTTCAAGAACGCGGTGGTGAAGAAGCTCGTGGGCGGCGTGGGGATGCTCGAGAAGGGGAACGGCGTCGAGGTGGTGAAGGGCACCGCCACGTTCGTCGGGCCGAACGCCGTCGAGGTCGACGGAGGGGGCGAGAAGACGCGGGTCGAGGCGCAGGCCTTCATCGTCGCGACCGGCGCGCGCCCCATCCAGCTGCCCGGATTCGAGTTCGACGGGAAGGACGTCTGGAGCGCCAAGGAGGCGGTGGACCTCCCCGAGATCCCGAAGCGCCTCGTCGTCATCGGCGGCGGCATCATCGGCCTCGAGCTCGGCACGGTCTACGCGAAGCTGGGGTCGAAGGTCACGGTGGTGGAGGCGCTGCCCACCATCCTCAGCGGCGTCGACCCGGAGGCCGTCCGCCTCGTGCAGAAGAGCCTGCGCCAGCGCGACGTGACGGTCCTCGTGAGCGCGAAGTGCAAGCGGCTGGAGCGGAAGCGCGGAGAGCTGTCCGTGAGCATCGAGGTGGACGGCAAGGAGCAGGCGATCGCCTGCGACAAGGTGCTGGTCGCGGTCGGGTTCCGGCCCAACAGCGAGGGGATCGGGCTCGACAAGGCGGGGGTGAAGGTCGGGCCGAAGGGCTTCGTCGAGGTGAACGATCGGATGCAGACGAGCGTCCCCTCGATCTTCTGCATCGGCGACCTGGCCGGCCCGCCGCTGCTCGCGCACAAGGGCTACAAGGAGGGCGAGATCGCGGCCGAGGTCATCGCGGGCCACAAGTCGCTCCGCGACTGGGTCTCGATGCCGTCGGGGATCTTCACCGATCCGGAGGTCGCCACCGTCGGGCTCACCGAGGAGCAGGCGAAGGAGCAGGGCTACGAGCCCATCGTCGGGAAGTTCGCGTTCGCGGCGCTCGGGCGCTCCATCGCCATCGACCACACGGAGGGGTTCGTGAAGGTGGTCGCGGACAAGCAGTCGAAGCTCCTGCTCGGCACCACCATCGTGGGCCACGAGGCCGCCGATCTCATCGCCGAGGCGGCGCTGGCGCTCGAGATGGGCGCCTACCTCGAGGACGTGGCGCTCACCGTGCACGCCCACCCGACGCAGCCCGAGGCGTTCAGTGAGGCGTGCAAGGCGGCGCTGGGCGAGGCCATCCACGCGCTCAACCGGCCCGAGCGGCCGCGCAAGGAGCGGGCCGGGGCGGCGGCGCAGGCGTGATGGTCGCGTGCTTGCTGCGAGAGGCGAGTCGTAGGGCGGGGGCTTGTCCCCCGCCGCTGGCTCCCCGAGCGATCGCCGCATGAGAACCCTCCGCGTCCACAAGCTCGGCCGGGTCGAGTACGACGATGGCCTGCGCCTCATGTCGCTCGCCGGCGAGGCCGTCCGCGCCGCGCAGCCGCCCGCGACCGACTTCCTCTTCCTGCTCGAGCACCCGCCCGTCATCACGCTCGGCCGCGGCGCCGAGCGGAACAACGTCATCGCCTCGCCCGAGTGGCTCGCGAAGCAGGGGTTCGAGATCCACCCGACCGACCGCGGCGGAGACGTGACCTACCACGGGCCCGGTCAGATCGTGGCGTACCCGGTGGTCGACCTGGCCGACCGCCCCGACGTGCGCCGCTACGTGCACGCGCTCGAGGAGGCCATGATCCGGACCTGCGCCGATCACGGCGTCGAGGCGGGGCTGCACGACGAACACCGGGGCGCCTGGGTCGGGCGGAAGAAGATCGGCGCCGTCGGCGTCCACCTCGCGCGGTGGATCACCTCACACGGCCTGGCTTTCAACGTCGCGCCGGACATGACGCACTTCCAGGTCATCGTGCCGTGCGGCATCTCCGACCCGCGGCTCGGGGTGACGAGCCTCGTCGGCGAGCTCTCCGCGCGCGGGCGCGCGGCGCCGCCCCTCGCGGAGGTGGAGGAGCAGCTGGCGAGCCACCTCGTCGAGCTACTCGGGCGCCGGCGCGAGGACCGCGGCCCGGACCTGCGAACGGTCTCGGTGGTCCCGGTCGGAAGCGACGGCCGCGTGCTGCTCCTCCGCCGGTCGGAGGCGCGCGGTGGGTTCTGGCAGCCCGTCACGGGCCGGCTGGAGGCGGACGAGTCGCCCGAGGCGGCCGCCCGGCGCGAGCTGCTCGAGGAGACCGGCGCCGACGTGCCGGTCGAGCCGCTTCGCTACCGGCACGGCTTCGGGATCGAGCCCGACCTCTGGCGCGGGGCGTCCCCCGGCGTGGCCGTGGCGGAGGAGACCGCCTTCGCCGCGAAGCTCCCTCCTGGTTTCGCCTGCCGCCTCTCCGACGAGCACGCCGAGCACGGTTGGTTCACGCGGGTCGAAGCGGCCGAGAAGCTGCGCTACGCCGGCCTGAGGCGCGCGGTGAACCTCGCCGTGCGCTGTTGAGAGCCCTCGACGCTCCGCCTTCGGTCGGCTAGCGTTCCTTCTCGTGCGGATCGCGATCTACGACGCCACCATCACCGAGGGGTCACGGCAGGCGGGCGTGCAGCTCTCGGTCCGCGACAAGCTGCGGGTCGCGCTCCGGCTGGCCGAGATGGGGGTCGCCTTCGTCGAGGGCGGCTGGCCCGGCGCGGGCGGCGACGCCGAGATCTTCCGCGAGGCTCGACGGCTCGAGCTGGGAGGCGCGCGACTGTGCGCCTGCGCCACCCTTCACCCCGGCGAGCGCGGCGGCGGGGAGCTCCGGGCGGCGCTGCGGTCGGGCGCTCCCGCGGTGACGCTGCGCGTCCCGCTGGGGCGTGGGCGGCGCGGCAAGGCGTGGCGGACCACCATCGCGTCGGCCGTGAAGGCGGTGCGGCGCGAGGGGCGTGCGGCGCTGGTGGAGCTCGACGGCTTCTTCGACCTCCAGCGCCCGGGCGGCTCCGCCGCGATGGGCGAGGTGGAGGCCGCGGCGCGCTCGGGGGCCGAGGTGATCCTGCTCGGCGACGCCTCGGGGGGAGCGCTTCCTTCGGAGGTCGAGGCCGGCGTGGCGGCGGCGCGCCGCGTGGCGGGCGCGAGCGCGCTCGGCATCCGCGCCCGCGACGACGCCGGGGTGGCGGTGGCGAACAGCCTCGTCGCGGTGGCGAAGGGCGCCTCGGTGGTGGCCGCCACGGTGAACGGGTACGGCGAGCGCTGCGGCGCGGCCGATCTCGTCCCGATCGCGGCCGCGCTCGAGCTGAAGATGGGGCACCGGGCGCTCGCTCCGGGCCAGCTGCGGCGCCTCGCGTCGCTCGCGCACTTCGTCGCGGAGCTGGTCGATCGGGAGCCGTCGCGCGACCAGCCCTACGTCGGGCAGGACGCGTTCTGCGCCGGCCCCGACCGCCTCGCGCCGCACGTCGACCCGGAGCAGGTGGGCAACCGGGTCGAGCCGGCCATGGCCGACGAGCGCGGCCATCCGGGCGCGCTGCGGGTCGCGCGCGCGCTGGGGCTGCCGGCGCGTGGCGAGCGCGAGGCGTCGCAGGTGCTGGCGCGCCTCGCCGCCTGGGAGCGGCGAGGCTTCCGTTACGAGGGCGCCGAGGCGAGCTTCGACCTCGTCCTCCGTTCGCTGGGCGGCCGCCGCCGGGACTACTTCCGCGTGCTCGCTTACCGCGTGCTGGACGTGCATCGGGACAAGCGAGGGTTCACGGAGGCGACCGTGGAGGTGGCTGTCGGGGGCGAGCACCTCCACGCGGTGGCGCTCGGCGTCGGACCCGTCAACGCGCTCGATCGAGCGTTGCGGCGAGCGCTCGAGCACCATTACCCGGAGCTGTCGGACATGAAGCTCGTCCAGTCGCGCTCGAAGAGCCTCGCCACCGACGTCGGGACGGCGGGCGCGGTGCGCGTGCTGGTGGACAGCGCCGATGGCCGCGACCGCTGGGGCACGGCCGGCGTCTCCGACAACCTGCTCGACGCCTGCTGCCAGGCGCTGGTAGATGCGATCGAGTACAAGCTCGCCAAGGACGACGTGGCGCCTCGCCCGCGCCACGCGCGCCGCCGGCGTTCCCGCTGACCGCGCTCGGGAGCGCCCCTTGCATCGGGGCGGCGGCATGGCTCGTCGCCTCGCGCTCGCCATCCTCTGCCTGCTCACGCTCGTACCCGCGTCCTGGCGGGAGCTCGAGGCGCGCCGCACGCCCGCCCCGGCGTGTGCGCCGGAGGGGCGAGGGGTCGCGCCACGGCACTGGATCGGCTGCGCCGCGGACCCGGGTCCGGCCCGGGACCTGACCGGGCGGGAGCGGCTCCTGTCCGGATTGCCGGTGCTCCTCAACCAGGCCTCGCCGGAGGATCTGGCTCCGGTGCCGGGGTTCACCGCCCGGCTCGCCGTTGCGGCGGTCGCCGACCGCCTGGAGCGGGGGCCCTTCTCGAGCGTGGAGGACCTCACCAGGGTAAGGGGGATAGGGCCCAGCCGCCTGGCTCAGGCTCGGCCCTATCTCGCCGTCGGAGGGCCATAGGCGCAGTCCGCCAGTCGAGCTATCCTCCGGGCCCCCGGGAGAGGACTCGTGCTCATCCGCTGTGAGAAGTGCTCGACGCTCTACGAGCTGGACGACAAGCTCGTGCCGCCGCAGGGCGCGCCGGTCCAGTGTGGGCGGTGTCAGTACGTCTTCACCGTCCGCCCCGAGCGCCCGGCCGCCGAGCCTGCGCCAGTCGCCCCCGCTCCGGCGAGCCAAGCCGAGAAGAACGAGGGGGCGGCGATCTCGAGCGCGACGGCCGCCCCGGCGGCGACCCCGACCGCGACGACGGCTCCGGCGCCGACCTCGACCGCCACCCCGACTCCGACCTCGACCGCGACCTCGACCAGGGCCCCGGCCCCGCCCGCCGCTCCGACGCCGGCCCCGACCGCAGGCCCGGCTCCGACTCCGACCCGGACTGCGGCAGCGACGGTGACCCCGCCCGCGCCCTCCAGCTCGACCGCGCAGGTGAACCCGCCATCGCAGCCCGCCAGCCCGATTCCGGCGCCGACGCCACCCCCTCCCTCGGCCTTCGAGGTGGAAGAGCCACGCTTCACCGCGGATGGACGCCCGATCCGCAAGGTGTCTTTCCCGGAGGAGGACCTCAAGCCGAGCGGGCCGCGCCCCGTCATCGCCCGGGCGCCCGGGAGCGTCGGCACCGGCGGCCGGGTGCGGCGCACCGAGCTGCCCGTCGTTCCGATCGTGGTGGGGCTGATCGTGGTCGCGCTCCTGTTCGTCGCCTGGCGCGTCTTCGGCCGGCGAGTCGACCCGAGCGCCGCGCAGCGTCGCGCGGAAGGTCAGCAGCTCGTGCTGCGCGACGATCGCGCCAGCCTCACCCGCGCCATCGTCGCCTTCGACGATGCCGCCCGCGTCGACGAGGGGTTCGTCGACGCGCGCGCGGACCGGGTGCTGGCGCGAGCGCTCCTGCTCGGGCTGGTGCAGGGGGAGGCGGCGCGCATCGACGCCCGCCTCGCCGCGCGGGAGGCGGAGCGCACCCGGACCGACGCGCCGGTGGGGCCGCCGGTCCCGGAGCTGAGGGAGGAGATCGACGCGCTCAAGGCGCAGCGCGAGGCGGTACGCGCGCGCCTCCGCGAGCTCGAGGGCGTGGCCTCGAGCGAGCTGGCGCCGCTGCAGCGCGACGCCGATCGACCTTCGGTGCAGCGCGCGCGGGCGGTGCTCGAGGCGTACGCCACCGACCCGGCGCGCGCGGCGGAGGCGGTCCTCCGCGACCGACCCGCCCGCGGCAAGGATCCGTGGCTCGACCTCGCGGTCGGCGTCGGCGAGACACGCGCCATGAGCCCCGAGCTGCGCGCCGAGGGCGTGGCGCGGCTGGAGGCGCTGGTGAAGGCACACCCGGAGCTGCTGCGGGGGCGACTGGCGCTGTCCGAGGCGCTGGCGCGCGCTGGACGGGCCGACGCGGCGGTGGCCTCGCTCGATGCGCTGCTCGCCGCGAACCGGGACCACGACGACGCCCGCGCGTTGCGGGCCGAACTCACCGCGGGTGAGATCCACGGCGGCGCCGCGGCGCCCGTACCAGGCACGCGTGCTCCGCCGGCAGGAACCACGGCGCCTCATCCGAGGAATCAAAGTTCACAGGCCCAGGCAGCGCCCGAGCCTTGAGAGGGTCGTCAAGAACACCTCTCCGCCGCCATCGGCCCCGTGAGAGGCTGATCGAGAGAGACCCGTTCGCGCCGCGCGCACCTTCCGGTGCCGCCCATGGCGCGAACCTTGCTCCGTGGCGGGGGCATGGGTGTGCTCGTCGCGCTGTGCCTGGGCTTCGTCGCTTACGCCTATCTGGGTTATCCGATCGTGATCATCGCGTGGACGGGACTGCGCGAGGCGGCGAGCGGCATCCGGTTCGTCGCGGGCGGGCCCGACCGGCGCGTTCGCCGGCGCGACGATCGCTGGCCTACGTTGACGGTCGCACTGGCGGCTCACGACGAGCAGACGTGCATCCGGCAGAAGGTCGAGAACTGCCTCGCGCTCGACTATCCACCGGAAAAGCTGGAGGTGCTGGTCGGGTGCGATGGCTGCACCGATCGCACCGCCGAGCTAGCGCGCGCGACCGGCGACGCGCGCGTCACGGTGGTCGAGGGGCCGCGCTCCGGCAAGGCGACCGTCCTCTCGCAGCTCGTGCCGCGCGCGAGGGGCGACGTCGTGCTCCTCACCGACGCGAACACGCTGCTCGACCGTGGCGCGGCGAAGGCGCTGGCGCGCCATTTCCAGGAGCCCTCGGTCGGCGCCGTCGTCGGCCGGCTTCGCCTCTACAACCGCGTGAAGCGCGACTACGAGGAGAGCCTGTACTGGAAGTACGAAACGGTCCTCAAGTTTTACGAGGGCAAGCTGGGTTGTGTCCTCGGCGCGAACGGCGGGCTGTACGCGGTGCGCCGGCTCCTGTTCCAGCCGCTGCGCGGCACGACGATCATCGACGACTTCGTGGTGGCGGTCCGGATCGCGGCGCGCGGATGGTGCGTCCCGTACGAGCCGGAGGCGGTCGCGTACGAGGAGACGACCGAGGACGTGAGCGAGGAGTTCGGCCGCCGCGCCCGCATCGGCGCCGGCAACTGGCAGTCGCTGGCGCTCGTCCCCGAGGCGCTCGACCCGCGCCGCGGATTCCTGGCCTTCGCCTTCGTCTCGCACAAGCTGCTGCGCTGGCTCGTGCCGTTCTTCCTCGCGGCCGCGCTCGCCGCCTCCATCCCGTTCGCCTGGTCGGGTGGCCTCGCGGCGAAGCTGCTCCTCGCGGGCCAGGCCGCCTTCTACGCGCTCGGCCTGGCGGGCCGCTGGCGCGTGCGGGGCCGGCTGCGGCGCCCCGCCGCCCTCGCCTGGTACTTCCTGTCGATGAACGCGGCGCTGGCGGTCGGCCTGTGGCGGTTCATCCGCGGGACGCAGGACGCGGCGTGGGAGCGGACCTCGCGCACTGCGCCGGACCTGCCGGCGATGTGACGCTGGCGCCTCGAGGCGCGGTACGCTGCGCGGATGACTTCTGATCTCCTGGTCCTCGGGACGATCCACACGCTCGACCCGGCTCGCCCGCGCGGCGAGGCGCTCCTCGCCCGGCACGGGCGCGTGGTCGAGGTGGGCGCGGCAGCGGCCTGCCGCGCCGCCGCCGCGCCGGGGGCGCGCGTCCTCGATCTCGCCGGCGGCTCGGCGGTCCCCGGGCTCGCGGACGCGCACGGCCACGTCCTGCTCCACGCCCAGGCGTTGGAGGAGGTCCGGCTGGGCGACGCGCGCGACGAGGCGGAGTGCGTCGCGCGCGCTGCCGAGCGGGCGCGAGCGCTGCCGGCCGGCAGCTGGGTGCGCGGTCGCGGGTGGGATCAGAACCGGTGGCCGGGCGGCGCCTACCCGACCCCCGCGGCGCTCGACGCCGCAGTCCCCGACCACCCGGTGCTGCTCGAGCGCGTCGACGGCCACATGGCCTGGGTGAACGCGCGGGCGCTCGAGCTGGCCGGCATCGGGCCCGACACGGCCGATCCTCCCGGCGGCCGCATCGTGCGCGACGAGCGCGGCCGGCCCACCGGGCTCCTCGTGGATGCGGCGCAGAACCTCGTCCACGCGCGCATCCCGCACCCGTCCGCGCACGAGGTGGAGCGGCTCCTCGCCGCCGGGCTGCGCGACCTCGCCCGGCTCGGCCTCACCGCGGTCCACGACGCGGGCTGCACCTCCTCGGTGCTGCGCAGCTACGCGCGCCTCGCCGACGTCGACGCGCTCCCGCTCCGCGTCTACGCCATGATCGACGGCGGGCAGCCCGAGGGTGCGCTGCGGGCGGAGCTGGCGCGCTGGTCGGCGACTCCGGCCATCGGACGGCTCGACGTCCGCGCCGTGAAGCTCTTCGCGGATGGAGCGCTGGGGAGCCGGGGCGCCGCGCTCCTCGACGGCTACGCCGACGAGCCGGGGAACCGAGGCCTGTTCCTCACGCCTCCCGAGGCGCTGCGGGCGCGCCTCGCGCTCGTGGCGAAGGCCGGGTTCCAGCCCGCCGTCCACGCCATCGGCGACGCCGCGTGCCGCGAGGTGATCGCAGCGTTCGACGAGCTCGGTGGCGTGCGCGACCTCTCCCGGCTGCGGCCGCGGGTGGAGCACCTGCAGCTCGTGCGCGGCGAGGACCTCGACCGGATGCGGGGGACGGGAGCCGTCGCCTCGATGCAGCCCGTTCACGCGGTGAGCGACGCACCCTGGGTCGCGTCGCGGGTGGGGGAGGGCTCACCGGCGCTGGCCGGCGCTTACGCCTGGCGCCAGGTGGTCGCGCGCGGCATCCCCCTCGCCCTCGGATCGGACTTCCCGGTTGAGAGTCCGGATCCGCGGCTCGGGCTCGCGGCGGCCGAGCTGCGCCATCCCGCTGGCGCGCCGTCGCCCTGGCGCCCGGAGGAGCGGCTCACGCGCGAGGAGGCCCTGCGCGGCTTCACCAGGGGCGCCGCGTACGCGTCCTTCGCGGAAGATCGGCGCGGGGTCCTCCGCCCCGGGGCCGACGCCGACCTCACCGCGTTCGGCGGCGACGTCCTCGGCGTCCCCGCGCAGCGCCTCGCCGAGCTGCCGATCGTCGCCACCGTGGTGGGCGGGCGCGTGGAGTACAGCCGCCTGTCCTAGGGACGCCCTGCCGGGCGCATCGGAGATCCCATCTCCACCGTGCGGTGGGAGGCCGACATGGACTTCGCGCTCTTCACGTTCATCGGCATCGCGGCAGGGTTGGCGTACATCTGCATTCCCGGCCAGCATCGGCTCGGGGCCGCCTCTGCGCTGGTGATCGGCATGCTCGGAGCCTGGAATGGCGCCATCGCAGCCGGGGCCTTCGTCCAAGGGAAGCTCGCCTCGCTCTCGTCCGGCCTCGCCACGGCCGGCAGCATCGTCGGCGCGGTGGGCACGCTCGCGTTCTTGGAGCTGGCGATCGAGGCCTACTTCCGGCACCACCCGGAGGAGGACGCCCGCTGACGGCTCTCAACGTCGCCGAAGCAGATCGGAGACGCTCACCACCAGGCTCCCGGCGGGGAGCGCGCGGGTTCCGACGCGCAGCGCATCATTGATGTGCTTGCCGGTGGCGGGGTCGTCGCTGCGCGAGGGATAGGCGAGGTTCACCCGGACCGGCCGGACGCCGCGCGCGACGCGGTGCAGGACGACCGCGGTTCCGTCCGGCTCCGAGCGCGAGACGAGCCCGACATGGACCGGCGGACCGCCCGGGCGGTCGGAGATGAAGACGAGGTCGCCCGGCGAGGGTGTGCGGGTGGGAAGGAGCGCGCCGCGCGACGCCGCGAGCGCGTGGAGCGCCGTCGCGTCGCGCGCGCTGGCCGGGAGCGGCCGCCCGGCGCGGGCGAAGGCGGCGCGCGCGAGCGCAGCGCAATCGGGACCGTAGTCGACTCCGTCCAGCACGATCTGCCGCTGCCCCACGAGCGACGAGACCGCCTTCACGGCCGCGGCGACCTCCGGCGCGGTGGAGGAGGGAATCGAGGTCGCGGCCCGAGTCGCCGGGGTCGCGGTCGCGGTCGAGGTCGGGGTCGCGGCCTTCGCCTCCCTGCCGGAGGGCGCGGCCGGGGAGACGGGCCCCGCTACCTGGACGGAACCGGAGTCCGGGCCGGTGCTCCTTGCGAGAGCACCGGCCCGGTTCTCCTGGGCGGGCGGGGGCAGGGCGTGGTGGCGGGTCCACCCCGGCGTCGTGGCGCACCCCTGCGCGACGAGCGCGAGGGCGACGGCGAGACCGGCGCGAGGGGCCGTCATGAGGCCGATGCTATCCAGCGATCGCGTCCCGTCCACTTTCCTGTCGCGAGCGCGCTGCGAGCGGGTGCTCGAGCGGCGGAGCAGGGTGGCCGAGGCTCAGCGAGGCCCCGATCAGGCTGTCAGCCCGGCAGGTTAGGGTGACGCTGATCCACCATGTCCCGCCGCTACGAGCTCAAGCCCGCCGCCCGCTCCAAGGTGGCCCTCAACTACGCCGGGCTCCTCAACGAGGAGCAGCAGGCCGTCGTGGAGGCGGGGGACGGACCCATCCTCGTCATCGCCGGGGCCGGCTCCGGGAAGACCCGCACGCTCACGTGGCGCGTGGCGCGGTTGCTCCACGACGGCGCCTCGCCCGAGTCGATCCTCCTGCTCACCTTCACCAACAAGGCGGCCCGCGAGATGCTGCGCCGGGTGGAGGAGGTGGCGCGCGCCGACACCCGCCAGCTGTGGGGCGGTACCTTCCACCACGTCGCGCACCGGGTCCTGCGCGAGCACGCGCCAGCGCTCGGCTACGCGAAGGGCTACTCCATCCTCGACCGCGAGGACGCGAAGGACGTCATGAGCGCCGCCATCGCCGACTGCGGCCTCGCCGTCGGCGCGAGGCGGTTCCCGAAGGCCGACGTGCTCGTGGATCTCGTCTCGATGGCGGTCAACACGCAGACCCCGCTGGCGGACGTGGTGGCCGACCGGCGAGCGCAGTTCCTGCCGCTCACCGACGACATCCTGCGGGTGGCGCGCCGCTACGCCGAGCGCAAGCACGCCATCAACGCGATGGACTTCGACGACCTCCTCATGAACTGGAAGGTGCTGCTCGTCGATCACGAGCCGGTGCGGCGGCTGCTCGCGGAGCGGTTCCGCCACGTCCTCGTCGACGAGTACCAGGACACGAACAAGCTGCAGGGGGACGTGGTGGACCTCGTCGCCGGGGCGCACCGCAACCTGTGCGTCGTGGGCGATGACGCGCAGTGCATCTACGGCTTCCGAGGCGCCCACTTCCAGAACATCCTGGGGTTCGAGGGGCGGTACCCCGACGCGCGCCGCTTCGACCTCACCGTGAACTACCGCTCCACGCCGCAGATCCTGGAGCTCGCCAACGTCTCCATCTCGTACAACGTGAAGCAGTTCGAGAAGGCGCTCTCGAGCGTCCGGCCCGAGGGGGCGCTGCCCGCGCTCGTGCCCTGCCGCGACGTGCAGCAGCAGGCCGAGTTCGTGGCGCAGCGCATCCTCGAGCTGCGCGACGAGGGCGTCCCGCTCCCTGAGATGTGCGTCCTCTACCGCGCCCACCACCACGCGATGGAGATCCAGTTCGAGCTGGCGAGGCGGGGCATCCCGTTCGTCGTCCGCTCCGGCGTTCGCTTCTTCGAGGCAGCGCACATCAAGGACGTCCTCGCCCACCTGCGCTTCGCGCAGAACCCTGGCGACGAGCTGGCGCTGAAGCGCGCGCTCAGGCTCGCGCCGGGCATCGGCAGCGCCACCGCCGACGCGGTGTGGAACGCCCTCGCCGCGCGCCGCCGCGGCGGGGCGGGCGGAGTCGACGAGCTGCTGGCGCCCGACGTCGCCGGCCACGTGCCGCCCAAGGGCCGCGCCGGCTACCGGCGCCTGGTCGACCTCCTGCGCAAGCTCTCGCGCGCCCCCACCTCCGACCTCCCCGGGGAGGCGATCGAGCTCGTGCTGGCGGAGGGGTACCAGGAGCGGCTCGAGGCCGAGTTCGTGAACGCCGACTCCCGCCTCGAGGACCTGCGCCAGCTCGCCGAGTACGCGCGCGGCTACGAGGGGACGGAGGCGTTCCTCTCCGAGATCGCGCTGCTCAGCGAGCTCTCCGCCGAGACCGTGTCCGAGGGCGGCGAGCCCGACGAGAAGCTCGTGCTGTCCAGCGTCCACCAGGCGAAGGGCCTCGAGTGGCGGGCGGTGTTCCTGGTCTGGCTCGCCGACGGCCGCTTCCCGAGCGCGCAGGCGCTCCGCGATCGCGACGGTGAGGAGGAGGAGCGGCGCCTCTTCTACGTCGCCTGCACACGCGCGCGCGACGAGCTCTACCTGTGCTTCCCCATCATGGCCGCGCCGCGTGACCGGGAGCGGGTGGTGCTCAAGGCGTCCCGCTTCGTCGAGGAGCTGCCGGGAGAACCACCGCTCTACGAGCGCTGGCAGCTCGACGAGCCTGGCGCCGCGCCGGCGCTGCCGGCGGCGAACGATGCGGCCGCGCTGCTGGGCGCGCCCGCGCCGGAGGGCGCGCGCGTGATCCCGCTCCTGTTCGGCAGGGCCGCAGAGCCGGAACCGGACGCCGGCCCCTCGTCTCCATTCCCGCGCCTGCGGGGAGAGGGGCGGGGCCCCGATGGCCCCGCGGACAGCGAGGTGGGGGACGGTGGTCAGGGCGGCGACGACGTGCCGTTCTGATCGCCGTGGTAGAACCGGCGGATGGCCGCCGCGCCGCCTCGCGAGAAGCCCATCCTCGGCATCGACCTCGGCACCACGAACACGTGCGTGGCGCACGTGCGGAACCGCATCCCGCGCGTCGTGCCCACCGACAAGGGGAGCCTCGTGCTCCCCAGCGTCGTGGCGCTGTCGGCCAAGGGCGAGTTCCTGGTCGGCGGCGTGGCGAAGGACCAGATGGTCACGAACCCCAGGAACACCATCTACGGGGCGAAGCGGCTCATCGGGCGCAAGTTCAACTCGGTAGTGGTGCAGGAGCTGCGCAACTACTACTCGTACGAGATCGTCGAGGGGCCGAGCGGCGAGGCGGCGGTCTCGGTCGGGAGCGAGATCCGGACGCTCCCGCAGGTCTCCGCGCTCGTGCTCGGGCACGTGAAGAAGATCGCGGAGGCCTTCCTCGGCCGGGCCATGGGCGAGGCGGTCATCTCGGTCCCGGCCCACTACAACGACAACCAGCGGCAGGCGGTGAAGGAGGCGGGGCGGCTGGCCGGCTTCGAGGTGAAGCGGATCGTGAACGAGCCGACGGCCGCCGCGCTCGCTTACGGCTTCAACCGGGGGCTCGACCAGAAGATCCTCGTGTACGACCTCGGCGGCGGCACCTTCGACGTCTCGGTGTTGCAGCTCTCGGGCAACGTCTTCGAGGTGCTCGCGACCGGCGGCGACACCTTCCTCGGCGGGGGCGACTTCGACAACCGCATCATCGACTTCGCGCTGGAGGCGTTCTGGCGCGAGCACAAGATCGACCTCGCCGGCTCGCCGATGGCCATGCAGCGCATCAAGGGCGCGGCGGAGGCGGCCAAGATCGATCTCACGCTCATCCCTCACGTCGCGATCGAGCTCCCGTTCATCGAGGAGAAGAAGGGCCGGCCACTCGACCTGCGCCTGCCGCTCTCGCGCGCGCAGCTCGACGAGCTCACCGTCGACCTCGTCGATAGGACCTTCCAGATCTGTGACCAGGTGCTGGCCGAGAAGGGGCTGCAGCCGTCGCAGATCGACGAGATCATCCTGGTGGGTGGGCAGTCGCGCATGCCGCTCGTCCAGGACAAGATCCGGGAGCACTTCGGAAGGCCCGCGCGCAAGGGGGTCCACCCCGACGAGTGCGTCGCGCTCGGTGCGGCGCTCCTCGGCGACTCGCTCGATCAGATCGACTCGGTGACCCTGGTCGACGTGCTCTCGATGCCCATCGGCGTGGCGACGCCGCAGAACCGTTTCCGGCGCATCCTGGAGAAGAACAACGCCATCCCGTGCTCGCGCTCGTTCCGGCTGCCCCCGCCGTGCGAGCCGGGGCAGCCCATCGAGCTCGACATCTACCAGGGCGATTCGGACGACATCGTGGACGACGAGTTCCTCGGCTCCATCCGGCTGCCCGCGGCCGCCACCGGCCGCCGGGTCGACTTCAAGCTCGACGAGGAGTGCCTGCTGAAGGTGGTCTTCGACGATCCGCAGCAGGGCATGCGCCAGGTCGACTTCGCCACCCGCGACACGCCCGAGGCGCTGAGGCGCGCGCTGGCCGAGCAGGCCGCGCGACACGGCGCCGAGGCGAGCGAGCGCGAGGTGCGCCGAGGCGGCGGCCTGTTCGGCTGGCTTAGGCGCGGGTCCTGAAATCGTGATCTTCCCGTCGGAAGCCTGGCTGCGGGCGGTGGTGGAGGCGGTGAACCGCCACCCCGAGCTGCCGCGTGCCCTCGCCGGCCTGGGGCCAGATCTGGGCGCCGTGGTCGAGCCGGAGCCGCCGGGCCTTCGACGCGCGTTCGCGGTGTACGGCCGGCAGGAGGGCGGCCGGATCGCCGCGGTGCGCGTCCTCGCCGACGAGGACGACCTGTGGGAGCTCGAGCCCGCCTACGTGGTGCGAGCGAGCTACGGCGTCTGGAAGGCGCTCGTCCGCGGCGAGGACCCCGTCCGGGCGGCGCTCTCCGGGCGCGTGCGCGTCGAGGGCGACCTGCAGGCGCTCTTGCGGCGGGCAGGTTATCGTCCGATCCTGGACGCTGCGCTGGCCAGCGTCGCGACCGAGTTCGCCGACGAAGGGGAGGGGCCTTGAAAAAGGGCATCACCGGGATGTTCCTCGAGCAGGGCGTGCGGGCGGTGAGCCGCGTGGCCGGCGCCGTGCTTTCGGATCCCCGTGGCCAGGAGGCGATGGCGCGCGCGGTCGGCCTCGCGCAGCGCGGCCTGCGCACGTTCGAGGCCGTGCAGGAGCGCGCGCTCCACGCGGCCGGGCTCGCGGCGCGCCCCGATTACCAGGAGCTCCGGAAGCAGGTCGCCCGGCTCAAGCGCAAGGCGCGCGAGCTCGGCGAGAGGCTCGAGGCCGGGAAGGGCGGCGACGGCCCCATCTCCGGCGGCGGCCACGGTTCACGTTGACACCCAGGGGCTCCATCGGCATACTCCGCCCCCGTTTTCGCAGTCAGGGCGCTTAGCTCAGCGGTAGAGCACAGCCTTCACACGGCTGGGGTCGCAGGTTCGAAACCTGCAGCGCCCATTCTCAAGGAAGGCCCGAAGCCCGCAAGGCGACGGGCCTTTTCCTTTTCGGCGTCGAACCCCTGCAACCCCTCTGCAACCCCTGCGGACGGGAGGCCGGGCTGCTCGGCGCCCGGCTCGACCTTCACCGCGATCACCGCCCGGCACATCGCCGGCCAGACCACCTCGAGCCGCGTGTAGAGGTCGGACGCCTCCCGCGGGCTCGGGAGCGTGATCAGGTCCAGCTCGCCGCGCGGCGCGCCGCCCGCGATGGCGAGGGACCGGAACGTCGCCCGAGTCTCGTAGTGCGTGCGCCCCCGCGCAGCCCCAGACGCGCGAGGTCGGCCTGGAACCGCTTGTTGCTGTGCGTGTTCGTGCGCTGGCCGCCCTGCTCGCGGGGCACGATGAGGTCGTCGGGCGTGGGCTTGCGGCCGATGAAGGCCTTCCACCCGGACGTGAACCACGCGCGCAACATCTCGGCGAGCATCGGGTGGACAGGGATGATCTTCTCGACGTTCGTCTTCGTCGCCTTCTCGCGGTAGTGGCGGCTGTTGAAGGCCGACGCCACGTCGAGACGCATCAGCGGGGTGGTGGTGGTGTCGAGGTCGCGCCAGCGCCGCGCGGCCATCTCGCCCGGGCGCATCCCGGTGAGGAAGTCGAGCGCGTACATCACCTGCCGGTCCTGTGGCACCCGATCGTCGTGCAGGAGCTGCCAGACCTCCCTGCCCGCGAAGCCGGAATGGTTCCGCTTCCCGGCCACCTTGTCGCGCTTCGGCGGCAGGTCCCGCTTCGGGCGCCACGCGCAGGGGTTCACGGCGAGGAGTTCGCGGTCCACGGCCTCGGACAGCAGCCGCTTCGCCGTGCTGGCGATGTGGTGGACCGTGCGCGAGGCCAGGGGCTCTGGCGAGTCCGCGCGCGTGCGCGAGGGCAGCGTGCGCACCCAGTCCAGCATCACCGCCTTCGTCAGGGCCGTGAGGGCCCGGTCCCCGAGCTGCGGGAACAAGTGGTAGCGAAGCATGGACCGCTCGGTATCGGCGCTGGCGAGCTTGCACGCGATCCGCTCCGCGGCCCACTGCTCGCCCCACGCGCGGACCGTGAGGCCGCCGGAGGACTCGGCGGCGGCCGCGGCGGCCGGGGCGCCCAGCTCGAGCTGGAGCGCCGCCCGGAACGTGTCGGCCGGTGCGGCGGGTGTGCTTGCTCCCGTCGGGGAAGACGATCACCGCCTCAAGCTTGCCGTCACGCGGACGGATGTAGACGCGGGGGCTGACGACGTTCACGGCGCTGCGCCGGCTCGGCGACCGGCACGCCCGCCTGGATGAGCTCGCTCGCGGCGGACCGATGGGCCGCGCCAAACGAGTACGCGCGGTGCGAGGAGAAGGCGGCGTCGGCGGGCCGCCTCGTTTCCGGGGGTGGGAGGAGGCTGCCCGCACAGCGGTGCGCGGCGCTGGCCCACCTCCGTGAGCGTCGGGCCGGCACTGTTCTGCGGTTATGCCGCGGCGAGCCGCCGGGCTTTCGCCACGGTGCAGCCCAGCGCGCCCGCGATCGAGGTCCAGCTCTCGCCCTTCGCGCGCCGCTTGCGGACCTCAGCGGCGGACGGCCCAGGCTCAACGGGGCGAGCTCACGCCTTTCCTCGCCGCCGCCGCCTCCGGGCCCTGCTGGCAGGAGGTCGCGCCGGCCCACGTGAGCCTCGCTGAGCACCATCGCGGTCGGCTACGTGGTCGCGAGCGCACTCTTCACGTACCGCTCCTGGCGGCAACCGGCTGGTGAAGGCGTTTCA